>Ga0207422_1000364_pt1 | contig 153971 bp, 119 predicted proteins | sample MarCyaLeptolynsp_FD_187757 | JGI IMG/M metagenome (GOLD analysis project Ga0207422, IMG submission 187757) | Marine cyanobacterial communities from Panama - species 1 Leptolyngbya sp. (SPAdes) | ecosystem: Environmental > Aquatic > Marine > Unclassified | place: Panama: Panama City | collected...
GGGCCCCCCCCCCCCTCTCCCGGCTGCGACCTTAAGAAGAGACTATTCTTCTTATCCTGGCCGCCGGCGATTCTCGCCGGCGGCCTTTTACGTTCTCGACGCAACGACTCTTGCGAATTCGTCATCACAAAAGCGTCCCGGTGCCAATGCATACGATTACATTCTGGGTATAATCGCGGCCCCTCCCACCACAGTCGTACGGAAACCGCCATGACTACCCGCCTTCAGGCCCTTGCCGCCTGGGTCGACGAAGTTGCACAACACACCCAACCCGAATCCATTCACTGGTGCACCGGCACTGACGCCGAGTACACCCAAATGCTCGAAACAATGCAGGCCGACGGCACACTGACCGCGCTCAATCACGATCGCTACCCGAACTGCTACCTGCACCTTTCAGACCCGAGCGACGTTGCCCGGGTCGAGCATCTGACCTTCGTCTGCACCAAGGACCGCGACGACGCCGGCCCGAACAATCACTGGATGGCACCCGACGAGGGCCACGCCCAGGTAGATGCGCTTTTCGAAGGCGCCATGAAAGGACGCACGCTGTACGTCATCCCCTACTGCATGGGCCCCGTGGACTCGCCGTTCGCACGCTGCGGCGTGGAAATCACCGACAGTCCCTACGTCGTCGCCAACATGAAACTCATGACCCGCATGGGTGATGCCGCACTGGCACGCATCGAACGCGAAGGCAGTTTCGTCAAGGGTCTGCACTCGACCGGCGACCTGGACCCGGACAAGCGCCTGATCATGCACTTCCCGGAGGAACTGACGATCAAGAGCATTGGCTCCGGTTACGGCGGCAACGCGCTCCTCGGCAAAAAGTGCCACGCGCTGCGGATCGCAAGCTACCAGGCCCGCAACGAGGGCTGGCTTGCCGAACACATGCTGATCGTCGGCGTCGAAAGCCCGGAAGGCGAGACCCACTACATCGCCTGCGCACTGCCGTCCGCCTGCGGAAAAACCAATCTCGCAATGCTCATTCCGCCGGAGTCGCTGCCCGGCTGGAAGATCTGGACACTCGGTGACGACATTGCGTGGCTGCACCCCGGCGAAGACGGCCGGCTGTACGCGATCAACCCGGAATCCGGTTACTTCGGCGTCGTTCCCGGCACCAACGCCAAAACCAACAAGAACGCGTTCGACATGATCACCCACGACGCCATCTTCACCAACGTGGCGCGCACCGAAGACAACGAGCCCTGGTGGGAAGACAAGAAGTCCGGTGAACCGAGCATCGACTGGCGTGGACAGCCTTACGATCCGGACAACGGGCCGGCGGCTCATCCCAACTCGCGTTTTACCGTGGCCGCAGGCAACAACCCGGTCTACTCGAGCCTGGCCGAGGCACCCGGCGGCGTACCGATTACGGCCATCGTGTTCGGCGGCCGCCGCAAGGAACTGGCGCCACTGGTGTACCAGGCAAAAAGCTGGCAGCACGGCGTGCTGGTCGGCGCCGGGGTTGCATCGGAAACGACCGCGGCCAACGTGGGCGAGGTCGGCGTCGTACGCCGCGATCCCATGGCCATGAAGCCCTTCTGCGGCTACAACTTCGCCGACTACTGGGCGCACTGGCTGTCGTTCGGAGACAAAAGCGATCAGTTGCCGGGCATCTTCCACGTCAACTGGTTCCGGCAGGACGACAGCGGCCGGTTCCTGTGGCCGGGCTTCGGCGAAAACCTAAGGGTTCTGCGCTGGATCATCGATCGCTCGAAAGGCGCGGTCGGCGCCAACGAAACGCCCATCGGTTTCCTGCCCAACCCCGACGATCTCGACACGACGGGGCTCGACATCGAGCCGGACGCGCTGCGCGCGCTCACGTCGATCGATATCGGTCAGTGGCAGGTGGAAATGGATGCCATTGGCGACTACTTCGCGAGCTACGGCGATCGCCTGCCAAAAGCCCTCGAGACCGAACTGGCCACCGTCGAAGCCAGCCTCAAGGACGTCGCGGCGAAAGCTTCCTGATGACAGCCGTTACGGCTGTTACGGCGAAGTAAGGCAGGTCAGCGCAAGACCGCCGGCTTCTAGTCGGCGGTCTTGAAATGGATGGCCAGCGACGACCCCGGCTGCTCCGCGCGGCCGAGCCCAATGATGCCCTCCCCGAGCAGCTCGGTCGTATCGCGGCGGATAAAACGCTCTTCGCCCTGTACGTTCTGTACGAAGGTACCGTTGGTGCTCTGATCGATCAGTACGAACTTCCCGCGGCGCATCTCGATCTTGGCGTGAATCCTCGAGATCAGGTTGCCCTTGATGACCAGATCGTTGTCGTCGGCACGGCCGATGTTGATGCTCTTGCGCTGATCGTTGACCTGCACGCTGCGATCGCGAAAGCTCAAGATCAGCCTGGACGCCTTGCGATCGCGGTTCTCCCACTCGATCGTGGGCAGCATGCTCGTGGCCTCTTCCGGGTTCCAGAGCAGTTCGAACAACGCCACCTCGTCGAGGCGACCGCGTACCGTCGCCACGTCGATCTGCCGCGTCTGCTTGCGCAGCTCCGGACTCAGGAGCGACACCGTATCGCCGGAGATGATGATTTGCCGCGCCTTCGCCTGCGAGGTCATGCGGTTGGCGGTGTGCACGGCGGCGCCGAAGATATCGTTCTGCTCCTGCACGACCGGTCCGAAATGGCAGCCGATGCGGATGGAGACCGGGATGTTCTCTTCTTTCTTGTTGTCCGCGGAGATGCGCTTTTGCATCAGGACGGCCGCGCCCATCGCCTGATCGACGGACGGGAACGTCGACATAACCTCGTCGCCAATGGTCTTGATGACGGTGCCGCTGTACTGGTGCGTCGCATCTTTCATTGTGTCCAGACAGACCGCAACGGTCTCGCTGGCTTTCGTATCCCCGAAGCGGTCGTACAGCTGCGTGCTGCCGACGACGTCCGCGAACAGTATTGCGACTTCAAGGTCCCTTGCCATACGGCAGCCTTATACTCTACGAAACGCTCCATGTTGAGCCGCGTGGCAAGCGAGCCGGATACCGGGCCAGGCGCCTTGCGCGACTCTTGTCACCAATTGTGAATATCGGCGACAAGGCTCTAATTTAGCAGCTATTTTTCCGCAACGATATACGCAATCCATGCTAAATCGCTGGTGCCGGTCTCAGACGGGGTAAAGATGCCGTTGCCCTCGCCGTCCTCGTCCTCGCCCTCCCAGTACACGGTCACCTTGCGGTAGCCGGCCTCGAGCAACAGGTCCCTGAGTTCCGGCGCCGTGTACAGCCGCCACTCGTAGGTGAAGGCCTTTTTCAGCTTCGAGCCGTCGGGGAACTTGAAGTGAATGTGGCAGCGCATGTGATTGGTCACGGGATGGAATTCGGCCTGCTCCCAGATGTAGGTAAAGCCGTCGTGCTTGGTCTTTTCCTTCGTGACGTCGAAGGAATCGGGTCCGCCGAACATATCCATGAACAGCACACCGTCGTCCTTGAGCGCCTCGTAGGTGCGCTTGAGATAGCGCAGCATCACGGCGCGCTGCTCGAAAATCCAGTAGCTGAAGTTGAAGGCGGCCAGGAGATCGACCTTGGGCGTATCGACTTCGAGCACGTCGGCCTCGATCAGGCTGACCCTCGCCTGGTCTTCCGCCGGCAGACGGCCTACCCGGTTGATCCGTCCCCACTCGAGCACACTCGGCTCGATATCGACGCCGATGGCCTGAAACTCCGAACCCTGCTTGACCCATTCGCAGGCCGCGCTGGCCGTGCCACAGAAGTCTTCGCGGAACAGGTAGGCGGTGCGGCCCGTCAAATCCTTGAAGGTCTTCGACAAAAACTCAATTTCGTTCTCGACGTTCTGTACGGAAAGCTCGTACAGCTCGTGAATGTCGGCTTGTTCGGCCATGCTGGGTTGGTTGGGATTACGGGCCCGTCTTGCGCACATGCGTTTTGTTCTCTCGAGGCTGGTGTCGGAAGAACGCATTGTAACCCCAAGCCTTGCGCTCAGTGCGAGTTAAAGTGGCCGTTATTGATCCCGAACTATGCGGCAACCTGCTGCATTGCGTTCAACGCGCCTTCCACCACGTCCGCCGTTGCCCCACGCTTGTGCGCCTGTTCGCTCAGGTATCGGCGCCAGGCGCGCGCACCGGGCTGGCCTGCGAACAGGCCGAGCATGTGCCGGGTAATGCGTTTAAGCGCTTCGCCTTCTGCCAGCTGTGCCTCGATGTAGGGCAACATGGCCGCAACAATGTCTTGTCTATCCGGCACTTGGAAGCTCGGATTGAACCGATCTTCGAGTTCGGACAGAAAGTACGGATTCTGGTAAGCCTCGCGACCGATCATGACACCATCGACGTGTTCCAGCGCCGTTTCGACAGCCTCGACGTCTCGGAAACCACCGTTGATATGGACAGTCAGCTCGCTGTAGTCCGCTTTCAGTCGATACACGCGTTCGTAGTCGAGCGGCGGTACGCTGCGATTTTCTTTCGGACTCAACCCTTCGAGCAGCGCAATGCGCGCGTGAACGATGAACTTGCGGCAGCCGGCATCCGCAACTGTCTCCACAAAGCGACAGAGAAACTCGTAGGAATCCTGATCGTCGATGCCGATACGCGACTTGACCGTAACCGGAACGTCGACGGCGGCCGACATGGCGCGGTAACACGCCGCGACGCGTTCGGGTTCCGCCATCAGGCAGGCGCCGAATTGCCCGCTCTGCACGCGATCGCTGGGGCAACCCACGTTGATGTTGATCTCGTCGTAACCCTCTTCGGCCGCGCGAACGGCCGCCTCGGTCATCAGTTCGGGTTCGCTGCCGCCCAGTTGCACGACGACAGGGTGCTCCGCCGGATCGAAGCGCAGGAGACGTGCGGCATCGCCATGGCGAATCGCCGCAGCCGTCACCATTTCGGTGTACAGCTCGGCGGACGGCGACAGGAGCCGCAGGAAGTAGCGGCAGTGGCGGTCGGTCCAATCCATCATCGGGGCGACGGAAATTATTTTCTCTTTCATACGGTTAACCAACTTTCCTGAAACTATACACAGGAAAAAAACCACGGTCGCAGACCGTCGGCTGCTTGAGTTCGACGAATCTGTGCCGTTTCAGCTGAGTGTTTCGATCATGTGATACGTGACAGGGAGGACAGCATAGCGCTCACACGGCACCTTAGGCCATGCGAGCATCACAATTCATAGGGCATCACCCATCCACGTTCACCTATTGATACCGCTCGCGGAGCGCACCCGATTGCCGTCGCTGTAGCGGAAAGACTCGGCGGCGCCTCGCTGCGTGAATAGTCGGCGGCTGCGTTTCGGCATCGCTTCGATGCCAACGACTGCCCAGGCGTCGTTTCAAGCACCGCCTTGCAGCGGCCGGTACGGCTCCTCCTGAACGGTGTGACCGTATACGATCTTCACGAATATAAGCGGCACCACCCATTCCAGACCGTCACCAAGCGGCAAGAAGTAACTGTGTACGACGATCGCCAGAACAATGAACAAGAACGCGGTGGGGCGCTGGAGGTACAGCGGCGCCGATGTGACCGCCAACACGCTGATGACCAGCCCGGCATACCAGGTGACGCCGGCAACCAGGCTCGCCTCCGGTATCAGCAGGGCCAGCACAACGGTATGGACGTGGAGATACGCAAAGTTGTTACCTGATTTGAGGAACCGAACGATGCCCGGGTCACTGTCTTTGCTTGCGGTGTGGAAAAAGCGTTTACCGGAATTGGTCACGTTCGCAATGACCCCGCCCACAATGTCGAAAGCGAAGCAGCCACACACGGCGTACTGCCACCATGCCCACGGATAGGCATCGACGTACCAGAGAAGCAGATAGGCGAGCCCCGCAACGCAGGAGGTCGCGTAAACCAGAAAGCGCTCCGCTGCCGTCGCACCACGACCAACGGTCAAGTCAGCCGGTTCCGAAAACTCCCACACTATATTGCCGGGTTTACGCATATTGTTGGCCTTTGACGAACGCGTCTTATCAGATGAAGAGCAAGGGGATCATGATGTGGGTCGTGCAGTGCAGCGCAACCAGAAATATCGGACTGATGTAAAACACGGCCAGGCCCATGATCACTCCAGGCACCAGGAAGCGGGTGAGTGCGTGTTGAAAGACAAATTCCCCTGCGCCGCTCCCGGCTTCGTGCCATAGGACAAAGCACAGGGCCGCAATGACTATCGTAGTGAACGCGGCGCCGTGAAATCCCATCCGTTTTCGCAGGACGACAAACAGCAGCGGCGTCAGGGCCACACGCATCACGAGTTCTTCGACGAGGCCTGTGGACATGCCAAGCAGATATCCCGGTTTGAGACTCTCTTCGGGCGGGACAAATGCGGGCAGCTCCTCGCCGGCTGCCAGCCGCAGCGCAACCAGAGCAACTACTGACACGGCCGATCCCGACAGCGCGCTTTTGACTGTCCATGGAACCGCCTGCGGCCGCATCGGTTTCACGGACCTCCAGAAGACAAACAGCAAGATGGACAGAATGAGTATTCCCCAGAGGGTGACCGTTCTGGGGAAGATCTTCATGACCGGGTCGGCGTGTAACCAGTTAGCCTCGGTGGGCGTCGTCACCAGCAGCAGGATCAGCGTGTAGAACCCGAACAGCAGCGCCACGTAGGCACTGGCGCTCGTGTCCTCGAGAAATCGATTCGTATCCTGGTATTTGTTGAGAAACGTCGATCCTTCGCTCACGACTGCTCCCGGCGGCCCTGCAGTTGCTGACCGTTACTAATGACCACCGTAGACGCCGGTACGGCGTTGACGACGGTCTGCGATGCCATGCAGGCCCTTTCAGCCACTTCGACCATCCGGGCGATGATTTCCGGAGGTTCGTCCGTTTCGATGACGACAAAGGTCTCGACGCCTTTCGACAGACCGTCCATCTGACCGTAACTGCCTGCAGCGGCCGTCATGCCCGGAATCCGGGACTGGAACTTCATCCGTTGTTCGAGACGGATCGACGAGATCTTCAGCTTCTCGATATCGGCACAGCCTTTCAGGTGAGTCAGAAAGCAGAATGCAAGCCCCGCAGCCAAATAGGACAACGGGGCTGGAGCGGTATCGGAACCTCCGATAGCCGAACCCTCGTCGCAGTGAAGCTCGAAAGCCCCGAAGCTCGGAATGTTGGGCTTTACGTAACCGCGCTTCACGAGGCCCGGACCGGGCATGAGTTCGGCGAGTACGTGAACTTCGAGATCCAGGCCCTCTTTCGATTTCTTCGCCGTATCGATCCTCATGACCGTCGGCTCCGGCATTCGATCTATCTTTGCGACGATTGGGCTGTCTTGCAGGTCCCCCTGCTCATTTGGCGTCAGCATACGTATCTCCTTAGTTCCTGATGGTACGGTACTGTACCGTACCCTTGAACAATACGGTACGGTATCGTACCGTGTCAAGCGAATCGAACGGAACGGGAGATCGACCTTGGATAAGACCAGCGAAGATGGACACGCCCGGCGGCAGGCAGCCCGGCGCGCGGAAATCCTGGCCGCCGCGACCCGCGTTTTCTTCGAGGAAGGCTATGGTCGGGCGAGCATGGATAAGGTGCATGCCGAGATCGGCGGCTCGAAACGTACCCTCTACAACCACTTTCCGAGCAAGGAAGATCTATTCGCGGCAATCGTAAGCAGCGTTTCCGACCGTGTTCTGGCATCCCTGCAACCACCGGTCGACTTCGGCGACATCCGGGAGACGCTTACGACCATGGGGGTCAGTTACCTGAGCGTTCTGGTGTCACCCGACGGGCTTGCCCTTTATCGCGCGATGATCTCCGAGGCGCCACATTTTCCCGACTTGGCGCAGGCGTTCTTTGCAAACGGCCCCGGGCGCGCGAGCCGTCACCTTGCGGACTTCTTTCGACAACAGAAGCAACTGGGTGTGCTCGAGATCGATGATCCGCAGCTCTGCGCAGAACAGTTCTTGAGCATGATACGCGGTGAAGTCCATTTGGCGGCTGCCCTCTCGATTCGAAAACCGACCAAGGCCCGGATAACAAAAACCGTCGGACATGCTGTCGAAATCTTTCTCTGTGGCGTTACGCCGGCGTTGGGCGGCAACTGAAACCGGGGTATTTCAAGGACAACCGTCGACAAGCCGAACAGGCGTTGTCGGACAGTAGAATTGTGACCACGCCTTGACATAGTCTACTTCGACAACCATGCCCGAGGAATCCTTAATGCAGGTTTCTCTTTTACCGACGACGTATCGATCGTCAGCACATCGACCGGCTGCCGGAAGTCCAGCAAACGACCGTGTCATTCGAATACTCGGAACAGCGGTGCTGTTGCTGCTCGCCTTCGCCGTGGCGGCGGACTCCACGACACCACTCCCCCGGGTCGAGCCCGTTTCACGAACGACGCTGATCGTGTCGGACATCGAAGCAGCGCTCGAACTCTTTCGCGACACACTGGGCCTGACCGTTCGCCGCGACCTTGTCCTCGATGGCGATGCAGTCAACCGCATCATGGGCACGAACGAGCAACGGATGCGGATCGTCATACTGCAATCGGGTGAGACGACTATCGGCAATATTGCCCTGCTGACGTACCTGGTCGATACCGCCGGGTCGCCGCATACCCACGACGCAACGCTCGACATCGGCGAAGTTGTTCTCGTCATGGAGACCGATTCACTCGACTCGATTCACGCCGCAGTGCGCGACCGGGGCTACACGGTCGTGAGCCCGCCGGTTGTGCTGTTTCCAAAACCGGACATGATCGAACAGCGAAAGGAGATGATGTTCATTGGACCGGACGGCATTGCGGTCAACCTCATTCAACCGGGCCGGTCCAAGCCCGCGGAATAACAAGCCGCACCAAGCCTGTGGCGCGCAAGCGCCAGATCGACGGTGTCGTCGTCAATAGCGGTCGTCTTCAACGGCGCCGCATTCGTCGTTCACGCATCCCGGATCGAACTCAGACTCAATCAAGTCTCGCACGGTACTCCGCCGCCCGTTCGGCCTCGCCACGAGCTTCGTACAAGGCAATAACGCGGTTGAGGGCATCGCGGGTCTTCGGCGACCGTTCACCCTGCGCCTCAGAAATGATCGGCAGGTTATCGAGCAGCAGCGATTCCGCCTCCCCGTACTCGCCCAGGCCGGCCAGCGCGCCGCCGAGTATGCTCTTCGTAACCGCGGTGCGCCAATGCCCGGGCGGTAGCCTGGCCTCCAGCGTTGCCAGGGATGCGCGCGCGATCCGAGCGCTTTCTTCGTTTTCCCCCTTCAGGTTCAACAGATAGGCGAGATTGCTTGCGAGTACCGCCGTGTTGGGATGCTCTTCGCCGAGCGCCGTGCCGAAAATCTCGACCGCACCGCGGAAATGCGCTTCGGCGCCTGCATAGTCACCGCGTTCCTGCAGCGCCACGGCAAGGTTGTTACGGTTGATGGCAACCGTCGGATGCCCTTCGCCGTGCAGTTGACGGTGTAGCCGCAGGGACTCGTGCAGGATGGGTTCGGCCGTTTCGTAGTCGCCCTTGTTGAACAACAGCGCCGCCAGGTTGTGCAGACTGTGCGCAATGTGCGGATGCTCGTTTCCGAGCACCTGCCGGCGCGCCGCCAGCGCCTCCCGATGCAGCCGTTCAGCTTCCTCGTACTGTCCGGTGTCGGTCAGTAACAGAGCAAGGTTGGTCTTGCCGGTCGCCACTTCGGGATGATGACTCCCACGCTGCGCCTCCTGGATCGCAATCGCCAGCCGATACTTCTGTTCCGCATCGTCGTTTGCGCCCTGCTGCCGCCGGATGCCGGCGAGGTTCTGCAGACTCGTGGCAACGTCGACGTGCTGCTCACCGTGCAGACGGGTTCGCATACCCAGCGCACGGCGGTGATAATCCTCTGCGGCATTCAGATCGCCCAGCGCTGCCGACACCTCACCCAGGTTGTTCAGGGTTTGCGAGATATCGCTGTGCTCCTGTCCGAGGTACCGGAACTCGGCATCGAGGACATCTTCGTAGATGGCTCGAGCGGCTTCATAGTCTCCCTGATAATAGAGCACCTTACCCTTGAGTTTTTCGGTGGCGGTAACGTCCGGGTGCTCATCTCCAAGTACGTCGCGTCGAGTAGACAACGCTTCATCCAGCATCGCGCCGGCGCTATCGTAGATGCCGAGGTTCATGTACACCGTCGCGATCGTGTTCATGAGCGCAGCCTTGACCTCGGGCTGGTGGTCGAGGTCGCCGTGAATCCGGTCCGCACCGCGGTCGAGTATTTCGCGGGCGGTGATTTCTCTCCCCAGTGACACTCCGGGATTCGACACCTTGAACAGACCGCTCAGAAACTGCGCGGTCTGGTCAGCCGTGTCCGCTTCGGTTTCCGCCCGCAAACGCTGCTCGTTAGCGAAATAGGCCGAAAAAATGGCCAGCGCCGCCAGCACCGCGAGGCTGACCACGGCCCCGCGTTTCACCCAGCGTGTGGTTTTCTGGCGATTGAGCGACGCGACAACCAGGCTGCGCTCATCGTCGCTCAAACTCAGCATCGGATTGCCGAGCAAACGCCTCGCTTCCGCGAGTGGACCCGGCGCCAGCAAAAAGTTGTTGCTGCGCCCGCTGGACTCCCAGCGTTCGAGCGCCGACACCAAACGCGTCCTTGCGCGCAGGTCCGCAAGGCTGTTTTCGAGACAAACCCGCGCCCGCGGCCAGCAGCGAAACAGGGCCTCGTGAGCGACGGTCACGATGCCGCCAGGCCGGGCCAGCCCAATCGTGAACAGCCGGGCGTCGACGAACCTGTCGACGAACCGACGCTCGGGAGATCCGCCGCTGAACGTCTCCAACGGCACCCAGCGCCTCGAGAAACGGCCGCTCTGAAAACCGTCGCCGGTCGTCGCCAGCGAGTTGAACACGGCAGCAAGCGCCGTTTGTTCCGCAGCGTCAAGGCCGTTGAAGACTTTCTCCGCGCGTTCCGCCAGGCAACCTTCAAGGCCACCCAAAGACCGATAAGCGTCCCAGGTCAGCAGCCCATCGTCCGTTCTGTGTTCGTACAACTCGTGCAAGGTGAACTCGAGCAGCGGCAACGCGTCGGGGTGACCGGCGGCAGCAGTTTGCAGCTCGTCGTCGAGACGTCTGCCAGTCTCGTCGTCGCGGCCGAAGCGCAACCCCGCCGCGGCGGCGGGCCGGCGGATGATCTCGCCAAGTTCCGCCAGCGTAGGTGCAACCAGATCGTACTGCCCGGCACCTTTTTTTAGCGACACAAACGCGTCCAGTTCGATGAGCTTCGGATAGAAATCGCTGCGCATATTCGCCACGATCCAGACGCGGCCGCTGCGCGCCAACCCGTACACAATACCGGCGAACTGCTGGCGCATGTCGGTGTCGACGTGACTCGACGTGAACAGAGTCTCCAGGTGATCGACGACGAGCAGCAGAATGGCCCGCTGGCCGTCGGCGGTGTCGAATTGCCCGATCCTCTCGTTGATCTCGTCCACGCCTTCGTCGGGTGAGGAACGCAGCAGTTCGGCCAGCCTCGATCGGTCGGGGCTCTGCCCGTCGGTTCGACCCACGGCGTGCTCTTTCAAAAGGCAGTCGGCGAGCCCGTCGAAAACGTCACCCTGATACTCGCCCTGATTGAAGACGGCATGCCGATAGGTCATAGCCGGCGACTGAGAGGACAGCAACCGCGGCAGCACACCCGCGAGGGCCAGCGACGTTTTGCCCGCGCCGCTCGGCCCGATGACCAGCACGAAACTGCGGCCGGCGTCCGCCTGTGTGTGGAGCCGGTCGACAATCTCATTCACGGCGTTTTTTCGACCGTGGAAGATGTCGGCGTGCTCAAATTCAAATGCCTGCAGGCTGCGATAAGGCGACCTGTTGACCCAGACGATGGAATCCGCGGCAGGAATTTCGTAGTCCACGTCCGCAATGAATCGGTAGCCGTTGCGCAGTATCGTTTCGATCACTCGCGGCTGGCTGGCGTCGTCCTGAAACGCGCGCCGTAAATGCGAAACGGCGTTGGCGAGCACGGCCTGATCCACAAAACCGCGCGGCCAGACGGCATCCAGCAACTCCGATTTGCTGACCACCTCACCGCGCCGGCTGATCAGATGGAGCAAGACGGCCATGTCCTTGGGTCGCATCGTGCCCGACTGCTGCGGTCCCGTGATTCTGTTGGTGGCGGGATCTACGCGCCACTGGCCGACCTGAAACGGGGAATGAAAAGCCGACGCATCGCGCGGCATGACACCGTCCTTTTTGTCCATTGTTGTTCCCGGTTGATCGCTCATCCGCTGTGTAGCCGAAGCCGGGCCAAATGGAAAGCCCGGCGCGTGCCACGTCGGCAAATATTAGCGCACCGTTAGGGTTACGTTAGTGCGCCGGGCCGGTTTGGGCGTCTAGGCTGTTGGTCGGCAACCCTCAATGTCGCGGTGCAACACATTTCAATGACGGCGAAACACCCACTACACCCATTACGAAAGCCCGCCGATCGCAACGGACTCATTGAAGTCAGCCTGATCTTCGCCTGTGACATGGTGAAAGACAACGATGCCGTACTGCAACGGGCGCTCGCGGACATTCTGTCCGCCAATCCCGGCGAACTGATCGGCGCTCCGGAAATTGCGCTCGCGCCGCGCGCGGGGACATGCACTCTGACAATTGTCGTTCTTGTCTCACACCGACGCGATGCGCTGCAGTTCCAGCAGCGGGGCGAACGCATACTGGAGCGTTACGGTCTGCGATCCGCCAGATAACGAATCAAACGAAACCATCTCACTTGCAACACTAACGCCGGGCTAACGTTTCCATAACTTGCGGAGAACGGCGGACTTTCGGCCCGCCGGCGTTGCTACTCTGATTCCGTCGGGATTAGGGACGGCGCCAAAATGAACTACAAGAACGGCAAACCCAAAGGTACGGCACGGAGAGTGTTACCGCTGCTCTATCTCGCACCGGTGCTCTGGGTGTTGACGACCCTACCGGCCAACGCCCAGACCAACGGCTACGTTGGAGCGGGCTTCGGCAATGCCAGGGATGAAGTGCTCGACGAAGACGATTCGGCCTGGAAGCTCATGGGCGGCGTGCTCTACGGTGAGAATTTCGGCCTCGAACTGGGTTTCGCGGACCTGGGCGCGCCCGAGCTTGCCGGCATCGAATTCGACCAGGCTGCGCTGTACATCGATGCAGTTGGCCTTTTGCCCCTTGGGGAGCACGTCGATCTGTTCGCCAAACTCGGCTGGTTCGCGTGGTCGCTCGAGGTTTCCGGTTTTGGCCTCTCCGCCGACGACAACGGCTCGGATCTAAAATACGGTGCCGGCGGCCGCTTCAACGTCACGCGCAGTTTCTCGGTGCAGGCGGAATTCGAACGCTACACCGGCGTGCAGGATTCCGACGTCGACGTTGCAACGTTGTCGATCCTGTGGCGCTTCTAGACTCGACACGGTTCGCTTCCGTGCCGGCAGGGTTTCGACAATGCGCGGCGCGGCTAACGATCCTGGTACCGGTGCTCCTGACGGCCACCGTCGGCTGCTCGTCCTCGACGGCCCATGTCGCCAGCACGAGCGTCATTGCGGCAGATTTCGCCGAACCGATGCTCGCCTTGCCGCCGTTCATCCAGCACGTCGACGCCAAGTCCGGCCAACCCATCGAGGCGCCGTCCGCCCAGACCGCCGAGCTGGCCCACCGCCTGCAGAGTGCCGCAGCAACCGCGCTCGAGAACAAGGGCATCGAGGTCGATGCAGTCGGTGAATCCCAACTGACCGGCAGCCTTCAGCGTACGCCGGAACAAACCTACGCGGATCTCAGGCGCCTCCGATCGACTTCGGTCAACGACGTTTTTGGACCCGGTCTCGATCCCGGATTCGACGGCAAACCGCTCCTCGCCACGCGGGTCCGCTTCCATCGCGGCCCGTCGGGCTCGTGGAACGTCAATACCGGACAGATCACATCGGCCATGGAGCGGATGGTGATCGATGCGCATGTCTACGACCTGAGCACGGGTCGGGAGGTCTGGCGGCAAACGCTGCAGTTGAGGACGAGACCCTCGATCGGCGACGCGGAGCTGCGCGACGTCGTTGACCGATTATTCAGCACACTGGCGAAGAAATAGAAGAGGTTAGAAATGCTGCACACCAGAATAGTAAGACGGATGTTGATTGTTTGCGCCTGCACTTTCGTTGGCGCGTGTGCAAGTGGACCGGTTGAGCTGCCGCCCGACTACGTGTCGACATCGTTCGACGCCGGTGCTGTCGATCGTGTCCACCTGCTGCCGGCCGTGGACCACCGCATCGACAAAACCAAGCAACTGAAGCTCGACGACTGGCTCGCGGAGCCGGCAAGACGCACGTTGTCCGAACGCGGCTACTCCGCTGTTGTCATGGAAGACCGGGCCCTGGTTGAGCACATTACGCGCGACGACCTGGAAGCGCCGGATGCCGACTGGATCGGTTCGCTGGGTCCGTCGTCCGGCCGCTGGATCATGCTGCTCGTCCTCGAAGATTCTGTGGCCAAAATGACGTTTGGCAGCTCCGGCAGCGCCGAAATGACCGGCTACCTGTTCGACCGCCAGAGCGGAATGCTGGTCTGGAAGAACAAGGAGACCGGCCAGTTTGGACAGGGTGGGCTCATGGGCATGGCCATGAAAGGGATGATGGAACGAAGCGCTATCGAAATGGCTGCAATGCAGCTCTTTCGGGGACTGCCTGTGCGCGGAGAGAGTTCGTAACCGGACGGGAATCGGGACTGGCAAAGCAGGTTTTCTGCAACGCGCACGGAGCGTCGACAATGGAATCGATGACACCAACGATGGCAGGACTCATTGCGGGATTCGTCGCAGGACTCGTTGCGGGTCTCGTACCGTACTTTGTGGCCGACTTTCGCGGTCGGCGCACCGCTGCTGTCGCCACTCTGGCAATCACTGCAGTCGGCGGGATGATCGGCGGCTTGATTGTGGCCGCCCCGCTCTCCATTGCTTTGACCGTGTTTGCGCTGTCCGGCCGCAGCGGCGAGCGGGACGCCTCAAAGCGTTTGTCGCCGTGGAAGGTGGGTGTCCCCGCAACGCTGGCTCTCTGGATTTCCGGAATGGGAGTCCTTGCGTTGTTACTGCCTCTCGATCGCATACCGATGGCAGCGATCGTCTCGATCAGCTTCGCCGCACCTGTCGTCGGCGGATGGCTAACGAGCCTTGTCCTGCATTTTGCAAACCGCTCGGCAAACCAACGGGCGACGGCGGACCTCGCCGCAAAAATCGCCGCCGTCGACACCAGGCCCGCGCAGCCCCCGGAGGAGAAACCATGAACTCAACGACTCATATTCCGATCTTTGTTTGGTTCATGCTTGCAATGGCGCTCATTGGCGGGATTTACCGAATCTGGCAGCTGCAGTCGACCAGAAAGACGCTCAAACAAGCCGCAACACTAACGACCTCGGACTGGCAGGAAGCGAGCGCGCTTTACAAGCGCATCATCGTCGAGCGTGTGGACGACAGCAAGGTCGTGGAGGACACGATTGGCAAACTGGCGGCGCTGTATCGCCAGCACAACGTCGACGCAGATCTTTCACCACTGCAACAGTGTGTTCAGCTACTGGAAGAAATCCACCAATCCGGAGCACCCGACAGGCAGAAGAACCACCTGAACGCCGAGACGCAGCAGAAAATCCAGCGGATCGTAAACCGTCTGCCGCCGTCCTCGACCGACACCGCGCAACCCGATGCCCCAGAGGCAGGTGCCGACGTCCAGTCGGCCGCAAAACCAAAGGCCGCGGCAAAGTCCGTAGAGATACGATGCGGCTACTGCAACGATTCCATCGTGGGCTCGGTCCTGAGCTTTGACGACTACGTACAGCGACCCGACGTTACGCGGCAGGATATCGTCGCTTACGTTTGCCCAGCCTGCGAAACACCCTCCCACGTCGAGTGTACGGAATCGGGTATCCGATTCCGTGCCTGGTCGGGATACGACAAGTCTCGCTGCACATCCTGCGACCAGCGAACACCTGAGCCCACTGTCGTACTACGTGCAAGCTCATGAAACCGTTCGGCGCGGCCTGGGCGACCCCCAAAGCCGGTGTCGTCGCGCCTCGCCCGAAACGGCTGGCGGCAGCGGTGAACTCGAGCAGAATCGCCCTGCTTTGCGTACTTGCCGCATCGAGCCTGCATTCGGTCAGCGCAGGCGAGCTACACAGTGCGGCTGCGTCCGGCGATATCGCCCGAATTCGGGCGATCCTCAAGGAAGACGAGCAACCGGACTCTCGGGACGCCGATGGGATGACGCCGCTGTATCGTGCGGCCATTGCGGGGCGGCAACAGGCCGTCGACGTGTTGTTACGACACGGTGCAGCGGTGAACGGCACGACGAGCGGCGGCCTGACCGCTCTTCACGGCGCCGCCTTTTTTGGCCACGTCGACACGGTCCGCCTGCTCCTCGACAACGGCGCCGACGTTCATGCGACCGATCCGGGTAAGGGCCTTACGCCGCTGGGCTCGAGCCTGGTTGCCTCGCACACTGGCATCGCTGCGCTGCTGATACGCGCCGGCGCGCGCGTCGACGCGAAAGACAATACGGGGTCCACACCGCTGCACATTGCGGCGAACCGCAGCAACACCGACGGCGCCGTGCTGCTGGTCGACGCCCGCGCGGACGTCGACGCGCAGGATCAGCTGGGGGATACGCCGCTGCATCAGGCCGCCCGCAAAGGCGCCGGATCGGTGGTACGGGCGTTGCTGGAAGCCGGGGCAGACCGAGGGCTCCGCAACCACCGCCAACAAACGCCGCAGGAGGCCGCGCTGCGCTCGGGTCACGGCGATACGGCCGCGCTGTTCGATGGAGGGGACCGCGAATCCTCCACGATCGTCATGCTCGAGGCCATACGCTCGGGCAAGGATGAGCAGGCGCTGGCCTCGCTCAACACAAACGCGGACGCCAACGGCCGTACCAGCGACGGTGTTCCCGCACTGTATCTCGCGGTTCAGAAGAACCACCACCGGCTGGTCGAAGCGTTGATCGCCAAAGGCGCTGACCTCGAGGCGTCACCCTCCTCGATGCCCGGCGCAACGCCGCTCGGCGTAGCCGCGCAGCTCGGCTTTGTGGACTCGGCCCGCGCGCTTCTGGCAGCCGGCGCGCCTGTCAACGCTGCCGGGCCCTCGGGCGCCACGCCGCTGCTGCTCGCCGCGCAATACGATCACGCCGACCTCACGACAATGCTGCTCGAAGCGGACGCCGACGTGAACGCGCGACGGCGAGACGGGCACACGGCCTTGACCCTGGCCGCAGAACGCGGCTTCGATCGGGTCGTCCGCCAACTGCTCGCTCACGACGTCAACGTTGATCTGCCCGACAACAAAGGTGTGACGGCACTGAGTCACGCCGTGAACAAAGGCCGCACCGGGGTTGTGCAGCTGCTGGTTCAGGCCGATGCCAATCTCGAGGTGCAGGGGCCCAACCAGATGCGCGCCCTGCACGTTGCATGCTTTCGAAGAAACGCCGAGATGGTGCGAATCCTGCTTGCCGCGGGTGCGGACGCCAGCGCACCCGCGCGCGGCGGTGTTACCCCGCTTCACCTCGCCGTGGGCGGCGGCGCTTTGGGCATCGCCCGACAGTTGGTCGGGGTTGCGGATCTGACGGCGAAGGCCATGGGTGAGACGCCGCTGGACGTAGCGCGAAAGCGCAACGACGCCGCAATGATCGAGCTGCTGGCCTCCGGGAGTCGTCGATAATGAGACGAAACGTATCGCTGCCGCCTCTGCTGGCACTCCTGCTGTTGTCCGCCTGCAGCGACAGCGAACGGCTGACGCGCATCGAAACCGCGTGCAGGGACGCCGGCAAATTCGACGCCCCGCTGTGCCGCTGCATTGCCGAAGGGGCCGACCAATCGACGCTATCGGATCTCGGCATACAGTGGCTCGAAGCGCAGTTCGGTGCCGCCGATGGGGAGACGCTAAAAAAGGGGCTGTCGCCGGACCTCACCATGGTGGAATACCTGAAGTACGCAGACCGTATCGCCGAGCCGGAACGGTTCTGCAAGGATTGGAGAACCGAGCAAGGAGACACTGAACCATGAGCGGCGAACCCAGACGTATCGTGCCCGGCCTCATTACCCTCGCCGTGGCCGTGTTACTCGGTGCGTTGGGCTTCAGGGCCGACGAGCACAGCCGCTTCGTCACGGCCAGTGGAGGACAAATGGCAAGTATTCCAGTCGATGACGAGATGCTGCACACGATGGAAAGCATGTTCGGACCCGGCGGCATCTACTCCGTCAACGCGGGTGCTGAAGAGCACCTTGCGGCCATGCGCGCAGCCAACAGAGCCTTCAAAATGAAACGCGTCTACTTCGCGGGCGCCATCGTCGCTCTGCTGGCCGCCATGTGGATCTTCGTCCTGCCGTGGTGGCGCACTCTCCTTCGCACGTCTTCTTAGCCCGACTGTCAATTATCTTACTGATTGGGGCTCCTCAGCTCTGCGAAATTCAGAACCTCCAACCCGTACCCTGCATCGCTGATTTCATGTCCCAGGTGCAATCGCACTGGAAAGCCGTACGTCGCGTCAAAACTCGCCGACAGAAATTCACAAGGCGGGCGGCAATCGCTGATGGACTGAAACAGCAGCGGAACGGTTGCCCACTGTTGCCATTGCTCGGGCGGTGCCCTGTCACCTGCTTGAACGACCCGGAAACTACCCGGCTGGCCGACTTCGCCGGTTTTCGTATAGCTCGCGCCCGTCTCGACGCCGTTGACGACACGAATTCGTACCGGCGGCGATTTGTAAACGAACTGTCGGACTACGATGTCGAATTCGTAGTGGTTAACCCCCCCGCGCTGCCAAAGCTGGCGCGCTTCCTCCAACGACATCGAAACCTCGGAACTCGTGCCAAGCGGTATACGCTCGTAACCGGGGGCGTGAGAGCACGACTGCAGTTGAACGAGTGCGATTGTGGTTATTGCCGTGCAAAACAAGCGGCGCATACAGCGATAGCCCCTCCAGGACCGTATTGACTCATATCATAACCGGCGGAGTCGGCTGAAGACGCTTCACGGTGGAGTTGCCGACCGGTTTTCTGCAGTATATTGCCTTCAACCAACCGACAGCAGGTTCGATTGACAGCAACAACGCGCATCCATGTCCGCTCCAAACGCTCCGTGTCGTTGCGTCGTGTCAGTCAGCTGCGACAGCGGCCGGAGAAAGGACACTGGCCACGACACCGACATGACACAGCCTACGTCGCAGTGATTACCGACGGCGGCTACTTCGAAAGTGGCGACACGGGCCGATGGTATCTCGAAGCCGGCGACATCGTGTTTCATGCGGCGTTTGAAGCGCATGCAAACCTGGTCTCGACATCCCGGTCCCGGGTGTTGAACGTTCCGCTGCCACTGGACGCCGATCTGCCGCCGGTATTTCGCGTTGCTGATCCCGACGCACTGGTCAAAGCGGCAGTCGCCCGATCGCCGGATACCTTGCATCACCTGCGCCCGAGTGATGTCAGCGAACCGCTGATGCTCGACTGGCCGGATGAGCTCGCCCGGTATCTTAGAGAGCAACGCGGCTCTATCCAGTCTTGGGCAGACACGATCGGACTGTCCTGCCCGGCAATCAGCCGGGGCTTTCGTTCGACGTACGGAACCACCCCGGCGCGCTACCGATTGGAGGAGCGCACCCGCAAGGTGCTTCGAGGCATCGCCGCCGGGAGCATGTCATTCGCGGAGTTGGCACTGGCCAACGGCTTCTCCGACCAGTCGCACATGACGCGAGCCGTTCGCGCGCTGACGGGCACGACCCCGGGTCAGTTTCGAAAGATCAATTTTGTTCAAGAAGCCCGGGGCACATCCGTCTAGAAAGCAGGTTCTGCTACGACGGAGATGTTTGCATGCGAGCTTTGGCTGTTTGCAGAACCTGGGTACTTGGCATTGTGGTTGCGCTCGCAGCCGCACCCGCCACGGCTGCTGTGCAGGAAGGCGCTGGCGATTCGATGGGCAGCGCTTTTGCGGCGATACTTCAGGCCGATGGGCAGAAAGCAATATCGGTGCTCGAAGGGATCCCCCGGGACGCACTGGCTGCGCGGAAAGCGAGCCTGCGCGACTGCATGCTGGAACGCCTGCACGGCGCGGGCTCAGCGGCGGCCGACCGCAACGCCGATACCGAAGCCTTTGCCGATCGGGCGCTGGCAAGGTTCCGTGACTACTGGCGTCAAACCGTCATGGCGCCGAATGACCGCGACGTATCGGAACGGGAGCTGCGACGGGATCTCGCAAACCTGCTCGGCGCGCCGGCACGAGCCGACGACGACGATCTGCTCGATCAGGTGGTGCGTCGCATCGAGGCGCAAGGTGGCTACGCTCTCTCCGGGCGGACGGGACTGTTACTTGACCTCATGACCTGGACGCAGCAGAAGGTCGTCGACGAAACGGTCGAACTCCCGGAGGGCTCGGTCAATACCACCGTTTTTTACCTCGACGGCTTCACGAGCCGGGGCTGGTCGAACTATCTGACGTGCGATCGCAGCGGCACCGGCGGCTGGGCGACATCGGAAGGGCTATTCGCCATTGTGCCGCTTTACGACAGCCTGACCGACGAGACGTTTCGTGTGAGCTATCTGGCGCACGAAAGCCAGCACTTTTCCGATTACCAGCGATTTCCGGGTCTCGAGGGCTGGCAACTCGAATATCGCGCCAAGCTCGTCGAACTGGTTTACGCCAGCGACACGATCGAGGGCCTCCTGCGCCGGTTCTCCAAAAACCAGAGCGATCTGTCTTCCGACGCACACAGCTACGCGAATCGCGCGGTGTTACGCGCGTTGCGTGAGCGCCTGGGTCTTGCAGAAGGCTCGGACCTGACCCAGGTACCGAGGGAACAACTGAACAATGCAGCGCTGGAGGAGCTTCGGACGCACTCAAAGCGCCTCTCGTCACGGTAACAAAGATCAGGTTATGCGCCTGCGATAGGCATTGGCCGCGCAATTGCGAAGCAAGGTGCAATACGTCAGCGGGTGACTGGTCTGCGAACTACAACCCGATAGCCCGCCCGGATTGCTGACTTTCAAATGCGGCATCGATAACACGCATGACGCGCACGCCGTCGTCGGCCGTAACGGGTTCTGGCTGGTCGTTTGCAATAGCCTTGTACATGCCGTCGTAGAACGTCATGTAGCTCCCGCGTGGTGCCGTGACGAGTTCCCGCTCTTCTCCGTTGCCGTCGCTCAAATACAGCTGGCCTTCACGTCCTGCCGCCTCCGAGCCGTAATCCGAATCATCGGGACGCATCCCCGTCCCCAGCTGGTGCTCCTGAACGTCACTTCGCCTCTTGAGATAACAGCCGTTTTTTCCAAACAGCGAGTACTCGGGCATAGGCTGCTTGAAAAAGTAACCGCCCTTCACATGAACGCGCTTGTCGGCGTAGCGGAGCAGGATGTCGAAATAGTCGTCAACCCTGGAACGCTCTCGCGTGATATCGATGTCTGCGAACACGCTTTCGGGCATTCCGAACAGAGCGATTGCCTGGTCGATCACATGCGGTCCCAGGTCCTTGACGATGCCGGAACCTGAACTCGGTGCTTCCTTGTGAGCTTTCTCGCTCAGATTGGGGTCGAAGCGGAGAAAACCGAAATTGGCTTCAACGATGTCGCCAAGCTTCCCCGTCTCCAGGATATCCTGCACGGACAGAAAGTCGCTGTCCCATCGACGATTCTGGAATACGGCGAGCTTTCTTCCTGCCTTGCGAGCGAGATCGCGCAATTCGGCTGCCTCGTCGACGTTGCCTGCGAACGCTTTCTCTACAACAACATGTTTGCCTGCTTCGAGTGCCCTCCTCGCATAATCATAGTGCGTCAGGGTTGGCGTGTTGACGACGACTAGATCGATCGAATCATCGATCAACAGATCCTGCAGGGTGTCGTAACTTTTGGTCTGAGGGTAGCGTTCGCCTATGCGCTTCGCGGATCTCTCCCAGCTTCCGACCAACCTGAAACCGGGGTGCAATTCCACGAAGGGTGCATGAAACACCCGTCCGGACATGCCGAAGGAAAGTAGCGCCGTATTGATCACTGCCATGGTAGTGCATGGACCCTGCTTTGCCGTGCCTCGCACGTTTCGACAAGTATATAGCGGCGACGCTCGGGAAACCGGCCCGAAAGAGCCGCCAACCACCGAGCATGTCGATGCTCGGCCCCCGCAGTCAGTCTCCGCGCAAAACGGGCAACTCAACCCCGTAGAATTTCTTTACGAGCTGCCGGTAGTAAGCGGCGATCTCGGGTTCGTCGCCGATGAGTCCCAGTATCTGCGTCGAGACGAAGATGCCGTTGCCGCCGTTGACCAGTATCACTGCGCCGTTCCGGGTATCGGGCGAGTAGATCACCAGCGCATTCTCGCCGCTGTCGTTCCCGCCATGTTTGACCACGGCGTGATCGGCAAAACGATAGACCATCCACCCGAGACCGTGACCGTAACGGTCGGCACAGACGACGTTCTCTTCGGGAGTGCAGTTCCACACAGGGTCGCCCTCGAGCGGGCTCAGAATCCGGGTTCGTACTGCCCTCGCCTCCACATCCAGCCAGTCGCTCTCCATCACGGCGATCATGAACCTCGCGTAGGCATCGACGGTGGTCAGCAGGTCGTCAGCCGCGCTCCAGCTGCCATCGTAATTATCCTCGGACAAGCGTCCGCCGCCCGTCGCCGTATCGAAATACGCGCCGTCGGTTCCCATCGGCGTAGCACGGCGGTCTTCCATCCAGGGCTTCGGACGCCCGAGCGACATTTCGCCAACTCCGATCGGGTCGAGCAGATATTCGAAAGCCAGATCCTCGAAGTCCTTTCCGAGCCGGTTTTCGGCGTATTGGGCGGCGAGTTCGATGCCCATGCCGGAGTAGCTGAACGATTCGCCGGGCTCGGAGATGAAAGCGGCGCGGCCGTCCTCATAGCTGTACGGCCAGTTCAACAGGCCTCCCCGGTGAGCCAGCAACAAACGCGGCGTCAGCTTCCGAAACCGCGGGTCGATCGACAGGTCGGGATGTTCGACATGAGCGTGTATTGGGTCATCCAGCGAAATCAGCCCTTTGGCGGAAAGCGCGAGCAATGTCTCGGCAGCAATCGTTTTGGCGACAGAGGCCGTATTGAAAACGGTTTGCGCGGTCACCAATATCCCGGGCCCCTGCTCTCCGTAATAGCCTGTCCAGGTCAGCTCGCCGTTCTTTATGATGCCGACACCGGCTCCCGCCGCGTCATATTCCGCCAGCAACGACGGGATTTCGCGATCCAGCACCCGCTCACTGTCGAACGAAGCGCCGCCTTCCGAGCGCTCACCCGACAAAACAGTCGTATTCACGCACGCCGGTAACCCGGCGCAAAACACGCAAAAAAATAGTCTGAAGAGGGTTTGCTCGCTCGACATGGGTACAACGTCCTGGCCACGGTGATGCTTGTACGATGCACACGATGCAGGCTTTGGATGCACGCCTTGAATGGCCTGTCCAAGAAGGTTGTCGCGGCACGATCCAAGCGCGCCGATATGACCTCCGACGTCGTTGTCAGCCGCCGTGGGAAGCGTAGGCTCATGGGACCAACCCACGTCAGCGACCGAGGACACAAACAGCATGAACAGGCACCAGGACAACGACAAGCTGCTGCGCAACGCGCTGACGGCAAACGGGTTCTTCTCGGCATTGAGCGGTCTCGTCTGCCTTCTCGCACCGCAGGCAATTGTGGAGTTTCTGTTCCAGCAGCCGTTTGAGCTGTTCGGCATGACTCCCCACGGCGTGATCATGACCTTGGGATTAGGCCTCATCCTCTTCGCCGCCTTTGTACTCTGGACGGCAAGGCAAGGGTTCCTGCCTGTCGGCCGCGCCAAAGCCGTCACCGCCATGGATATCGGCTGGGTGCTCGGCACGGGCACGTTGCTGTTTGTGGCTGCGGACCTGTTCTCCGGACCCGGGCAGGCAGCGGTGCTCGTGGTTGCCGCCATCGTTCTGTTGTTCGCAATCGAGCAGGCCATCGGTATCGCAACGATCTATCAGGGAACACACGCCGTCTCGACAGTCACCCGTGGAGACAGGCTGACCCTGACCGCTACTGCAAGCACTCACGCGGCGCCCGAGCGAGTGTGGCATGTCATGAGCGATCACGAGCGCTATGCGGACGTCGCGGACAACCTCAGCAAGGTAGAGATCGTTTCGGGCGACGGCGTCGGCATGGTCCGCAAATGCTTCGACACTGCGGGCAAGTCCTGGTCCGAAACCTGCACGCTCTGGGAGGAAGGCCGCGCATTTGCTTTTCGCGTACACACGGAGGCCGAAGACTACCCGTATCCCATCGCCGGACTGAGCGGGGAATGGTCGCTGTCACAACGGAACGAAGGCACGCAGCTCCACCTGACTTTCAGGGTCGAGGCAAAACCGGGCCTTGCCAACCGTCTGCTGTTCAAAGCAATGGCCGCACCGTTCTCAACCGTCTGCGATCGCCTGTTGAGCAACTGGATTGCCGTCATGGAGGGCAAGGCGGTGACCTCGCCGAGTGCGCCAGGCAGAAACCGAACCACTCAAGCTGCCTGACTGTCTCCGTCCGGCCCCGTCGCGGCCGGAGAATTGAATGTTTCGAGCGTCGCCTGGTCGAGTCGTGCTCCCACTCCTTCGTGGGAACCACCGAAACTCCGGGGTTTTTCATGTACCGATAAACCCTCTAACATAGGGTTGCGGCATCATGCTGCGTTCCCGTCACAGCTTCGATCGGACACACCCAACCAGGCCAATCAATCATGAGCACGGAACAAGAGAGCTTCTGGAAAGGCGCCTTCGGCGATGAATACACGGATCGGAATCGCGGCGCTCATCGGATCGCCTCGGACACGGCCCTTTTCGCCCGCGCACTTGGGAAAACTCAGCCGGTGGGTTCCGCTCTGGAACTCGGATCGAACATTGGCCTCAACCTGGCAGCGCTGAAAGCGCTGCTTCCGGATGCGCGGCTCTCGGCCGTCGAAGTCAACCGGAAAGCGGCTGCGGAACTGAAAACCCATCTGCCTGAGGTCGACTTGCACGTCGGATCGGCGACGGACTTTCAGTCCGACAGGCAATGGGACCTCGTGTTTACCAAAGGGGTGTTGATTCACATCAACCCGGACAAGCTCACCGACCTGTACCAGGTGCTGTACACGCACTCCGCGCGGTACATCCTGGTCGTGGAATACTACAATCCGGTCCCCGTCGAAATCGTGTATCGAGGCGAGAGCGGCAAGCTGTTCAAGCGGGATTTCGCCGGCGAACTACTGGATGCTTTCGCCGACCTCCGGTTGGTCGACTACGGTTTCGTCTATCACAGGGACGCGAACTTTCCTCAAGACGACCTGAGCTGGTTTCTGCTGGAAAAGACTTAACATCGGGAACGTCTGCCGGCGCGAACTAGTTCGGGCCTTTTTCGCTCGACCGAGCCGACGTTTCGGATTGACCGAGTTTCGTGATCGACCTGACGTGCCGTTCGCTCGCCCGCAACAACTCGTCCCGTAGCGACCCTTCTCCAATACCTCTCGCCAGCAAGAGCGTGCCCACCAACAGGCTCAACACAACCAGCGTATCCGACTGCTCGGCATCCTCGATGCCTTCCGCCAGCTTCCTCGTCGCCGTATCGACACCATCACTGAGCGAATCCCGCCAGGGACCCGCACCCCTGGCCACCTCGGCACTGAGCGTCGGCAGCGGACAACCGATTTCCGGCGTCAGTACGTGTTCCTCGGAGAGATACTGCTCCACATACTCCATTACCTGATCCGGGGTTCCCGCCTCCTCGTCATCGAAGACGTCCAGGCCGGCGCGGAATGCCTCGCCAATGGCTTCCGCGACGAGGTCACTCTTCGAATCGAAATGCCGGTAGAAACCACCGTGGGTCATGCCAGCCCGATCCATCACTTCGGCAACGCTGGTCCGCTCTATGCCTTTTTGGCGGATCAGACCCGCGGCTGCAGACAGAATCCGGCTTCTGCTCTCGGCTTTTTCCGCTTGCGATCTCCTGGCCAATCCGCCTCTCCTCTAGAGCCTTGACAATAAAGATGATAGGTGTAATCTAATTAGATGACAAGCAACATCTATACAGGAAAGGCCATGTCCCTCAAACCCAAGATTCTGGTCACGAGCGCTGCCGGCCACGTTGGCAGCGCAGCCGTCCGGGCCCTTTTGCTAAGCGGTTACCCGGTGCGTGCTTTTGTCCGGCGAAACGACGAACGCGCAGCCGCTCTCGCGGGCGAAGGTGCCGAAATCTTCGTCGGAGATCTCCGTGACTTCCGGGATCTGGAAGCGGCACTCAACGGCGTTCAACGAGCGTTCCACAACCCACCGTTTTCGCCCAACACGCTCTATGACTCGACCCTGTTTGCCGTTGCGGCCGAGCAGGCGAAGCTTGAGACCGTTACGCTCATGGGCGCCTGGAATTTGAGCCCGACTCACGCTTCGATTCACCAGCGAGGCCACTGGATAGCTCACCACATCTATCGGTGGATGCCCTCTGTCGACGTGGTGCATCTGGCGCCGGGTCTGTTTGCGTTCCCGTATTTCCTTGGGCTGCCGGCGGTGGCGCATTTTGGACAATTGATGGCGCCGTTCGGTGAGGGAAAGAATGCGCCGCCGTCCAATGAAGACATTGCCAGCGTCGCCGTTCATACCCTCGTGAATCCCGCAGAACACATTGGCAAGAGTTACCGGCCCACCGGGCCGAAACTGCTGTCGCCCCATGACGTGGCCGACGTGTTCGGTAAACTGCTGAACAGGAAGGTGCGGTACAAAGACGTTCCGTTCAGGACCTTTCACAAAGCCGCGATTGCGCTCGGTTTCCCCACTGAACAGATTGCGCACATACGATACTACGCTGAGGAAATGCGAAACGGGGTGTACGCCACTTCCGCACCGACCGATCACGTTGCGCGCGTGACCGGCCGCGAACCGGAAGCCTTCGAAGTCACTGCAGAACGATACATTGCCAACCCGTCGCTCGTGCTCCCCGGGCTCGAAATCGGATCGAAACGCTCCGCGCTCGCGCTGCTGTTGCGGATCATGATGGCGAGACCTTTCGACCTGCAGAACTGGGAAAAGGACCGGGGTTATCCCTTACTGAACAGTCCTACGCTGGCGCATCAGTGCGAGAGGTGGCAAACGGCAGCTGGGCTCGAGTCGATCAATCTCCTGCCCGAAGCCTCTCGGAACGCTGTTTTGGCGTCTGAAACGAGGACTGGCTTCATGAGCGCCGGAACCGTTTCTTCCGGATCCGCCGTTCTCGGAGAACGCACCAGTGGCTGATCAGATCCTCCCGAGTTCGTCCACTGCCATTGCCAACGCACTGATGCTGAATGTACTGCTGTTCTCTCTGCTTCTCGGCGCTCAGGTTCTATTGCGATCAAGCAGACACGGACTCCGCTTTGCGTTGTCCAGTCTCGACGGCGCCGTACAAACTTCGATCCTCGAAGACCGCCTGCAGCGAACAAAAACCAATCAGCTGGAATTTCTTGGTCTGCTGGTACCGGTCGCAATGATCGCGGCAGCAACCGATGCATCCGTTCAACATGCCACCTGGATCGCCGTGGCGTTTGTTACGGGTCGCTCCCTCTACGTGCTCGTGGCGCTTGCCGGTATTCCGGTGCTTCGATCCGCGTCCTGGCTCATCGGTTTTCTTGCATGGGCTTATATGCTCATGCAGGTCAGCGGTGTCCTCTGACGGAGAACCAGCTCGTTGCACGCAACACCAGCCACGCACTCGCAGCGGCAAGCATTGCAGCCAGCAGACCGCCGAGCGGCGCAAACAGCAGCGTGTACTGCCGGGCGGACAATCCGAACGGTATCTCGACCGCTGCGTACGCCGGGTTGTTGTCGAAATACACGGGCATGAACACCGCCTGCAGGATCAGTGCCAGCATTGCGGCCAGAAAACCGGCCGCAAACGCGTTGCGAAGCGGCGCCTGCGGCGCCAGGAGTGCGGCGACCTTGCCCACACCGCCGATCAGCAAAAGCGCAACCCAATACTCAAACCCCTGCACCCACCCGAAGATGGTCACTATCGCGTAAAGTAAACCGCTGGCGGACAACAGCAAAGTGCAGTTCCAACGCATCACGGCCGGTTCACCGATATTATTTTGCAGCGATGGCCAGCGCTTCGATTTGAAACTCGACCTCATCCCCGATCGGGCCAAGTGCCGTCCTGATACCGAAATCGCTGCGCTGAAAAGAGCCGGTCGCCGTAAACCCGATGGCCGGTCGCCTTTGCACGGGATCGAGACCTGCCTTGTTGACGGTGACGTCCAGACGCAGCGGCCGCCGAACGCCTTTCAGAACCATATCTCCCTCGACGACGGCGCACTGACTCGGGCAGGCGTCGTCGTCTACGAAAGTCACGGAGCGGGACTCGAACGTAATGACGGGATGCGATTTCGCATCGAGCCAGAACGCGCCACGCACGATATCCTCACGCTCGATCAGGTCCGAACGCAATCCCGACAGCGCAATCTCCGCCGTGACGTGGCTGTCGTTCGGAGAGGCTTCATCGAACGACAGGCTGCCTTTTATCTCGGTAAACGTTCCAACGGTGTTGGCGAACCCGAAGCGATCGACCTGCCAGACGATGTGCGTATGATCGCCGTCCAGCGTATAGACATCGGCTTCCGCCTGGCCTGTTAGCGTGCAGACCGCCAGTGCGGTTCCTGCGAGTAACGATACTGCTCCTGCCTTGCGCATGTCGGCACTCCCCTGATCTGCCTTTCGTAGCCTGCTGTTCGTCTTGACCGGTGGCGCCAGTCGCTGTATATCCTCTACTTTGTAGTATTTTATATTTACTCTACTTTGTAAAGGATTAATTCCGGACATGCCGAAAGATCGCAACCTGGGGGAGTTCGAAATACTCGTGCTCGCGGCCGTGCTGCGCCTCGACGACGACGCCTACGGCTCGACAATACGGGAAGAAATAGAGTCTCGAACGGCAAGAAGTGTGACCGTGGGCGCACTGTACGCCACGCTTACCCGCATGGAGGAGAAAGGATACGTGAGTTCACGCACCGGCGAGGCTACGCCGCAGCGCGGCGGACGAGCCAAGCGCTACTACGAACTGACGCCGCTGGGCCGTGAGCGCTTCGACCGATCGGTAACCGCTCTTCACAACATGCTAGAGGGGGTCACATCGTGGCGGGAAGCAGCCGCAACCTGAAGATGCGATCCGGCCCGCCCGTCATAGCACAAGCGCTGGTCAGCCGCCTGACACCGCGGACGCATCGTTCCTGTCTGCTCGGCGACCTGGCGGAAGGATACTCACACCGCCTGAGCCAATCGGAAGCCGAGGCGCGAGCGTGGTACTGGCGTCAGGCGCTTCGCTCGATGCCGTCCCTCGCCGGCTTGCGGCTGCGTTCCGAAGGCGCACGGAGTATCGGGCTCATCCTGATGGCAACAATGGCAGCCTGGCTCATGATCGAGTTCTGGGAGATCTATGTGGCCCGGCAGTCCGCCGGTTTCCTCGCGTCCCGACCCGATGCTCCCGATCTCATGATCATCAGGATCGTGTACTTCTCCCTGCAGGCGATCGGTTTTGCACTGGCCGGCGCAGGTATTGCCCGTTTCACCTTCCGTCGCGACTGGCTGCTCGGCAGAAACCTGCTTTACGGCATTGGCCCCATTGCCGGAACCTTGCTCGCCGCGTCGTTAGTCGGCGCTGCGACGACGCAGCAGTACCTGTACTTCGCGTGGAGGGCCGGGCTGGCGGTTGCCGCACTGGTTGGCGGCGCGTGCCTCGTATACCGAGTCAGCCGCAGGACATAAGCCTCGGCAATCGCCGATCGAACAGACCGTCGGAACCGTTCGGAGCAGATCCCCTCACCGACAGTATCGCCTGCGGCATCGATCGGCCGATCGAAGACCGCTCACCGCGGTCGTGCTACGCTCGAAGCCCGTCGGATTTGCGTTTGGCGTCGTGCCGGGCACAATTGCGCACACTGACTGCGAGTCAACGGGCAAGGGGTGTGGCGCCGCTGGTGCGCATCCGGCGTGTGGCAGCAGATACGCCGGCGGTACGTCACGAGCAAGGTGGGCCACAGGTGGTAACGGACACGGGCAAAGCCGCCCTGCACATAGACACAAACGCCGACGACGGGCTCCGAATCTCATTCGCCGGAGACTGGCGGCTCGGCCACAACCTGCCTTCCACGCGGTCGGTCCTCGACCAACTGCGCGCAGGCCCCACACCACCGACGATAAGCTTCGACACCGGGGGCCTCGGTGCCTGGGACACCGGGCTGGTATCCGCAATCGTCGGGATTCTCCGCGTCGCCCGACGGCAAGACGTCACGATCGATCACGCCGGACTCCCCGAAGGCGTCCGGCGGCTGCTTGCGCTCGCATTTGCCGTCGACGAGCGTGACGGGGCAAGACGCCACGCAACGCAGCCACGGTTCCTCGAAGTTGTCGGCACGAGCACGCTCGCGGCTCTCGGGAGCGGGCGCCAGCTGCTGACCTTCAGCGGTGAACTCATCGCCTCCATGGGCCGTTTTCTGCGCGGCAGAGCCACTTACCTCAGATCGCACCTCTTCCAGTACCTGCAGGAGGCCGGCGCCGAGGCCCTGCCGATCGTCAGCCTCATCAGCTTGCTCATTGGCATGATCTTCGCCTTCGTCGGCGTCATGCAGCTGGACGCCTTTGGCGCGGGCATCTACACGGCGAATCTCGTGGCAGTGGCCATGGTGCGCGAGATGGCACCCATCATGACCGCCATTATCCTCGCCGGGCGCACCGGTGCAGCCTACGCCGCTGAGATCGGCACGATGAAAGTCAATGAGGAGGTCGACGCGCTGACGACGCTTGGCTTCAACCCCGTCGACTTCCTCGTCACCCCGAGAGTGATTGCGCTGGTGGTCATGATGCCGTTGCTAACGCTGTACGCGAGCCTCATGGGTATCATCGGCGGCGCAATGGTCGGACTCGTCATGATCGATGTCAGCGTGCAGCAGTACGTCACGCAAACCGTCAACGCCGTCGGCCTGAACAGCCTGTTCGGCGGACTGTTCAAGAGTCTGGTCTACGGCAGTCTCGTCGCGCTTGCCGGCTGCCAGCAGGGTATGGCGTGCGGCAACAGCGCAATGGCTGTTGGACAATCCACGACCAAAGCCGTCGTTATGGGTATCGTGCTGATCGTCGTCAGCGCATCGATCCTGACGATCATCTACATCAACCTGGGAATCTGACGTGAGCGGTGCACAAATAGTCGGCAAAGACCTGACCATGGCTTATGGCGACTTCGTAATTCAGCGGAACCTGAACTTCACGATCGAACGGGGAGACATCTTCATCATCATGGGCGGCTCGGGCTGCGGCAAGAGCACCTTGCTGAAACTCATGATCGGGCTGAAAGAGCCGGCGACCGGTGACGTCTACTACGACGGTCAAGCCTTCTGGGCGTCCGGCGAAGACGACAGAGAATTGGCCAAGCGGCGTTTCGGAACGCTGTTCCAGGCCGGTGCCCTTTGGAGTTCCATGACGCTGGCCGAAAACGTCGGGCTTGCGCTTCGCCAGTACACGAACCTGAGTGAAGCCGACATTCGCGACGTCGCCGCTTACAAACTGATGCTCGTGGGACTCGCGGGATTTGACGATTACTACCCGAACGAAATTTCCGGCGGCATGAAAAAGCGGGCCGGTCTCGCCAGAGCCATGGCGCTGGACCCGGAGATTCTGTTTTTCGACGAGCCGTCGGCCGGTCTCGATCCCATCAGCGCAAAATTGCTCGACGACCTGATACTCGAACTCCGCGACAGCCTCGGCGCGACCATCGTTATCGTTACGCATGAACTCGCGAGCATTTTTTCGATCGGCACGAACGCCGTTTTTCTGGACGCAGAGACCAAAACGCAACTGGCGACGGGCAATCCGATCGAGCTTCGCGACCATCACCCCAACCACGTCGTCCGTAATTTTCTGCAGCGCGGCGAAGCAGGAGCGAGCCTTTGAAAAAGACCGTAAACCCGACGACGATCGGCGCCTTCGTAGTGGGCGCCCTCGTGTTGCTCGCGGGCGGAGTTGCCTTGTTCGGCGGTGCCGAACTGTTCGCCAAACGCGATGTCTTCGTCGCCTACTTCGAGGAACCGACAAACGGCCTCCGAGTCGGTGCCAACGTTCTGGCCAACGGCGTCAGGGTCGGCTACGTGTCGGATATTGCGTTGCTCGTGGATCAGCAGAGCTTCGAACCAACCACGAAAGTGACGCTCGAGATACTGCCCGATACGTATATCCAGACCCGAGGTGGCATACCGATTGGTGAGGGGCTCAAAAACGACGTCACGCACGAAGAACTCGTCAACAAGGGCGGTATGCGAGCACGGCTCGAAATAGAGAGTATCGTGACAGGCCAGCTCCTTATCGAACTCGTACGCCGCCCCGACACGGAAGCCGTAATGCGCGGCACCGATACACAATACCCGGAGATTCCGACGATCTCGTCGAACATTGCGCAGTTTCTCGCGGACGTAAAACGCTGGTTTTCGGAGTTTGAGGGGCAGTTCGATTTCGCGACGATTGGCCAACGTATCGAGAGCATTCTCACGGGGCTCGATGAACTCGTCAACTCGCCGGATCTGCGAACCTCATTGGCCGGAATGAGCCGCATTGTGAACGACGACGCAGCCCAGAACCTGGCGGGGTCGCTACAACAAACGCTCGAAGACCTCCAGGACGCGACCGCCGCAGCCAGCCAGCTGTTTCGCAACACCGATGCGCGCCTCGACTCGATAACCACGGACCTGGCGCCTGCGCTGGTACAGCTCGAAGGTGCGCTACGCGAAGCCGAGTCTGCACTGGCAGCAGCCAAGACCCAGCTGCGCGGCAACTCGCCGCAGGCGCTGCAACTCGAATCGACGTTGCGGGAATTGGAGCGCGCCGCGCGATCGTTAAACAACTTTTTCGACTATCTGGAGCGCAACCCTGAGGCGCTACTGCGCGGTAAACAACCCTGAGGGGGAGGAACGCATATGAGTATCGTAGGTCGATGGTGTGTGCTTGGCGGGCTGCTGTTGCTGCTCGCCGCTTGCGGTACGTCACCGCCCGTTCGGTATTTTGGCCTGACGGCCACCGATGCCGGCCATGAAGGCTCGCCACCCTCGCCTGTTGTGGTCGGCCTGGGGCCGGTGAAACTGCCGTCGTATCTCTCGCGGCCGCAAATCGTCACGCGACACCGCAGCGGCGAGTTTGTCATCGACGACTTCCGCCGCTGGGCCGAACCGCTGGATCAGAACATGACCCGCGTGGTTGCGGCCAGCGTGGAAAGTCTGGCGCCCGAATTTACGGTGGTGGCCTTCCCACACGCGCACGTCGTTGAGCTGCAGTATCGGATTCACATGCTCGTCGACCGCTTCGATACCGACGAATCCGGCACTGCCGTCCTCGTCGTCCAATGGGGCATCATCGGGCACAACGGTCAGACGCTCGCCGGTCCGGAGCGCTCGCGCTATGTAGCCCGCGCTGCCGACGCAACCGACACCCGATCCGTCGTGGCAGCGCTGAACGAAACGCTCGCGGATTTCAGCGCGGAGATTGCCGAACGGCTGCAACGGTCTCACACGGGCGGCGAGTAGCACGAGACGCCGCGGGCTGGCGCTGCCGGGATCGGCACAGCCGTCCAGCAGGCTCCGAGTCTATTCGGGCAGCGTCACCACACGCCCGCGCGCAATAACGCGGTGAATCAGGCGTGTGTGACGAATGTCCTCCAGCGGGTTGGCATCCAGCAACACCAGATCCGCCTTCATACCGGGGGCGATCGTCCCCATCGAATCCTCGAGCGAGAAAAACCGGGCAGGCACGACGGTGGCCGAGCCCAGCGCGTCGAGCGGCGTCAGGCCTGCCGCCACCAGAATTTCCAGTTCGTTGTGCAGACTGTAGCCGGGCAGCGCGTAGGCAATCGGCGTATCCGTGCCCGCGCCGATCGGCACGCCGGCCCGGTGCATACGCTGAATCATCTCCAGTGTGTAGCGTGCAAAGCGGAGGTCGCGCTCCGCCACATCCGGTTTGTACCAGGTGGGCGGTTCCCGCCAATCGTCGCGCACGGCGTCCGGCCACTGTTCTACGACCTCTAACCAATCACTGCGCTCGAAAGGGGGAAACATCGACAGCGTGTTGAGGCGCGCCGTCGGCACCTGGATCGTGTCGCGCATGGTCGCGAGTACCGCAGCGCAGACAGTTTCGTCGAGTGCCGCGATCGCATCGTTGCGTTGCTTGCGATGCAGCTCGGAACGCAATACAAAACCGCTCGCGTCCACGCCGGAGGCGAGAATCTCACGCCGGGTGGCCAACAGCTCCTCTGCGTTGGGCGCACAGTCGACCGCAATATTGCGCAGATGCTCCAGAGAGCCGACGAACGGCGCCGCATCCGATGCGCGCAGCGAGAGCGGCACGTGCGCCGCAATCGGCAGCTCGTGGTCCCGGGCTGCGTCGACGAGCGCCGCGAACACCTCGGGACTGACCATTTCATAGACCTTGATGAAGCTTGCGCCCTGCTCCTTCAGCGCCCGTACGTTGCGGGCTGCGGTCTCGGCACTGTCGTTCTCGACCCCCAGTTCCGGTACGTCGGCACCGTCGTAGACAACCGGCTTGCCGTCGAGCAGCGGCCCGCTGAAGAACACACGCGGCGCCACAGCATCCCCGGCACGCATACGCTCGACAACCGGCAATAGCTTGTCCATGAGCCCACCGGTATCGCGGACGCTCGTCACCCCGTAGCGAATGAAGTCCGCAGGCATCGTGTCCGTAAACCGGTCGTCGAACGTCAGATGTACGTGCATGTCCCACAGGCCCGGGATCAGGAATTTGCCGTTGCCGTCGATCGTTTCGCCGACTGCCGGCGGAGCGGCGCCCGCGGGCAGCACGGCAACGATCGAGTCGCCGTCGAGCACGACGGTCCGGCCCGGTCTGGCGCCCGCGGCGGCGTCGATTACGGTGACGTTGCTGATGGAGACGGTACCGCGCACGGGCGCGGCTGGCGCCTCGTCGCCCGGCCCGGGAACGCAGCCGCTCTGGGTGGGCAACAACGCAGCAGCAGCCACTGCTATTCCGATGGCGCGGAAAGGCGCCGCTGTCTGGGTCATCCGGGCGTGTCCTTGTTATTCGTCCGTCGAGGTCATTCAGTCGCCGGGAGGCCGTTACGCGATCCCGCAGCAAAAACCTCAGGCCCGGCCGCCCACCTGCGCATCCAGGCTGATCAACCCGTAGCGAATCGCTTTGACGACCGCCTGGACACTGGTGGTCGAGTCCAGCTTCTTCATGGCGTTTCTAAGATGGAACTTGACCGTGTTTTCGCTGATATGCATGAGCATACCGACTTCCCAGGCTGTTTTGCCACGGGCGGTCCACTGCAGGCATTCCCGCTCTCGAGGCGAGAGTGCAGCCGCAGTGGCATCGTTGGCAGCAGCGGACATCGACAGATACGCCGTGTGGAACTGACTGGCGATGACGTGCAGCGTCGGCAAAGCCCCGACTGCATCGACGTCCGCTTCGCTCGACGCAAACGACATGAGGCTAAGCCTGGCACGAGCACCGTGCAACGGCACGGCGACGCCGCACCTGAGGCCGGCTTCCCGCGCTTCGCGCATCAGTTCATTCTGCACCGGATCGAGCGAGAACAGCGAACTCAGAGAATCCCACAGGTACGGTCCCTCGAACTCGTGCGCGTAGACCATAACCGGGTCGTGACGAACGTAACCGCGCTCGGTATAGCGCTGGCTCCACGATTCGGGAAAGTTGTGAGCGATGACCGGCGGTTCGTCGGAGTTGTTGCGCTTTTGCTCCGAACGCAGCGTGCAGTAGGCGAATCGATCGAAGCCGAGTTCACCCGATACCGCTTCCAGCAGCACAACCAGCCCCTCGAGGGAGTCGGCTTCGTTCGCTTTCTCTACGTATTCGGTCAGTCGCATTGCGTGTTGTTCGAACGGTTTTCAATCCATGATCCGTAACCGGCCCCAAAAGACACCGCAGCACGCAGCAACGTTCCCTTCAGGATTCCGGGCGTTCGCGCAGCGGTACCGGCATACACCTCACTATGACGAATACCGCTGAACAGTCAATTCGAGTTTTCAAACAAACGTTGAATTGGTCGCCAATGAGGCCAGCCCACGTTGCTTATAGCGGGATCGCGAGGCGCAGAACCTCATGCGAGCGGCCAGCGGGCGCACGAAAGCGCAAGGAGACACGTAACGGCGGATCGCGGTGACCGGCACGCAGCCGGAAGCGCCGCCGGGTATCCGGCGGGACTTTCTGCTGACGCGATTTTGCTAAGCGGTCAACAATTCCGGATCGAGGCGCCGGACCGCCGCCTTGCCCGCTGTGACCGAACGGCTCAACGCTTCGGATTCGGCGAGCGTGTTGTCCACGTAAAAACTCAAAACCTGTTTGTGGGCCTCGAGTTCGCTCTCGCGAACGCCGGCCGCGGTTGCTGACAACACGCCGCGCAGCAGGTAGTGGCCGCCGGCCACGTTACCGAACTGGCGCAGGTAGGGCGCTGCGCCGGCCAGCACGTCCTCCTGATCCTCGGCCGCTCGGGCGAGCAGCCATTCCGTAGAGTCTGCGAGCGCTGCCGCCGCTGTCTCCAGGCACTGCCCGGCATACGCAACGGCACTGTCTTGCGCCGCCTTCGCCTGCACGGCACCGGCCGCGACATCTCCGATGAAGCGTCTTGCGGCTTCGCCGCCGTCACCCTGCAGCTTGCGACCGACCAGATCCATGGCCTGGATGCCGTTGGTACCCTCGTAAATAGCGGCAATACGGGCGTCGCGCATGTGCTGGGCTGCACCGGTTTCCTCGACGTAGCCCATCCCTCCGTGCACCTGCACACCGATCGAGGTGATCTCGTTTGCGCGATCCGTGCTCCAGGCTTTCGAGATCGGCGTCAACAGACCTTCGAGTGCAGCGGCTTCGCGGCGCGCCGTCTCGTCCGGCGCGGTACGCGCGAGATCGTAAGCCACGGCATTGGCGTAACAGATGCCGCGCGCGGCAGCCGTCAGCGATTTCATCGTGTACAGCATACGGCGCACGTCGGCGTGCTCGTAGATCGGAATCTGCGCACCGTCCCGGACGCCGGGCGCCCTGCCCTGGCGGCGATCCTGTGCAAACGCCAGCGCCTGCTGAAAACTGCGCTCCGCAACGCCGACGCCCTGGGTACCGACGTCGAGGCGGGCCGAGTTCATCATGATGAACATGTTCCTCAAGCCGCGGTTCTCTTCGCCAAGCAACGTCCCATAGCACTCCCCCGACTCGCCGAACGCCATGACGCTGGTCGGGCTTCCGTGCAGCCCGAGTTTATGCTCCAGGCCCACGCAGTAGACGTCGTTGCGCTCGCCGAGCGAGCCGTCTTCGTTGACGTGAAACTTGGGCACCAGGAACATCGAGATACCGCCCGAGCCGGCCGGCGCATCGGGCAGACGCGCGAGCACGAGATGCACGATGTTCTCGCAGAGATCGTGCTCGCCATAGGTAATGTAGATCTTCTGCCCGCTGATTTTGTAGCGACCGTCGCCCGCCGGTTCCGCTTTGGTCTTGATGTCCGCCAGACTCGAACCCGCCTGCGGTTCGGTCAGATTCATCGTGCCGGACCACTCTCCCGTGACGAGCTTTTCGAGGAACAGGCGTTTCTGCACGTCGCTGCCGACGGCCTTGACGGCCTTGGCCGCGCCCGTCGTGAGCGAGGTGCCGATCGCGAACGACATGCAGGCGGCATTGAGCGCGTCGATCAGCACGACGGCGAGTGTACCCGGCAGCCCCTGGCCCCCTGCAGTCTCGGGAAACGCCAGTGCGTTCCAGCCGCCTTCGACGTATTGCCGGTAGGCCTCGGGAAACCCAGGTGTCGTCGTCACGACGTGGTCCTCGAGGCGCGCACCGTGCTGATCGCTGTCCCAGTTGAGCGGTGCCACTACCTGGTCGCAATAGCGTCCCATCTCCTCGAGTATCGCGTCGACCAGCTCGTCGGAGAGATCTTCGTAGGCTCCCGTCGCCGATAACGCATCGAAACCGGCCATGTGTTTCAGGGCATGGCGAATATCGCGCACCGGTGTGGAGTAACTCATAAGACCCTCGCAGTTTTCCGAATCGTGAACCCCTGCCGCGGACCGCAAGGCTCGGGCAGACCGGGCCCCAAGCGGGGCCCGATCCGATATTTTAATCTCGATTAGAACTTTTGCGCCAGCCACGGCGGCTGTGATCCGCCCCGAAACGGCCGCAACGTGCTGCTAGAGGACCAGCATTTTCTCGATCTGCATGTCGTGCAGGGTGTAGGGAATACCGCCCACGCCCAGCCCGGACTCTCGGAGGCCCGCAAACGGCATGACGTCGTCGCGAAACGCGGAGTGCGTGTTGACCATGACCGCAGAGGCGTCAATACGGCGATACACCCGCATGGCCGTGTCGATGTCACGCGTGAACACGGCCGCCTGGAAGGCGACGGGCAGACTGTTCGCAGCGGCGATCGCGTCATCCAGCGCGTCGTACGCGTAAACGCAAATGACGGGACCGAAGACCTCCAGCGTGCTGATCTTCGCGTCACGCGGCGGATTCAGAAGCACCGTCGGTGCGTAGCAGCTCTCGGAGAGGCGCTTGCCGCCACAGAGCAGCTCCGCGCCGTCTGAAACGGCCTCGTCCACCCAGGCCGCAACGCGCTCGACCTCTGCGGGACGTATGAGCGGGCCGACTTCCGTCTCCGGGTCTTCAGGCGGTCCGACACGGAGCGCCTCTGCCCGCCCGGCGAGCGACTTTGCGAATTCCGCCGCGCGCTCGGCGGGCGCGTAGACGCGCTGCACCGATACGCACACCTGGCCGGCGTGATAGAAGCCGCCCTTGGCGATCGCCTCCAGCGCCTGCTCCGAATCCCAGGGCTCCGCGAGAATCACGGGCGCCGCGCCACCGTGTTCGAGCGCACAGCGAACCCCCGGCGCAAGCCTGGAGCGCAGCATCCAGCCCACGCGCGCAGAACCAATGAACGAAAAAAACCCGAGCCTTGCGTCCGTGACGAGCGCTGATGCCACCTCGTTGTCATCCGTAACGAGGCCCTGACACCAGACCGGCGGCAATCCCGCCTCGTGAAGTATGTCCACAAACTCAAGGCAGGATAACGGTGTGTCGGCCGCCGGTTTGACGATGACCGGACAGCCGGCCGCCACGGCCGGTGCAACCTGATGCACGATCAGGTTCAGCGGGTGGTTGAACGCACTCACGGCAGCGACGACGCCAATGGGTTCTTTTTGCGTGAAACCCAGCTTGCCTTCGGTCGCGGGCGTCGTGCCCAGCGGCACCACCTCACCGGCATCGCCACGCAAGGCTTCGACGGCGAGATGCACGCCGTCGATAGCACGCAGCACCTCGACTTTTGAATCGGCGTAAGGCTTGCCGCCTTCGCTGGCCGCCAGAAGCGTCAGTTCCTCGACGCGCGAACTCATGATCGCCGCGGTCTTGTTGAGTATCTCGACTCGTTGCGGCACGGACAGCCACTGGCTGCGGTCGCGGAACACACCGTAGGCAGCGTCGAGCGCGTCGTTGACGTGCTCGAGACCCGCGGTCGCTACGCGCTCCAGTTCACGTCCGTCGTAAGGCGACACGACGGCGAGTTCACCGTGCGCGGGACGATTGCCCCGAAGCCTCAGATCGGACACGTAATCTCTCCCAGCTTCTTCGTCAGTATCGGGTTTTCGCGATAGTCGATCGGCACGACGACCAGGCTCGGACCCGACTCGTCAAAAGCCCGTTCGAGGGTTGCGGCGAGGTCCCTGGATTGCTCGACATAGTGCCCGCCCCAGCCGAACGCCTCCGCAAGTTTCAGCCAGTCGGGATTGCCGAAGGACAGGTCGGTGTGCTGACCAAAATGCGTCTCCTGCTTCCACGCAATGAGGCCGTAGGCGTTGTCGACCCACACCATCACGACAATGTTGCTGTCGAGACGCCGTGCCGTCTCCATTTCCTGCCCGTTCATCAGAAAGCCGGCATCACCGGCGATCGCCAGAATGCGTCGCTTCGGAAACACGAGGTTGGCGGCCACGGCTCCCGGCAAGGCAAATCCCATCGAACAGAAACCGTTCGGGATCAGGCAGGTATTCGGCTCGTGGCACTGGTAGTGCCGTGCAATCCACATCTTGTGCGCACCAACGTCGGACAACAGAATGTCGTCCGGCCCCATGACGCTGCGGGCATCCCATAGTGCCTTCTGCGGACGAATCGTACCGCTCGTGTCGTCGTCGCTGTGCTCCTCGAAGTCCGCCTTCATCTCGGCCCGTACTCGGCGTTGCAGCGCGAAGTCGTACTCCGGTGCGCCCGCACCGTCGACGCGCTCGTTGAGCATCCACAAGGTGTGTGCAAGGTCGCCAACGAGTTCGACTTCCGGATGGTAGTGCGCGTCGATCTCTGCCGGTAGAAAGTCGGCGTGCAGGATGCGCTTGTCGCGGTTGCCGTTCCAGAGCTGCGGGTGATATTCCACCATGTCGAAACCGAGCGTTATCACCAGATCTGCGTCATCAATGGCTTGATTGACCCGGTCCTTGGAACCGAGCCCAACCGTGTACAGGCAATACTCCGCGTCCATGTCCACGGAACCCTTGGCCATGAACGTGCTAATGACCCCAATGCCCGTCTTCTCGCAGAGCAGGCGCAGCTGTTTGCTCGCGCGGCGGCGGATACAACCGTTGCCCGCAATAATCACCGGGCGCTTCGCCGCCTTTATCAAATCAAACGCGCGATCGACGATCTTGTCGTCGGGCACCGAACGGCGAAAGCGCCGCGGCGACATGGGCCGGGTTGCGGCTTCCATGGCCGCCACGTCTTCGGGCAGTTCTATGTGTACCGCGCCCGGCTTCTCGGTGCGCGCCAGGCGAACGGCCTTGCGTACGATCTCGGGGATCGTATCCGGATTCAGTATGGTCGTCGCCCACTTGGTCACGGGTTTGAACATACCCACGACGTCCATGATCTGGTGCGATTCCTTGTGCAAGCGGTCCGTGGAGCCCTGCCCGGTCAGCACGAGCATCGGCGCCCTGTCCATGTTGGAATCGGCAACACCCGTAATGAGGTTGGTTGCGCCCGGTCCGAGCGTGCCCAAAGCACCGGCCGGGTTACCCGTCAGGCGCCCGTAGATCTCGGCCATAAAGGCAGCACCCTGCTCGTGCCGCGTCAGGATGAATTTGATGCGCTCGGATTTCTCGAGCGAGATCATGAAGTCTGCGTTCTCTTCGCCGGGAACGCCGAAGATGTATTCGATGCCCTCTTCTTCGAGGCATTTGACCAGCAAGTCCGATGCTTTCATGGTGTTCTCCCGGTTACCCACTAATCCTCGCGCCTCAAGGACGGCGCATAAATCTTGTCGCTGATCTTGTCGAAGTACTCGTCGAGCGCCGGAAACGCTTCGCGCAGCTTCCGGAAATCATCCGCTCGCAATACCAGGACGCGCGCATCTTCGCTCGCCGTCAGCGTGCCCTCCGACAGGCCGCCCCCGGCTGCGAGGCGCTCACCCCAGTGATCGCCCGGACCCAGTATGCGGACAAAATCCTCTTGTCCGTTGCCGCCGGGCACCCGCGATTCGAGGTAACCCTCAAGCACGGTGTAGAACCCGTCGACGTGCTGCCCCGGTATCGAGATGACGTCGCCTTTCGCGTAGCGCCGACTGATGGCGCCGCCCGCGTTCTGGGTTGCAATCTGTACGATGCTGCGCGGCAACACGTAGTCGAACATCCAGTTGAGCGCAACGCGCAAACGGGTCGAGAAGCCCGGCAGCATACCGATGTACAGAAAGCGCCAGGTCATCCACGCCAGCAACCCCGAAAAGCTGACGCCGAATATCCGCGCGACACCTTTGTAACTGCCGATCGATGCCAATGCGCCGCTCGGCGTAAACGCAAACGTCGAAGGCTCCTTGCCCTCGACGGTTCTGACGACGTTCTTCGCGACACACCGGGCTTCCCGGGTCGCAAACTGTGCCGTCGGCGGAGCGTAACTCTCTCCGCTGTCGTCCAGCGGTATGCTCGCCGCATCACCCAGCGCCCAGACGCTGTCTTCGCCTTCGATGCGCAGACAGCGATCGACCGGCAGTTTGCCGTGCCGAAGCGGAATGCCGAGCGAGAGACAGAAGTCGGTGGGCCCGTTGCCCGCCGTCGATACCAGCAGGCAGGTTTCGATCCGCTCGCCGCTCGACAGATACACGGCATTCGTCGTAGCCGAAGAGATGAGTGTGTCCAGCACAATTTCAACGCCGCGCTTCTCGAGTATCGACTCGGCATAACGCCCCAGCTTTTCGGGCAGTTCGGGCAGCAGCCTGTCGCCCGCATGCACGATCTTGATACGCAGCTCGGCCGGATCGACATTCGGATAAAAGCGCAGGGTGCGGCGAATCATCTCGCTGATCTCGCCCACCGTTTCGACACCCGAGAACCCGCCGCCGGCCACGACAAAACACAACAGCCGACGCTTTATCTCGGGATCGCGAGTCACGTCGGCGTGTTCGAGGCGGCGGATGATCTTGTTGCGCAGCTCGTGCGCATCGGCCAGGTTGCGTATACACAGCGCGTGCTCGGCAAAGCCCGGCGCAATATCGAGATTGGTTTTTTGTCCGGCGGCAATGACGAGATGATCGTAGCCGACGCTCTGCGGCGTTCGGAAGCTGCCCTGCAAGAGATGGACGCGTTTCTGCTCGCGGTCGACCGCCGTTACGGTGGCCATACGTACCCGTACGCCCGGCAACAGCTGCCTGAGCGGCGTCACGGCATCCGGTGCGCTGATGTTGCCCGACACGACTTCCGGCAGGAGCGGCTGAAAAACGAAATAGTTGGTGCTGTTGATGAGTTCAATATCGAGCGAACCCTTGGAGAAGCGACGAAGGTAACGCGCCGCAAACGCCCCGCCGAAACCGCCGCCGATCACGACGACTTTCTGTGCCGTAGCCGCCTGATCAGCCATCAGTCCAGCCCCACGGTACTGACGATTTCCGGGTAGCGCGGCTCCCACTGCAATGCTGCAACGCGTTGCTCGATATCGTCGTCGTAGCGTGCAACGCCGTCGGCCACGGCCTGGCGGCCTACGGCAACGGCCACGTCGCGACACACTTCCGCGAGCCGCGACACGCTCGGCACCAGCATGCCGAGTGCCAGTTCATCGTCGGTCAGACTGTCGCCCAGCGCCATACTGGCCGCGGCGATCATCGTGTCGGTGATCTCACCGGCTTCGACGGCCATTGTGCCGAGGCCAATCCCCGGAAACACGAATACGTTGTTGGCCTGGCTGACGGGTCGTTGCTGCCCGTCGAGTTCCACCGCCGGAAACGGACTGCCCGTCGCCACGAGTGCGCGACCGCCCGTCCAGTCCAGAAGATCCTTGGGATCGGCCTCGCAGATCGAGGTCGGGTTGGACATTGGCAGGATGATGGGCGCTTCGGTGTGCCGCGCCATCTCGTTGACGATCGCCTCGTCGAAAGCGGACGCCTGACCCGAAGCACCGATGAGAATATCGGGTCGATAGCCGGCCACGACGGTATCCAGCGTCGCGAGCGCCTCGTCGGACAGTCCGAGTTCGGCAACGGCCGACGCTGACCAGGCCAGCTCTCGCTTGTAGGCGTCGAGCCCTTCGCGCCTGTCGCTGATGACACCGCGGCTGTCCATGACCAGGACGGCCCGTTCGAGGGTGTCATCGTCAACGCCCGATGCAACGAGCTGCGCGCGAATCTGCCGCGCAATACCCAATCCGGCCGCGCCGGCTCCGTAGATCAGTATGCGCCGTGTCGCAAGCGGCTTGCCGCTAATCCGGCAACCTGCATGAACGCAGGCAGCGGCGACGGCACCGGTCCCCTGGATATCGTCGTTGAACGACGGCAGCCGCTGCCGGTAGCGGTCGAGAATCCCCAGAGCATTGTCCTTGCGGAAGTCTTCCCATTGCAGCACCGCCCGGGGGAACACGGTTTTCAACGCTTCGACGAACTCTTCCACGAGTTCATCATAAGCAGCGCCCCGCAAACGCGGCTGGCGAAATCCGAGATACAGAGGATCGTCCAGCAGTTCCTGATTGTCGGTGCCCACGTCGAGACTGATCGGCAAGGTCTGAGCAGGGTGAATACCGGCTCCGGCACAATAGAGTGCCAGCTTGCCGACGCTGATCGCCATTCCTCCCGCGCCCTGATCGCCAATACCGAGTATGGCCTCGTTATCGGTGGCCACCACGAGGCGGACGTCGGCAAACGGCGCTGCGCGCCGCAGCACCTTGGCCACGCGGCCGCGATACGCTGGTGTAATGAACACACCACGTCCTCGGCGAAACACACGCGAATAATGCTGCGAAGCCTTGCCCACCGTCGGCGTGTAGACGATCGGCATGACCTCCTCCAGGTGCCGTTTCAGCAGCCGATAAAACAACACCTCGTTGCGGTCCTGCAGCATGGCGAGGCCAATATTGCGGCCGACGCTGTCCCGGTTGAAGAATATGGATTTGTAGATTCGCTCCGCCTGGGTATCGATGTCGTTGTATTCGGCCGGCAGCAAGCCCTCGATGCCCAGCCTCCTGCGTTCTTCGAGACTGAAGCCGGTACCTTTGTTGTACAGCGGATAACGAAGCAGATCGGGGCCGCACTTGTCGACCGTAAGCCGGTCACCCTCCGGGTGCTTTTCGAGTTTGAATTGTTCCATCGGATTACTTGGCAGTAGCCCTGCTGTCTCGCGGAAGATGACCGGCCGATCCGCTCAAAGATTACCGCCCGGGACCGATTTCCGGACCAATGTGCGCTTGAAGTGACGCTTCCGGCGTCTTGTTCGGCCGCTCAAGCTGCGACTGAAGCTGCCGATAACCCGAACGTTAAGGGAATACGCGCAGGATCGCCAATGCGGCCGGATAAGCTCGCCGCCTACCTCGATGTGGGCACCGTTTCGGTTTTTGCCCGACAGATCGTCGACACGGTTAACGGCATAAGCAGCGTGGCCCTCCACGACCCGGACGGCAGACTCCTGTGGGCCGGACCGGACGACGATGCAGCCCGGGCCTGGCCAAGTGCGGAATTCCTGCGCCTCGAAACGCCGCCGGAAGGCTACAAGGTGCGCTACGAAGGCGACACCGTACACGTGTTCCCGCTGGGCGCGGACGGCAACGACGGTCACGTCGCCACGCTCAGCCTGCGTTTCTCAGCCGTCACGCCAGCGAATCACGGCATGCTGGCGAAAGAGGTGCGATCGTTCATTCGCTGTGTCGAACGGCAAATGGCGATCAATTGCGAGCTGTCTTCGCTACGAAGGCTGTCGCGCGAAGACCAGCGGGGCATTCGCCTGCTCATGAACATGGACCGGCTCGGCGGCTGCGCCGGTCCGAAAGAAATCCTGCGCTCCATTCTCGATATGGCCTTCGAACACTACGACGTCGCCATGGCCGCTGTCGTACTGCCGAAACTCGGTATACAAGAGACGCTCCCCGCCTCGCTTCTGGAGACCCCAAAGACCGAGCGCGCCGTCATGGCGACCCTCGGGGCGCTGGTGTCCGGTGCCACCCTTCACCGCCAGGTGCTGAAATCGGAAACCAATCTTCGGCTCGGCCCTATCCCCGGACTCGCAAATACCAAACCGCAACTCCTGTGCGCGCCCGTGATCGACGCGCGCGACGAGGTGATCGGCGTTTTTGTGCTGCTGGGCGCTTCCCGGTTCAGTAAAGCCGAAGTACGGCTCGCGCGCGCAATTTGCGCGAAGATCAACAGCCTCGTTTACGCCGCGGACCGGCTCTCGGCACAGCACCAGTCGCGCCGCAGCCTGGTCGCTCATGCCGAAAACTTCGTTCTTCGGCACCGCAACACGAGCCACGCAATGCTGTACGTCGACGTCGACAAACTGCACGTCGTCAACGATTCGCTCGGCCACGTCGCAGGCGACAGTGTCATTCGCGCCGTCAGCCGAATCATTGCCGATCTGTGTGGCAAAGACGACGCCTTCTGCCACCTCGGAAGCGACCTGTTCGCCGTATTTCTCTCGAATGCCGACGAATCGCGCGCCACCGAGTGGGCTCAGTCGCTCGTGGATGCCATTGCCGGCAAATCGATCAGGCACGAGGAAATTGGCCTGAACGTTACGGCAAGCGCCGGCATTGCGCTGGTACCGCAGTCCGCCGAGGATGCCGCCGCTGCATTGAGCACGGCCGAGGTTGCCACGCGCTCCGCCAAAGGGCGCGGCGGCAACCAGGCGGTGTTGTTCAGGGACATCGACGCCAGCGTCGTACAGCGACGCAGTGACCTGGATCAGGTGGGAGAACTTCAGTCAGCACTGCTCGACAATCGTTTCGAGTTGTTCGCCCAACCGATACGTCCGCTCAACGAAGAGGAAAACAGCTACCGTTTCGAGATACTTCTAAGGATGCGCGGCGCGAACGGGGCGCTGATCCCGCCGGACCGCTTCCTGTCCGCCGCGGATCGCTATCAGCTCATGACCGCAATCGACCGCTGGGTCATTCGGCACACGCTGGACGCGCTGTCTTCGACCGACAACCTGCTCGAAGTCTGCCTCGGCAGCTTCAGCATCAACCTGTGTGCCCAGTCGCTGGTCGAAGAAGACTTCCTGGACTTTCTGGTGGACCGGATACACGAGAGCGGCGTATCGCCCGACGCATTGGTATTCGAAATCACGGAAACCGCCGTGGTCCGTCACATGGAAAAGGCCCAGCGCTGCATCAAGCGCCTTCGGCGCCTCGGCTGCCGCGTGGCGCTGGACGATTTCGGTACCGGTTACTGCTCTTTTGCCTACCTCAAGGACCTGCCGGTTCAGTACCTCAAGATTGACGGCGTGTTCATCCGCGACATCCTCGACAACCCACTTTCCGAAGCCATACTCCTGTCGATGACGCGAATTGCAAAGGTCATGAACGCCATGACCGTCGCGGAGCACGTCGAATCGGAACTCGTCATGCAGCGCCTGCGGCAGTACGGCGTCGACTTTGCACAGGGTTTTGCGATCGGTAAGCCAAGACCGCTCGCCTCGGTTCTCGATGAAATGGGTCCGGCCGTCGTCATCCCGGACGGCCAACGGCAGGCCCGCTAGGACCACACGCAATACCGCGCGAGGTCACATGACCAGACGCACCCGCATCGGACCGTGATCGGATACGCGCGTTGCGTAGCTGGTCGCGGTACTGACGCGCAAGCCCCGAACGTACACGTGATCGAGTGCCTGCCCGAGGAAGCGCTTGCGCCGGTCGACCGCAAAACCGACGGGCTCGAGGCTCAGAAGCATGAGCTGTCGATCGACATGCCGGCGGCGCGCCGGGCGCCAGGTATTGAAGTCGCCCGCAAAGATCACGGGGCCGTCGTGCTGCTCGACGACGCGTAGCGCGATCGCCAGCTGTGCCCGGAAAGCGTCGAGACCGGGGGCGAAGTTGATCGAGTGAATGTTGACCACCAGCAAGGTTTCCGCAAGACCCAGCAAGGCATATTCCGTCACCAGCGTGGCTTTGGCGGACCGAAGCAGCGGCTCCCGGCTTTTCAGATTGCACTGCCGCAATGGCGCCGTTTCGCTGAGCGTCATGACGCCGGTCGGGCTTCGCCGCGTCTCGTAACCCGGCGCAAACGCAAACGCATGGCTTACCTCGGCGGCCTTCCATGCGGAGTGGTTCAGCGGTGCCTCCTGAAGCGTTGCGATGTCTGCAGCGCGGCTGAACGCTTTGAATTCCGCTGCCCAATCGGCATGTCTGCCCTTCTGCACGTTCCAGTTGACCAGCTCGATGGCGCTCGGATCGATGCCGCCGCCCGGTTGGCCGACGTGCTCGCTGAAAACGGCCACGCAGTTATCCGGATCACCGGCAACGTCCGCGACGGGCGTAGCCAGCGGCGCCCGCGCGGCCATGGGCGGCCCCGCCGCACACGCCGACAACCATAGGGCACACAGCACCGTGAGCGCTGCGCTTGACCGTATCCCGCGCTCTGCCGCAACATCACCGCCTCGACACTGCCAGGCCGCCATTTTCAAGGACTTTGCACTATGCACCGTATTGCCTGCCTTCTTGTAGCACTGCTCGCCGGTTCCGCGGCGTTCGCCGCCGAGGAAGATCCCTACCTCTGGCTCGAGGATATCCAGGGCGAAGATGCCCTCGAATGGGTGAACGAACAAAACGACCGAACCTTCGACGAACTCCGAGATTCTGCCATCTTCGAAGCGCTGTACGACGAAGCCTACGCGATTCTGACCTCCGAGGAACGCCTGCCGGAAGGGGCGATCGTAGGCGATCATTTTTACAGCTTCTGGCAGGACGAAATCAACGTGCGTGGCGTCTGGCGACGTATGCCGCTCAAGGCATTCCGGCAGGGGAAGGCCGAGTGGGAAACGGTGCTCGACATCGATGCCCTCGAAGAGCGCGAGCACGAAAACTGGGTGTACCAGGGTAACAACTGCCTTGGCGGCACGGACCGGTGCCTGATCGAAATCTCCCGCGGAGGCAAGGACGAGTCCGTGTACCGGGAGTTTTCGCTCACCGACAAGCGCTTTGTGGACGACGGTTTCCTCGTACCCGAAGCCAAATCGAACGTCAGCTGGATCGATCAGGACACACTGCTGATCGCAACACGCTGGGAGGACGACGTACTGACCCAATCGGGTTATGCCGTGGAAGTCCGGCTGCTCGAGCGCGGCAAAACGCTCGACGAAGCAACCCGCGTATTCCGCGGCGACGTCGTCGACACGCTGCTGGCGCCGATCGTGTACCACAACGACGATCGCCATTATCCGTTTGTGATCCGGCTGTTCGCCGACTGGAACGAGCGCGAACTCCGGAGCGTCGCAAACGGCACGGCCGGCGAGCCCCTGCCGTTGCCGCTGCGTTTCAATACGCACGGTGTGCTGAAGGGCTGGCTGCTCCTGACACTGGAACAGGACTGGAACTACGCGGACACGCGGTTTCTTTCCGGCGATATCGTCGCCTACGAACTCGAGAGCGGCGCAGCAACACGCGTATTCCGGCCAAGTGATCGCCAGGCCGTACAGGATATTGCGCTGTTCTCCGACGGTCTGTTCGTCTCGCTGCTCGACAACGTAGTCGGCCGGGTCAAGCGGCTCACGCTGTCGGAAGACGGTTTCGAAAGCGTCGACATCGCGCTGCCCGAAAACGGCGTCGTATCGATCGAAGCCAGCAGCAGCCGGCGCGCGGATGCTTTCCTGAGCTACGAGAGCGCCGTGCAGCCGACGACGCTCTACCACGTCGATGACGAAGACACGCTGACGCCGGTGGCGGCGCTGCCTGCGCTGTACGACGCCTCCAACGCGGTCGTCGAACAACACTTTGCCACGAGCGCCGACGGAACCCGCGTACCCTACTTCCTGATCGGCGATCGCGACGTGCTGAAGCGCGGCGACGCGCCGGCCATACTGTACGGCTACGGTGGGTTCACGATTCCGATTTTGCCCGTCTACTACTCCAATCCGTCCCGTCCCCAGCACGGCGCGCTGGCAGGAAGGATGTGGCTGTCCAGGGGCGGCGTGCTGGCGCTCGCCAACCTGCGCGGCGGCGGCGAATACGGACCGGCATGGCATCAGGCAGGGCTCAGGGAAAACCGTCAGCGGATCTACGACGACTACTATGCAATCGCCGAGCACATGATCGAGCGCGGAGTCACTTCGTCCGACAAGCTGGGCGCGCTGGGCCGCTCCAACGGCGGCCTGCTGCTCGGCGTGGCGCTCACGCAGCGCCCCGATTTGTTCGCGGCGCTCGACATTGGCGTACCGCTCCTCGACATGATCCGCTACAACAAGCTTCTCGCAGGGGCCAGCTGGATGGGTGAATACGGCAACCCCGACGTCGCCGAGGACCGCGAGTTCATCGAAGCATACTCGCCCTATCAGAATCTCGAGGACGGGGTCGAATACCCCAAGGTGCTGTTCTACACCTCGACGCTGGACGATCGCGTGCATCCGGGACATGCGCGCAAGATGGCCGCCAGGCTCGCCGGGCTGGGCCAGGAGTTTTTCTACTACGAAAACACCGAAGGCGGCCACGGCGGCACGGCCAACCAGGACCAGCTCGCCATGCGCACCGCGCTCGAATACGCCTACTTCGTAAGGATGCTGATGCCCGCCGTGTGGGACGGAGGCTGACGACGCTTGAAGACCTTGCGGCATGCACGGATGATGGCGATCTGTCGTCAACAGGGTTAGAGGCGGTCTCAGGACGGAATGCAGCAGCTGGAACACCTAATTTCGATACTGCGCGACTGGACGGCACCCGCGATCGCGTTTTTCTCGAGCACCGATACGCTGATCCAGATCGGTCTCATTGCGGCGCTGTTCGTGCCCGCGCTGCTGCTGTCGCGCATCGTCGAACCGAAACTCGAGGCACAGGCCCGGCGTATCAAAGGCATGCCGGGCCTGCTGCGTATTGTCGTCGCGTTTCTCCGGCGCTTCGAGTGGCTGTTTTTCGTCGCACTGCTGGCGCTCACTAACCTCGTCACTCATGCGATCGGCTGGCCCGGACAAACCTATCTGCTGCGCAGCGCCATGATCCTGGCGGGCTCCTGGCTCGCCATTTCGGTCATCTCACACGTGATTCGCAGCCGGACGGTGCGCACACTGTTCGCCTGGCTCGCCTGGATCTACGTCGCCGCTGCCGTGCTGGGTGTCGTCGATGACGCGGCTGCCGTACTCGACGGTGCCGGTTTCGACGTCGGCGACGGCCGGATTTCCGTGCTGACCGTGCTGAAAACCGGTCTCGTCCTGGGGCTGCTGGTCTGGGCCGCCTACGCTGCCGGCAACTTCCTCGACCGTCGCATCCAGCAGATCGACGAGCTGACACCGTCGCTCCGGGTTCTGCTCGGCAAGATTGTCCGCATTGGCCTCGTCTTCATCGCCGGGCTGGTGACGCTGCAGAGTTTCGACATCGACCTGACGGCACTGACCGTGCTCTCCGGTGCGGTCGGCGTAGGCATCGGTTTTGGACTGCAGAAAGTCGTCTCGAATTTCATTTCCGGGATCATTATTCTGCTCGATCAGTCCATCAAACCGGGGGACACGATCTCGCTCGGCGACACGTTCGGCTGGATCCGTGAGCTGCGCGCACGATTCGTCTCCGTCGTTACCCGGGACGGCCGGGAATTCCTGATCCCGAACGAAGACTTCATTACGCGCGAGGTCATCAACTGGTCCTTCTCCGACAAGTACGTTCGCCTCGACGTCAACTTCGGCGTGGCGTACGACTCGAACCCGCACGACGTCATTCGCCTGGCCATCGAAGCGGCAGGCTCCGTTGACCGCGTGGACAATACCCGCAAGACGCCGGTCTGCTGGATGACGGAATTCGGCGATTCCGCACTGAACTTCAAGCTGCGCTTCTGGATCGACGATCCGCAGCAAGGCCTGACCAACATACGCGGCAAGGTGTTGCTTGCGCTCTGGGACATCTTCAAAGAGAACGGCATCGAGATCCCGTTCCCGCACCGCGAAGTGATTTTTCGCAACCGGCTGGAAACCACACCCGCCCCGTCGACAACGGATTGAAGGTTCTACCCGCGGCGCCAGTGCGCCAACACTTGCCGCGGCGTCTGGGCTAAATGTAATGTAGTAACAGCTAAAACCAATAATCATCCCGGCGCAAAACGGACGGTTCCGCGGGACCGCCGGGATCGAGGGACTCGAACATGCTCCGACTCACGCCTCTGGTTGGCCTCTTCGCCCTGTGTCTGTCTTTCGATGTCGCCTACGCCGACGACGACGAACCCGGCTTCAACGAAAGCACGTTCAAAGGACTCGAACTGCGCGGCATCGGACCTGCGTTCATGTCCGGCCGGATCTCCGACATTGCCGTCGATCCCAACGACAGGAGCGTTTGGTACGTGGCGGTCGGCAGCGGCGGCATTTTCAAGACGGTCAACGCCGGAACCACCTGGGAGCCGATCTTCGAGGACGAAGACAGCTACTCGATCGGCTGCATTACGATCGACCCCAACGACAGCAACGTCATTTGGGTCGGCAGCGGCGAGAACATCAGTGGCCGACACGCGGGCTACGGCTCCGGCATCTATCGGTCCGCGGACGGCGGCGAGAATTGGGTCAACATGGGGCTCGAGGCGTCCGAGCGCATCGGTATGATCCGCGTCGATCCGCGCGACTCGAACACCGTGTACGTTGCAGCCCAGGGCCCGCTGTGGTCCGGCGGCGGCGATCGCGGCCTGTTCAAGACGACGGACGGCGGCGAAAACTGGGAGAAAATACTCGGCGACGGGCTCGGCAATACCGCAGACGACGATCAGTACACGGGCGTCTCCGAAATTCACTTGGACCCGCGTAACCCCGACGTCCTGTACGCCGTGAGCTGGCAACGCCTGCGCAACGTGGCCGTGCTGATGAACGGCGGCCCCGGCACCGGCATCCACAAGTCGACGGACGGCGGCGCAAACTGGCAGCGGCTGACTGAAGGACTGCCCGAAGAAAACATGGGCAAGACCGGCGTTGCCATCTCGCCGATCGACCCGGACGTCGTCTACGCCACGATCGAACTCGCCAATCGCAAAGGCGGATTCTGGCGCTCGGCCGATGGCGGTGCGAGCTGGGAAAAACGCAACGAGTACCTGTCGAGCGGTACGGGCCCGCACTACTATCAGGAACTGTTTGCTAGTCCTCACACCTTCGATCGCGTGTATCAAATGGACGTGCACCTGCACGTAACTCACGACGGTGGCGAAACCTTCGAGAAACTCGAACACGACAGCAAACACGTCGACCACCACGCAATGGCCTTCGATCCCGACGATCCCGATTACCTGCTGGTCGGCAACGACGGCGGCATTTACGAATCCTTCGATCTCGGCGCAACCTGGCGCTACTCCGCGAACCTGCCTCTCACGCAGTTCTACAAGGTTGCCGTCGACTACGACGAACCGTTCTACAACGTGTACGGCGGCACGCAGGACAACAACACCCAGGGCGGCCCGTCACGGACGATGAACAACAACGGCATCCGCAATTCGGACTGGTTCGTCACCCTGTTCGGCGACGGCCATCAGCCGGCCGCCGATCCGAACAATCCGGACATCGTCTATTCACAGTGGCAGCAGGGCAACCTGACGCGCTACGACCGCAAGACCGGCGAATCCGTGTACATCAAGCCGCAGCCGGCGGCAGGCGAAGCGCCCGATCGCTACAACTGGGATTCGCCGATTCTGATCAGCCCGCACGACTCCGCAACACTCTTTTTCGGCACCCAGCGAGTCTGGAAGAGCGACGACTATGGCGATTCCTGGACCGCCATCAGCGGCGATCTGACCCGCGACGAGGAGCGTGTACGGCAACCCGTCATGGGCCGCCGCTGGAGCTTCGATTCGTCGTGGGATCTGTATGCCATGTCGCAATTCAACACGATCACGTCGCTGTCGGAATCGCCGCTCGTGCCCGGCCTGATCTACGCGGGCACGGACGACGGCCTGATACAGATCAGCGAAAACGGCGGCGAATCCTGGCGCCGGATCGACTCGCTGCCACGCGTTCCGGAGCGCTTCTTCGTCAACGACATCAAGGCCGACCTGCACGATCCGGACACTGTCTACGTCGTCGTCGACGATCACAAGAGCGGCGATTTCTCGCCGTACGTCCTGAAAAGCGAAAACCGCGGACGGAGCTGGGAAAGCATTGCGGGTAACCTCCCCGACCGGCACATTCTGTGGCGCATCGTCCAGGACCACGTCAATCCGGAGCTGCTGTTCCTCGGCACCGAGTTCGGTGTGTTTTTCACCGTCAACACCGGCGGCACCTGGACCAAACTCAAAGGCGGCACGCCGAACATTCCGTTTCGCGACCTGGTCATTCAAACCCGCGAGAACGATCTGGTTGGTGCCACTTTTGGCCGCGGCTTCTACATCCTCGACGACTACACGCCGTTGCGCTCGGTCAGCGCCGACATGCTGGAACGCGACACCGTGCTGTTCCCCGTGCGCCGGGCACACTGGTACGTGCCGAAGCGACCGCTGGGCTGCGGGGAAACGGGCTGCGTCGGCAGCCAGGGTGACGCGTTCTTCACGGCACCCAACCCGGACTTCGGCGCGGTCTTCACGTATTACCTCCCCGAATCCCTGCTGTCACAGAAAGACGCCCGCCGCGAGGCGGAAAAAGAACGCGAGGAAAATAACCAGAGCGTCGACTTTCCGTCCTGGGAGCGCATTGCCGCCGAGAGTCTCGAAAAGGAGCCTGCCGTACTGTTGACCGTGCGTGACCGCTCGGGAGCCGTGGTCCGCCACGTCGAAGGCCCTGCGGAGGCAGGCTTTCACCGCGTGGCCTGGGACCTTCGTTACGCGCCCGTCGAAGCGTGGAAAGCGCAGGAGGAAGACGCCGAACCCGAAGAGCCCGAGCCCGGCGTGCTGGTCGTTCCGGGTACCTACTCCGTGTCGCTGAGCACACTCGTCGACGGGGTACCGGCCGACCTCGAGCAGACGCAGACCTTCGAAGTCGTTTCCATACGCACGCCCACGTTCGAGCCCAACACCCAGGAGCAGCGCGTCGTCTTCGAAAGTCAGGTGGACGAACTCGAGCGCGCCAGCACCGGCACCGTCCACGCCATCGACGCCATAACCGGCGAACTCGACGCCATCGACGAAGTACTGCGCCGATTCCGTGCCGACAGCGCGTTACTCGAGATCACGGATTCGATCAGGAAACGCATTGCCGCCCAGCGTGACCTGCTGACGGACAACGAAACGCAGGACTTCTTCAACGAGCCGCAGGTCATGACCGTCGAGGCCCGGGTCTGGCATGCACGTTTCAGACCCGGCTCGAACGCGTACGGACCGACACCCGAGCAGCGGGAGTCGCTGACCATTGCGCGCGCCACCTACGATGCCGTCATCGCCGAACTCGACGGCATCGTGAACGGCGAATACGCGGCGCTCAAACGTGCGCTGGACGACGCCAAGGTGCCGTGGACTCCGGGCCGCGGTATTCAACCCTAGGGCCGCAGAACGGCATAGCCCGTTGACGTCCGCTGGCCAGTTAGACCGGGCTCGTTGTGTCCGGTAGGCTAGCGGTCGTCCGGGCCTGAGTGCCGAAACAAGAGCGACGAGCCGGTATGGCCGCTGAGAAAACCCAAAAGACCTGGTCCATCGACTCACTGGTCCTGATTTTTTCGTTCATCATCGCAGCACAGCTCTTGTCTTACGTCGTCCCGCAGGGCGAGTTCGAACGTGAACCCTACCCGGACAATCCCTCGCGCAGCATGATTGTCGCGGGTAGCTACGAGAGTCTCGACGGAGAGGCCGCCACAACCTTGCCGCCCTGGCACTTTCTCGTTGCGATCTCCGACGGTCTCGAGCAAGGGCAGAACATCATTTTCCTGATCTTTCTCGTGGGCGGCGTCATTGCCATTCTCAGAAAGAGCGGCGCCATCGACGCTGCACTCATGAAGGCCGTCGAGCACCTCGGACACAGTCCGTGGATACTGATTGCCGGCTGCCTGGCCATCTTCAGCATGGGCTCGTACACCGTCGGTATGGGCGAGGAATACGTGCCGCTGGTACCGATCATCGTCACCATGTGCCTGGCCATGCGTATGGATGCCGTCGTGGCAATGGGGATCGTCTGGGTACCGTACGGCATTGGCTGGGCCTGCTCGGGCATCAACCCGTTCAACGTGATCATTGCGCAGAACATTGCCAACGTGCCGCTGACCTCCGGCGCCGGCGTGCGTTTTGTCATGATGCTGGCGTTTCTCGCGATCGCGTTCCACCACGTTTATCGCTACGCCATGCGCGTGCAGAAAGACCCGTCGGCAAGCCTCGTCGCACACGTCGACTACAGCACGGGTTTCGACTCGCCCAGGGACATTGGCCTGAACGGCCGACGCATTGCCATACTGATCGTTTTCTTCCTGGGCGTTTTGCTGTTTGTCTTCGGCACGAGAGCACACGGGTGGTACATACCGGAACTGAACGCCGTGTTCCTGGGCGTCGGTATCATCGCCGCTGCCATTGCGGGTATGTCCGCCGGCGAGGCCAGTCGAACCTTCATTCGCGGCGCCTCCGAGATGACCGCTGCCGCATTGATCGTCGGCTTCGCCAGAACCATCGAAGTCGTTCTGAGCGACGGTCAGATCATCGATTCGATCGTATACGGTATTGCCGGGCTGCTGGAGGGCCTGCCCGCCGAAGTGTCTGCGATCGGCATGCTCGCGGTACAAACCCTAACCAACGTGTTCATCCCGTCCGGCAGTGGCCAGGCATTCGTCACGATGCCGATCATGTCGCCGCTGGCCGAACTCACGGGCGTGCCGCAGCAGACGGCCGTGCTCGCCTTTCAGTTCGGCGACGGCTTTACCAACATGATCGTACCGACCAGTGCACTGGTCATGGGCGCGCTGGCGCTCGGACGCGTGCCGTACACGGCGTGGGTTCGGTTTGCAGGCCCTCTGCTCCTGAAGATTTTTGCGCTGGCGATCGTGTTCCTGGTGATATCGATACACCTTGGCGAGGCATTCGGTTTCTAGAACGGCACCGGACGGTACTCACAGACTCCGGCGCAGCGCCAGCACGAGATTGAAGCCGTGCGCGTCAAGTCCGGAACCGTGCACCCGATAGCGTTTGTCCAGCACGTTCTCCGCCGCGAGACTCAATCGCCAGCGTTCGGCCGGCAACCACGTCAATCGCGCACCCGCGCTGACCCAGCCGGGGGTGCCGTTCGGATCGATCCGGCTGTCGCGGATGTCGCGTGCGCTCAAGCGGTCCTGTTCTGCTGCATAGCGGACCCAGGCCTCACCGCTCAGGTTTGCCGTGGCCTCGTAGTTGAGTTCGAGCAGACCGCCGAGCGGCGGGATCCGGTCCGCCGGCTCTTCGGCCAGGCCGTCGGCACGCTGCGTGCCGCGCGTCCAGTTCAGCACCGCCCGCAAGCGGATTGCGTCACCCACGTTCAAAACAGCCCCGGCTTCGGCGCCGTAGATGTCGGAGCGGGCGGCGTTGGCGCTTTGCACGATGTCGCGCCCGCTTGCCGTTTGTTCCCCGGTGTCCACCGACACGATGCGATCGCGGTAGCGAAGTCGATACGCCATCAGCTCGATTTGCCAGGCCTCACTCGAGTAGCGCAGACCGGTATCGAACTGCAGCACCGTTTCCGAATCCAGCCCGGTACTTGGCTGATTGAAGCGGTTGCCTGGACGGTTACCCAGCGTGCCCAGATCGAACACGTTCGGGGCGCGAAAGCCGTATCCCAGATTGCTGACCCAATGCACGCGATCGCCCAGCGCCACGATGAGTCCGAAATCGCCTGCAAGATCACCACTCGTCACGTCGGTCGCCGAACTGACCGGCGTCTCCGGCAGACGAACTTCAACCTCGCTGTAGCGCACGCCGGCTGACAACACGTGTCCGCGGACAGACGTGCGGGTCCAGTGAGCAAACACGGAGCCCGTCAGCACTTCGGCACCGTCAGGGAACCTCGGCGTGAGCGTGCTGCGAGCACCGTTCACAACATCCTCTTCGTCCCGGGCGCTGGCCACCCGGTCGTAGTACAGTTCCGCGCCCGCCAGCCAGCCGCTGGCGTCCTGCTCAGCCCCGGTCGTCAGCAGAGCGCCAAACAAATCGCTTCGGTTTTTCTCGATTCGCCGCGCGGGCGCGTCGAGATCGCGCGTTATGCGATCGTCATCGATACGCTGCCAGGCCAGCGACAGGTTCCAGTCCAGCTCGCCGGGACCGTTTCGCCGATTGTGGCGCGCAGCCGCAAACAGCCGGCGGTTGGGCGCAAAGAAAAACTCGGAAGATGCCGCCTCGTCCTGGCCAAACCCCGGCAGCAACTCGTCGACCCGCGGGGTTTTCGGTTGCTCGTAGTAGTGCAGGTCCAGAAGCCAGTCGGTGTCCTCGTCGGGCGTCAGGCCGAATGCGAGCCGGCCGGCACGCGCTTCGTAGCCGCTGGGTTCGAGACTGACTCCGCCGCCGGTGCGGCGATCCCCGGCGCGCAGATATTCGGCGCTCCCCGTGGCGTGCCATTGCCGGTTACCGGCATCGAAGCTGCCGCCGAAGCGGCGGGCGTTGTCCGCCGTCTCGAAGGCCGCAAAGAGTTCACCCGAGAGGTCCGACTCGCCGGTTTCGTAGACGGGGCGATGCATTACGGCCTGCACGGCGCCGCCGACGGCATCGCTGCCGTACAGAGAGGCCGGCGTACCGCGAATCACCTCGAGGCGCTCGACCGAAGCGCCCGGCAGCAGCGCAAAATACTGCGTCGGCGCACTGCGGAAGATGGCGTTGTTGAGACGCATGCCGTCTACGAGATGCAGGACCGCAGACCCCCTCTGCCCTCGCAGGATGACGGCACCCTGCCCCGGTGTGGTTTGCTGCAGGTAGGTCCCGGGTTCCGCCGCAAGCGCGTCCATCGCCAGTTGCCCCTCACGGATTCGCTCCGCGTCGACCACGCTAATGGCCGCCGGGATCGTTTCAGCCGACGCCTCCCGCCGGGTTGCCGTGACGACGACTTCATCGATCCCTTCCGCGTCGATCCCCTGTACGCCGCTAAACGCAGCCTCGCCGGAAACCGAGGCAACACCCGCAAACAGACAAACGCAGCTCGTGATCATCTGCACGAAACCGGCGCCTAACGCGCGAAGCGCCGAGCAATGCTGCTGCCCTCTGCTACGAGGGTCTCCAGCAACGGTGCCGGTTTACCGCTGCCGAAGCGCTCGTCGAATTCGCGTATGCGCGAAAGGACCTTGTCGAGCCCTACCGAATCCGCGTAGAACATCGGGCCGCCGCGATACGCCGGGAACCCGTAACCGTACAGATACACAATATCGACATCGCCCGGGCGCTGGGCAATACCCTCTTCGAGAATCTTCAGGCCTTCGTTCACCAGCGCAAACACACAGCGTTCGACAATCTCGGTAGCGTCGATCGAACGCCGCTCGATGCCGAGTTCTCGGCTCGCCGCTTCGATCATTTCCGTAACGGCAGGCTCGGGCGTGGCCTGTCGTGTCCCGGGGTCGTAGTTGTAGAATCCGGCGCCGCTTTTCTGCCCGAGCCGGCCCTGCTCGACGAGCCGGTCCGCAACGGTAAACGGGACGTCGCTGCCGCGAAGGTCTTCCGGCAGCGCCATTCTCGCCTTGTAGCCGATGTCGAGCCCGGCAAGATCGGATACGGCGATCGGACCCATGGCCATGCCGAATTCGTACAGCGCGGCATCGACCGATTCGGGGGTTGCGCCTTCCAGTAGCAGTTGCTGCGATTCGCGGATGTACGGATTGAACATGCGATTGCCGATGAAGCCGTAGCACACGCGGGCCACGACGGGCGCCTTGCGAATCGCCTTGGCAAAACGAATCGCAGTGGTGAGCACGTCATCAGCCGTATCGGCACCACGCACGACCTCGAGTAGCTTCATGACGTTCGCGGGGCTGAAGAAATGCAGGCCAAGGCAATCGCCGGGCCGGCCCGTTGCCGCCGCTATCTCGTCGACGTCCTGATAGGAGGTGTTGGTTGCGAGGATGGCCCCCGTTTTGCAGACGCCGTCGAGTTTGCTGAATATGCGCTTCTTGAGTTCCGGGTCTTCGAATACCGCTTCGATGACGAGATCGACGTCGGCAAGAGCGGCGTAGTCGGTCGTGCCTTCAATACGCTCGCGGCGCCGCTGTGCTTCGCTCTCGTCCAGACGGCCCTTTTTTACGCTGATCGCGTAGTTGGACTCGATCACACCGAGACCCCGTTCGAGCCCGGCATCGTCCACGTCCAGCAGCTTCACGGGAATACCCGCATTGGCGCAACTCATCGCAATGCCGCCGCCCATCGTGCCGGCGCCGATGACGCCCACGGAACGAATGTCGCGAGCAGCGGTGTTCTTCGGGACGTCTTTCAGTTTCTGAGCCTCACGCTCGGCGAAAAACAGGTGCCTCATGGCGGCCGACTGCGGGCTCTCGAGGCACTCGCCGAAACGCTCGCGCTCGAACGCCGCACCCTCCGCGAACGGCATGTGTGTTGCCACCTCGATACAGTCGACAATCTTCTGCGGCGCGAGCTGTCCGCGGGCACGCCGTCCGAGTTGTTCGCGAGCGCCGTCGAAAAAACCCGGAGCGACGTCCGCAACGCTTCGCTCGCTGACCCTGAGCGGACCGCTGCCGTTCTCGATCAGTTCCTCACACCACGCCAGCGCGCGCTGCTCGAGATCGTCGTCGAACACGCGATCGATGAGGCCGAGCGACAAGGCCTTTTCCGCACCAATGGGCTTTCCCGACGTCATGAGTTCGAGCGCAGCCTCCGCACCGGCAAGGCGCGGCGTGCGCTGCGTTCCCCCGGCGCCCGGCAGCAAACCGAGATGCACCTCGGGAAGTCCGACGCGCGCGCTCTTGAGCGCACAGCGATAATGGCTTGCAAGCACGAGTTCGAAACCACCGCCCAGAGCCGTACCGTGTACCGCCGTCACGACCGGTTTGGAGCAGGCCTCGACCGCGTCCAGGACCTCGGGCAACCAGGGATCTTCGGGCGGCTTTTCGAACTCGCTGATATCGGCTCCGGCGACAAACGTCCTGCCGGCGCAAACGACCAGAATCGCGGCACTGTCGTCGTCCCGTCCGGCATCGAGAATGCAGCTCAGCAGCCCCGCTCTCACGGAATGAGAAAACGCGTTGACGGGCGGGTTGTCGATGGTGACGACGCCGACCTTGCCGGCGCGACGATAGCTAACAGGCTCTGTCATCTGCGGTTTCCTGACGGTTTTTTTTGAGGCCGCGGGCACGTCCGGGGCCTCTCGGATGGGGCCCAACAAGATACCTGTTGGCACGATACGACGCCAACACGCTTTTCCTGAAGACCCGCCGATTGTCTCGCCGATGTAGAATGCGTATCGTAGGTCTCTCGGCACGCTCTTCACCCGATTATGTATCGACAGCTCACTGAACACGCAGAAAAGTACCTCAAGTCGCTGAATAATCAGGACAACGTGGTCGATCAGCTCAAGCGTATGCTGGCCGACCTCATGGCCTGCGGTGAAGCGAATGCCGATGCTGCGTGCCGTGCCCTGAGGCTGAGCCGGCGCACGCTGCAGCGCCGGCTGAAAGCGGAGAAAACCAGCTTCCAGAAGGTCTTGAAGGAGGTGCGCGCCGAACTCGCGGTTCGCTACCTGTCCGACCGGCGCCTGAAGTCGCTGGAGGTCGCCATGCTGCTGGGCTACTCCAACCTGAGTTCGTTCACCACCGCGTTCAAATCCTGGTACGACATGCCGCCGGCCGCCTACCGGCAGAAGATTCTCGAAGCCCGTCTCTAGCCCCACTGAACGCCCTCTCTCACGGGGCCGCAACCCGCCCAAAGCACGGCCGAATGCAGTATCATGCGCGGCTCGATCGATCCGGAATCCGGTATGCGCGAAGCTCTCAAGTTCTACATTGACGGCCAGTGGGTGGATCCCGTCGAGCCCCGCACGCTCGATGTCGTGAACCCGGCCACGGAAGCGGTCATGGGGCGCATTAGCCTCGGATCGCCCGCTGACGTCGACAAAGCCGTTGCTGCCGCCAAGCGGGCGGAGGCCGGTTTTGCTGCCACGAGCCGCGAACAACGGATCGAGCTTTTGCAGGCCATCCTGACGGTGTTCGAGCGGCGCCACGACGAGGTGGCCGAAGCCATCATGGAAGAGATGGGCGCTCCCTGGAAGCTCGCCAAGTTCGCGCAGGCCGAGAGCGGCCCCGAACACATCGCTGCGGCACGCGATCTGCTCAAGGACTTCGCGTTCGAGGAACGGCTGGGCGACGCCCTGGTCGTGCGCGAACCGATCGGCGTCTGCGCACTGATCACGCCCTGGAACTGGCCGATGAACCAGATTGCCGTCAAGGTGGCGCCTGCGCTCGCCGCGGGCTGCACGATGGTGCTCAAGCCCAGCGAAGTTGCGCCGTTCGACGCCGTGTTGTTTGCGGAGATCCTGCACGAGGCAGGCGTACCGGCGGGTGTATTCAACCTCGTGAACGGCGACGGACCGGGTGTAGGCAGCGCGCTGTCTGCACACCCCGATGTGGCTATGGTGTCGTTTACCGGCTCAACGCGGGCCGGGGTTGCCGTTGCACAAAACGCGGCACCCACGGTCAAACGCGTCGCGCAGGAACTCGGCGGCAAATCGGCCAACATCATTCTCGACGACGCGGATTTTGCAAAAGCCGTCACCGGCGGGGCCCGCGGCTGTTTCGAAAACACCGGTCAGTCCTGCAACGCGCCGACGAGGATGCTCGTCCCGGCCGAGCGCGCAGCCGAAGCCGCCGACATTGCCGCCGCTGCTGCCAACGCCGTTGCGGTGGGTAACCCTCGCGACGAACAGGTGAGGATGGGGCCGGTTGCCTCCGAGACGCAGTGGCGAAAAGTCCAGGGGCTCATCGAGACGGCAATCGCCGAAGGCGCAACACTGGCTGCGGGAGGCCCGGGACGACCTGACGGCCTGGATACGGGGTTCTACGTCAAACCCACGGTGTTCACGGACGTGCGCAACACGATGACCATTGCCCGCGAGGAGGTCTTCGGCCCGGTACTCGCGATTATTCCTTACGACGACGAAGACGATGCGGTGGCCATTGCCAACGATACGCCGTACGGACTTTCGGGTTACGTCTCCTCCGGAAGCCGCGAGCGCGCCATGCAGGTTGCCGCACGCCTGCGTACGGGTATGGTGCACATCAACGGCGCCCACCTCGAAACGCTTGCGCCGTTCGGCGGTTACAAGCAGTCCGGCAACGGACGCGAGTGGGGCAGCTACGGCATCGAGGAGTTCCTCGAAGTGAAATCCATTTACGGTTACGCGGGCTGAATACGGCCTGACTAGCCCATCCACCGGAACCAATCCGACAGAACCCGGGTCGCATAGCTCAGGTCGAAGCGCTAATGAAGAGACTGGAACAGAACATGAAACATTTGACTCTGGCGCTCGCCGCCTCGACGCTCGTCCTGACGGCCTGCTCCGGCGGATCGCAATTCCCCGAACCCACCGGCAAAGGATCGCTGCGCGCCATCCACGCCATCAGCACCGGTCCGCAGTTCGCTTTTCGCGTCGAGGAGAGCGGCGCCGACAACCGTTTCTTCGTGCTCAACTACCGCACGGCTTCCGGCACGATTCGTCTCGACGACTTCAGCTACAACTTCAACTTCGAAGTTGCGTTTGCCGGCGCCGCCGCCGCCGAACGCGTGGCAACCGAAGTAACGCAGATCGAAGCAAACAGGGACTACACGTTTGTCATCACGGGTTCGGTCGCCAACCCCGACATCATTACCTGGGTGGGCGACGAACGCGTTTTCGATTCGAACGACGACGTTGCCGAACTGCGTTTTGCACATCTGGCCGAGTCCGTCGGCACGGTGGATTTCTACTTTGCAGCAGCCGGCACGGCGCCGGCTCCGGGTGAAGCCCAGGGTACCCTTAGCTATGGCCAGGTGCTCGATCCCGCCGACTTCGCGACCGGTAACTACGTCCTGACGGTGACGGCCGAGAACGACGTGGCTACCATCCTGTACCAGTCGCCGGAAGCCGAGTATCAGCCGCGCACGCCCTACGTCACCGCCATCTTCGACGGTACACCGGCCGACACGGCGCCCGTAACGGCGCGCGCGATGGGAGTGCCGGGACCGACGATACTGCTGCCCGACACCCGCTTCCCGGCGCAGGTCCAGTTCACGCAGGCCTCGCAGACGCTCGGCACGGTCGACATCTACAATGACGAAGCGTTGACCAATCTGATCGTGGACGGCCTCGCCTACCAGGCTACGTCGCCGGCGCAGGACATCGCCGCCAGCGCTTCCGAAGTGACGGTGACTGCGGACGGCAACCCGGGGGTCATTCAGATCGAGAGCGACCTCGTGACGATACGCGGCACGCGCAACGAATACATTGCCATTGGCGATGCCGACAACCTCCGGGCTATCTACGCGCCGTTCGACCGCACACCGGTCGAGATTTTTGCCAAGGTTTCGATGTTCAACGCGGTAGAGACCCAGGACTTCATCGACGTCTATATCGTCGACGCCGGAGTCAGCATCGACGACGAACTGCCTCGGCTCACGGCAGCGTTTGCGGTCAACACCAACTCCTTTGCGCTGGTTCCCGGCAGCTACGATCTGATTGTCACGGAAAACGGCGAGAAGACTCCGCTGGCGCCACCACTGCGTCTGGACCTTGCCGACGGCGACGTCGTGCGCGCCATTACCTTCGCGACGGCCGATCCCAACGTCGTCAACGTTGCTCTCCTGCCCTAGCCGGGAGCACTCGAGCACCTGTTGCCCGTCGGCAACGGGGTGCCCGGCACCCTGAGAGCGTCAGGACGCGATAGCCGACGGGTTGTCGGTATGGTCGTTGGCAGCATCAGCGGCGGAGTTCGCCTTGGCGTCGTACATAGCCTGGTCGGCGACGCTCACGAGATGCCACAGTTCTTCGCCGTGCTGCGGTAGCAGCGCAATACCAACGCTGGCCGAGCAGCGTATCTCTTCGCCCTGAATGATGTAGGCGTCGGCGGCAGCCTGTACGAGACGCTCCGCCACGTGTTTCGCGTCGTCCACCGACACGCCGGGTAGCACGATCGCAAACTCGTCGCCACCGAGGCGGCCGAGAATATCGTCGGGCCGCAGGCAGTACTCGAGGCGATGGCCGAACGCCTTCAGCAGCGCATCGCCGGCCGGGTGGCCAAAGCGGTCGTTGACCGACTTGAACTGATTCAGGTCGAGATACAACACGGCACCCGCGTCGCTGTCGACAACGGCTTTCGACGCAAATTTTTCGAAACCGCGCCGGTTGAGCACGCCCGTCAGCGGGTCGCGCAACGCGTCGGCGAGCATCTGGTCCTCGTCGCGCTTGCGCTGCGTAATGTCGATCAGCGTTACCGAGAAATCGTCACCAACGGTTTTTGCGATGATCCTCAACCAGCGGTTTTCGCCGTCGACGCTCGCGTACGAGCGTTCGAAACTCATCTGGCGGCCGGTACTGTCCGCGTCGGCAAAATGCGCCTTGAGCCGCTTCGGATCCAGCTGCTCGAAATCCTTGAGCGGCTGGCCGACCAGCTCTTCGCCGGTTCCGCCGAGAAAATCTTCGGCAGCGCGGTTGGCAAATACACACGAGAAACGCCGCTTTGGATGCCCTTCATCGCGCGAGAACCGCAAGATCCCGTTGGACGATGTTTCGATCAATGTACGAATCTGATGCTCGCTCTCGGCCAGTTGCGCAAGCACGTTACGCCGATCCGTGACATCGCGGCACATTACGACGCTGCCCTGCACCACACCACGGCTGTCTATGAGGGGCGCCACGGAGATTTCGTAGGTGAGATTCTGGCCAAACTTGATCGTCTGGGTCAGATCGAGTTCCTTTGCCTGACTCAGGACGGCGCGGGCCTCCGGAAAGTCTTCCCAGAGCAATTGACCGAGCAGCTCCCGCTCGCTGCCGTTGAGCAGTTCTTCCGCCCGCCGATTGACGCACACGATGCGCTGCTCGTTGTCGAGGACAATGATCGGATCGCGCACGTGGTCGAAGAGCATCGGGTACGCCAGCGGGCTGAAATCGAATACCCGCAGCGACAAACTGATGTAGGCATAGGCCGGCAGCAGCAGCACCAGACTCATGGCCAGCACGGGCATCTCGATCGGCCCGATGCCCAGGAACACGTTCGCTACGCTGCCCGCAAACGGCAACGTCGCACAAATCAGCAGAACGACAATCGTGGGCCGATGCGCAGGTGCAATACTCGAGAGGCGGCCTGCCAACGCGAGCACCGAATAGGCAAACAGGCCATAACAGAACGGCGCGTGCACCTTCATAAACCACGGGTGCGACGTCACTTCCGAATACACCGCAGTGCCCGACGTTTCGTCGACACTCCATATCATCGAGTGCATGGAGTTGGTCATCGCCAGCGCGGTCGTTGCAATCGGGATGATCGACAACATGGCAATGACGATTGGCCCCGGCTGTCCCACCGTGTATTGCCGGTACAGTGCGTAGAAGGCGACCGGAATAAAACCGCCCGCGAAGAACGACAGCACGCGACCGATGCCGTAGAGGTGCGGGCTGTCGGCTTCGAAAGAGAACGCCGCGCCGGCCACCATGACGCCCAGCAGAAGCAGAAAAAAGCCGATGATGCTTTGCGGAGACGAACGCGACACATACACGGCGAGGCCCAGATAAAGGACCGCCGAGGTCGCGAACACACCTGGCAACAGCGACTCTATCAAGGGTGGCATGTATGGGCCTTCCGCCAAGCAGAATCAGACATAACGCCCATGCTATCCCGCTTTGGCGCGGGAGACTGCGACCTGTGCCGCATTCCCGCCGCAGCACCGGATCCCGTGGTTTACAGACCGTGTGCGGTGTCTTCGATCAGTCGATCCACGACGGCCTTCAGGCTGTCTTCGACCGTGTTGCCCGCCGCCTGCTCGATCTCGAAGGTTTTCAGCTGACGGTGAGCGCTCGTACCGCGGGTCAGGATGTGACGTGCGTTGCCCACCTCGGTGACGCAGTTGAGGGCTTCGGCGTCTTCGGCAATCAGCCCGAGGATTTCTTCCAGGAGGTATTCGAAAGGCACTACCTTCCCTTTTGCAAGGTCGATCAGGCCTTCGTCGAAACTGTAACGCATTGCCCGCCAGCGGTTCTCATGTATCAGCATGGGCGTGTACAGGCGCCAACGCTGATTGGCACATCGCAGTCGGTACAGCATACGCAGTATGCAAACGAGTATGGCGGCAAGACAGATGGCATCTTCGACGCGCGTACAGACGTCCATGACGCGAGTTTCGAGCGTCGGGAAGCGTTGGCTCGGACGCAGATCCCACCAGATTCTCGTCGAATCCTCGATGAGGCCGGCATCTTCAAGGATACTGACGTGACGCTGGTACTCGGACCAGCTGACGAAGCGCTCGGGCAAACCCGTTCGGGGCAAGGCATCGAAAACCGTCAGCCGATAACTCTTGAGCCCGGTATCGTTACCCTCCCAGAACGGCGACGAACAACTCAGCGCCAGCAGGTGTGGGAGGAAGTAAGACATCTGGTTCATGAGGTCGATGCGCAACTCGTCCTCGTCGATGCCGACGTGCACGTGCATGCCGCATATCACCAGCCGCCGCGCCGCGGCCTGCATCTCGACGGTCAGCGCATCGTAGCGGTCCTTCGGCGTCTGCTTTTGCTCGCGCCACTGTGAAAAAGGATGCGTCGAAGCCGCGATAGGCGCGAGATTGTATTTGGCCGCCGCTTCGATCACGCCGGAGCGCAGGCGGCGCAACTCGTCTTTGGCCTGCTGAACGGTATGGCACACGCGGGTGCCGATTTCGATCTGTGAGCGCAACAGTTCGGCAGTCACCTGCTCACCGAGTATCTGCTCGGCTTCGCGCATCAGCGCTTCTGGAGGATCCACGACGAGTGCGCGCGTGTCCTTGTCGACCAGCAGGTATTCTTCTTCTACACCGATCGTAAACGGTGGTCCGTTCTTTGCCATGGCCCTTATCCCCAATCAAAGACCCGTTCGTTCAAGCCGTTATTCGTTGCCCCCTCAATCCCAGGCGCTCCGGGATACACTCGACGATCGAATGCATGACCTCGGCCATTCGGGCAACGCCCTTCTCGTCTCCGACGAGATCCTGTCGAATCTCAATGCCGACACACGGCAGGCCGTTGTCCTCGCCATGAGTATCGACTGTGTAGTCGGCCGGTGCGCGGCCGGAGTAAGGCTCGTTGTCGCCGACCACAAAGCCGGCGTCGCGAAAACCTTCGAGGAATATCGTCTTGAGGCTTTCGTCCTTGTCCCATAACACGCCGATTTGCCACGGCCGGGATTCGCCGTTCAGCACCGGCGTAAAGCTGTGGATCGCCACAAGTGCGGGTTTGGCGCCCAACGCCGACAACCGCCCAATCTGGGCGTCGATGGCAGCGTGGTAGGGCCAGTAGATGCTATCGGCTCTTAGCGTCTTGTGCTCCCGGCTCAACTTGCGGTTACCGGGTACGACGATGCCATCGCCATACTCGAGGAAAGCACTGGCGTCGAGCAGGTCGCGGTTGCAGTCGATCACGAGTCGTGAGTACTGGGCCAGCACTGCCGTGAACCCCAGACTGTTTGCCAGGGATTCGGTCAGGGCACCGGCGCCTATGTCAATGGCGAGGTGGCAACGGCGAGCGAACGGATCGAGCCCCAGATCGCCCAATGCCGCCGGAAAACGGCAGCTGGCGTGGTCGCAGACCAGCAGAACGGGACTTTCGGTGATTGGGTTCAGTACGACAAACGGCGGCGGCTCGGTCGGCGCGAGAAGCGTAGTCAGGGAATTGAGAGCATTGCTGTCCGGCATCTGGCTCTTTTGGCCTTAAGAACACGTCCCCCGAGTGTACCCGAAAGCCTCGCCGACGCCAGCTTGTCTCGTACGCCGGCTTGCCTCAGGCCAGCAGTTCGGCGGGCTGACCACCCACCCACGGCTCGAAGCTCCGCACCGATGCCGGCCGCGCGATGTAATAGCCCTGCGCGAACTCCACGCCGAGCGCGCCGAGTTTGTCGAGGACCTGCCGGGTTTCCACGCGCTCGGCAATGGTTTCAATGCCCATCGCCTGCCCCACTTCGCTGATGGCTTTGACCATACTCTCATCGACGTTGTCGTCGACGACGTTGCGAATGAATTGACCGTCGATCTTGAGATAGTCGACCGGCAGGTTCTTGAGGTAGGTGAACGAGGACAGGCCGCTGCCAAAATCGTCCAGCGAAAACTTGCAGCCCAACCGTTTCAGCGTACGCATGAAGTGCGCAACACGCGCGAGACTCGAGATCGCAGCCGTCTCGGTGATCTCGAAACAGATCGCCCCTCGAGGCAATTCGTGGCGCTCCAGCTCGCTGATCACGAACTTGAGGAACCGGTCTTCGCTGAGCGACGTGCCGGACAGGTTGATCGCCAACGTGTAGCGCGCCTCCCCTTCGCTCTCGCGGTCCGCGAGATCGGTCAGCGCCTTGTGCACGACCCAGCGATCGAGGGTCGACATCAGGTTGTACCGTTCAGCGGCCGGGATGAACTGGTCGGGGCTGATCAGTTCGCCGTCCTCGTCGCGCATCCTCAGCAGCAGTTCGTAGTGACCGCGCACTTCACCGCAGCGAACTCCCCCCGCGCGGCGTATTGCGATAATGGGCTGGAAAAACAGCTCGAGGCGATCTTCCTCGACGGCGCTGGTGATTCGCGACACCCATTTCATCTCTTCGTGCCGTAACGACGCGTCGCTGTCGCGATACAGGTGCACCTGGTTCCTGCCCATGTCCTTCGCCGAATAGCAGGCCACGTCGGCGGAACTCATGATGCTGGCGACGTCTGGCGCATCGGCGGATATGACGACAACGCCGATGGAGCAGCGAATGGTCGTGAACGATTCCTGCCACTCGAAGCGGTAACCCTCGATTTCGTCACGAATGGCTTCCGCCACTTCCATAGCGCGTGCTTCGTTACAGCGTTCCAGCAATATGCCGAATTCGTCGCCGCCGAGTCGCGCAAGCTCGTCGGTGGAACGAATGCGGGTCTGGATCAGCTCCGAAAGCTGGCGCAATAACTCGTCGCCCGCGGAGTGTCCAAAGGTGTCGTTGACGACCTTGAACTGGTCGAGGTCGATGTACAGCAGCGCATGCGTGTTGTCCGGATTGGCCTTCAGATTGTCCAGTCCTGCCATGAGCCGGTTTTCGAATTCGCTGCGATTGATCAGTCCGGTAACGGCGTCGTGCGAGGCCTGGTAACTGAGCTGACGGAACAGGCGCGACTCTTTGCTCGTATCGTGGAACACCATGACCGAACCAATGATGTTGCCTATGCGATCGCGAATCGGGGCGGCCGAATCCTGAATCGGAATCTCGTCACCTTTGCGCGAGATCAGCACCGAGTTTTGCGCCAGCGTAATCACCCGGCCTTCCTTGAGGCAGGTAACAACCGGGTTGTCGACCGTAGCCCGAGTATGCTCGTTGATGATCGTCATGATTTCGCTGACCGGATGGCCGCGCGCACTGCGCATGTTCCACCCGGTGAGGTCCTGGGCCACCGGGTTGATGTAGTCGATACAACCTTCGGCGTCGGTGGTAATGACGCCGTCGCCGATCGACTGCAGCGTTACCTGTGCACGCTCCTTTTCCTCGAAGATCCGGGTCTCGGCGCGCTTGCGATCGGTAATGTCCGAGATCGTGCCTTCGTGAGCCACGACCTTGCCCTCGCCGTCATAGACCGCCCGCGCGTTCTCCAGCACGACAATCTCGCTGCCATCCTTGCGGCGCAGGCGGTACTCGAAGTTGCGCACGTAGCCTTCCGCCTCGAGGCGCGCAAAGACGCGCTCGCGATCGATCGGATTGACGTACAGAACCGGGGTCTTGCCGATCGCCTGCAGATCCTCCACCGAGTCGTAACCCAGCATTTTGACGAGCGCCGGGTTGGCCGCAATCAGATCGCCTTCCCTCGTAGCAATGTACACGCCGTCGACGACGTTCTCGAACAGGCCCCGGTAGCGGGCCTCGCTACTCCTGAGCAAGGTCTCGTCGTGTTCGCGTTTGATCGCAATCCCGGCCAGCCGCGCCATCCGGCTCAGCTTGTCCAGTTCGTCGGTTGTCGGCGCGCGGGCCGCTGAAACGTAGATGTCCAGCGTGCCGGTGACCTTGCCGGCGGTACCGTGGATCAGAAAAGACCAGACGGCCCCGATACCGTGCTGCTCGATCATGGCAATGTGCTCACCCCAACCGAGTTCGTGAGCCACGTCGGCCACAATGCGATCCTGGCCGTGAAAAACGGCCGCCCCGCAGGACAGACTGTCGGGCCGGACCCGAACGAACCCGAGGCATTGCCGCAGGTCCTCCGGCAGGCTGGGTGCTTCCGTGACCGACAGCGACTGCCCGTTCTCCGCAACCTGCATGACCGACGCACGCATACCGTCACCGATCCGTTCCACGAATCGGCAGATAGCGCGCAAGGTGCGGTCGAAGGAGATACCGGCGGCAATCATCTCCAGCACTTTGTTCTGAGCGTATGCAATCGTCTCGCTGCGCTTGCGCTCTGCAATATCGGTAATCGAAACGCGAATCAGGCGTCGCTTGCGGTCCGGCAGGCGACTGAAACGGACTTCGCAAGGGATTTCACGGCCGGCCGAGTCGGCGTGCAGCCACTCGAACGTCGGGTGCTCGCCGTTCAGCGCCTTGTCTATCCAGCCGCGGCGCACGCCGAACGACGGGGTGCCGTCCGGCTGCATCTTCGGGCTGATCGCTTCGGGACCAACCGTCAGGAGCCTCGCTCGCGACAGGTTGAACAACATGCAGGCCTTGTCGTTGACGTCGGTAAAACGATTCTCGTCAACGTCCAGAACGACAATCGCCTCGGGCGCGTTCTCGACGAGCGCGCGGTAACGCTCTTCGTTCTCGCGCAACGTCGTCTCTGCGTCTTTACGCTCGGTGATGTCGCGCAAGGTGACGACAAACACCGCTTCCTCCCGGTTTTCTATGCGGCTTGCGTTGATCTCCGCAACAAACTGATCGCCGCCGTTGCGGCGGGCAAGGACTTCTCCCCCGGTGTACTCGAAGTGCGTAGCGTCCACACGGGACATGAACGGCTCGAGGTACTCGGCCAGCGGCACACCCTTGGCGTCGGGCAGGAAGTCCGTAAGGGGCGCCCCAATGACCTTGTCCTTTCTGAGACCGAAGTAGCGCGCACAAATCTCGTTGCAGACACGCACGTGGCCCGACTCGCTCACCGACATCAGCGCGTCGGTCACGCTGTCGAAAATGACGTCGATTGGTGTCGGGCTGGGTGCGGGGCTGGTCCACCCGCGGGGTTCGGGCACGGTATCGCCCAGGGCTTCGTACTGATCACGCTCGTACTGCTCGTCGACCAGGCGCAACAGCTCGATGAAGTCCGAGCGTTTGGCGTCGGGCGACCGGGTTGCCTTCCTGATCCTGCTGCGCAGATCGTGATCCATTGACCGCACTCACTTGCGAATACCGCAGCGGGAAGCCGTCTCGAGTCGGTCTCCCGCCAGTGTGAGCAACCATAGAAGGATCAGGCGCAAGCTTCTGTGAAGCAGAGCATATTCTGAGAAAAAAATCGGGAAAATTTTCCCTAAAACCCGCTCTCAGAACCCCTAAAACGTTGTTTTGTGGTGCAGTTCACATAATTCTACCCGAAGAAACGAATCTCCGCTGCACCGCCGGTCCTGGCCGTAGGCAACGCAAACGGGCACCGCGCCGAAATCAGTTGGACGACGCCGGGAGTGACCGGACAGTCTGGCCGTTGGCGTCGGTCTTGAGCTGGCCGTTTTCCTCGTAGGCACGGGGTCCGCTGCCCACCTGAATGGGAATGGCCATGACGGTCGATGACGTGCCCGTATCCGATTCGACCCCCACCGACACGTTCAGATACAGCCGACCCTCTCGCTGCGGGATCACGGTCACCTGCTGGATGGCCTCGAGAGTGGCCGCATCGGGATTGACCGTAGCCGCGCGTACCTGCTGCTCGGGAAAGCGCATGGCCGTTGCGTCGTTGATGCGGTATTCGACCGCCATCGGCACGACCCCGCGCATCGAGGTCAGGCTCAGGTTGATGGCCAGCGGCTGTCCGACGACCGGCGTACCCACGAGACTGTGCGCAATCTTGACGGGGGCACCCGGGCTGACCGGATCCTCGGAGATCATAGCGTGCTTCTCTTCCTCCGACAGCACGGCAGCCTGCTCAGCATCCCCCGTCAGACCGTCGGTTACCTGCTCGCCGCCACAGGCAGCCAGCGCACCCGCAAGCAGCAGGAGCAGCAGCGGCACGCGGAAGCTGTCGGTGGTGAGCCTGGAAGCGATCTCAGAATTCATCTTCGTTTTCCTCTGGTATTTCGGATGCCCGATTGCAGTGTAGAGGCAGTGTAAACCCATTAGTTCGGCACGATCGATACGTCGAAGCACACCTGGTCCGGGAAGTTGGCGGGCGAATTTTCGTCGCGGAAGCGGAACTCGGAAAGTTCGGCAACGTAGAGCCCCGCCGGCAGCGGATTCTGGCTGACGAAGGTCTCGGAATCGGCAACTCCGCTAAAGCCGAATGCCACGAGGTTACCGCGCTGATAGACGAACAGGTCGGGATCGCTGCGATCGGACTCGTCATTGGGATCGTCGACGCCGGGGATGGCCGTCGTCGTCGTGATCGTAAAGCGATACGAATCGAGCGCGGGAATGTTGATGCGCAGGAAGCGGCGTTCGGCGAGTTTGTTGCCGGTACGGTTCTTGACGGATCCGGATCGATCGTAGTCGTCGTTCATACAAATGTTGGTGACTGCACCATTCGTGGCGACGTCGGTGTACAGCGGCAACACGTCACGCGCACCCGGTGGCTCATTGGTTTCGCCGACGCCCCATATGTCGAAGCCAGGGGTCATGTCTTCGCGCTGCAGCTGCGCATCCAGGCCGGCCTGCTGGGCGGGAGTCAGGGAACTCCGAAGTTCGTTCGCAAACGAGAACACCGTCGTGAACGCCTCGGTCGAAGCCTGCGCGCCACGCATGATGTTGTAGATCGGCTCGAAACCGATCGATATGTCATCGCCGGCGCCGCTCGTGTCGTTGGTGTTGGTCGTGTCGTACAGGTCGTACAGGAAACGCACGACCGAAATCTCGTCGTACCAACCGCGTGCATCGTAGCTACCGGATTCGGCACCAATACCAAACCCTGTACCTGCTCCCGCGGGCCCGGTATCGCAGTACACGGGCTCGTCGAGCGCCATACCGGCCAGGGCGGTCGCCCAGCCCTCACCCCACGCAAGCCGCGCGTCGATCCGGTCGCCAATGGCATGCGGGCCGCCCGTCGAGTCCGAGCGTGACAGCGTGTCTTCGAAGTAGTGTCCCCACTCGTGCACGGCCACGTGGTCGTCGAACTCTTCGGTATCGGTCGCCGCGTCACCCGTCAGAACGAGTTCACGGACACCGCCGCGATAAAACGATGCAGTCAGCTCGCCGGCGGAGACGTCCAGCCCCCCGGAGGTAATCAGCTTGTTGTTGACGCTCCAGTACGCCGTGAGCGACACGAAGTCCACGTCCGGGTCCGCCGCATTGACAAAGCGCATGCCGGAATACATGGCGTCGAGCACGGCAAACGGCGCGGCCGCACGCGGGCCCGTGTAGCTAATGCCGTTCCAGCCCGTTTCCGCCAGGAGATCGCGCGTCACGTTGCTCGTGCCGGTGCTGAATGCTGCATCATCGAGCGCGTACATGGGGCCGTTGCGGTACGGCGGATTGGACGGGTTGTCCTGATCGCTGCCGCCGGGCACGAAGTTGTCGCGAACCTCGACGCTCCAGCTCGAGTTGCCGAATCCCGCTTTCAGCTCGGAGAGCACGCGGATGAATACCTGGGTGTTGTCCGGGACGTTGGCGATCGAATAATTGCCGTTTTCATCGGAGGCCGTCGAGCCGAGGATCGCCGAACTGCCGGCGTCCAGCACCTGCACGGTTGCGCCGCGTATCGGACGTGCAAAGGTCGCAGCAAAATTCAGACCCTGGCAGTTCGGGTTTGGCGGCACGAACTCGTACTGCAGCAGCCCGGACACGGTCACCGTGCCGGTGGACGGCGGCGGCTCCTGCACGGTCACGCTCAGGCTATCGGTTGCGCTCAAAGCACCGTCGCTGACCGACACCTCAAAGCCGAACACCTGCGGCGCGTTCAGCGCAACGTCGGGAGCAGTGAAACTGGCCTGCGCCGTGTTGGCGTTGTTCAGCGTGACGGCCGCTCCCGAGGTCTGCCTCCAGCTGTACGTCAACGTGTCGCCGTTCGGATCGCTTGCCGTAGCGGTCAAGGTCACGGTCGAGTTTTCGTTGACGGTCCGATCGACCCCAACGCTCACCGTGGGCGCCTGGTTGGTCGGCGGAGGGGGCGGCGGTGGCGGTGACAACGGAGCATCGTCTCCTCCGCCTCCACCACAGGCCGCAAGGGACAAGGCCGCCACGGCCCCAACGATCGTCCGGATCGATGCAAAAGACAGTTTTCCGCTCACGTTCCTGCGCTCACTTTCGATAATTCATACACAAACAAGCCCTGCAGCCGCCGTGCCGGGCCCGCTCTGCGGCCGGTCGCCACAGCATACCTGCCGAACCTGAACCGCGACACAACCCGGACCGTCCGCTTTTGGCGACAGAAAGCCCATGCTGCCTCACATAATATAGTGCGATCCAGGTCCGCAAATCTTCACGGGAGTATTGCTAAACTCTGGCACGAAAACCCCGGCCGGGTTCACAGATCAGCCACGCGATTTTTGCCTGGCAGCCGGCCCGGAGCCGAGAAAGTCATGAAAAACAAGAAGATACTGGTCACCGGAGGCGCCGGATACATCGGCAGCCACGTCGTGCGACAGCTCGGCGAACTGGGCGAGGACGTGATCGTACTCGACAACCTCTCGACCGGTTTTCGCGAAGCGGTCCTGACCGGCGAACTGATCGTCGGCGATACCGGAGACGCCGACCGCCTGGAGACACTGTTCTCTAGCAACGACATCGATACCGTCATGCACTTCGCGGCACACACGGTGGTACCGGAGTCCGTCAGCAATCCGCTCAAGTACTACGGCAACAACACGGCCTCGAGCCGCACGCTCCTCGAAGTCGCACACAGGCACGGCGTCCGGCACATCGTCTTTTCGTCGACGGCAGCCGTATACGGTCTTCCCGAGGCGGGCAAAGCCAGCGAGGACTCGCCCACGGCCCCGATCAATCCCTACGGCAGCTCCAAACTGATGACCGAGTGGATGTTGCGCGATCTCGCTATCGCCGGTGGGCCGAGCTACGTGGCGCTGCGCTATTTCAACGTTGCCGGCTGCGAACCCGGCGGCCGCATCGGCCAATCGACGCCGAAAGCGACGCTGCTGGTCAAAGTGGCCTGCGAAGCCGCGGTCGGCAAGCGTTCGGCCGTATCCATCTACGGTACCGACTACCCCACCCCGGACGGCACGGGCCTTCGCGACTACATTCACGTCGAAGACCTCGCCAGCGCACACATCGACGCGCTCAACTACCTGCGCGACGGGGGCGAATCCACGATACTGAATGCCGGCTACGGCCACGGCTACAGCGTCCGGGAAGTGCTGAAAGCCGTCGAGGCCGCCAACGGCGAGGCGCTCAACATCGTCGAGGCGGATCGCCGCCCTGGCGATCCGCCGGAACTGGTCGCCGTAGTCGGCCGGATTCACGAAGTACTCGGCTGGCAGCCCCGCTTCGACGATCTCGACACGATCGTCAAAACCGCGCTGGCCTGGGAACGCAGAATTGCGTCCCGCGACCCCAGCGCCTACTGGGCAGCCTGAGCACGATGCTACACTCCCGGCATGCGGATACGTCGCCCACGTTCACTTAACGGCCTGATACTCGTCGGTTTTGGACTCGTAGCGCTGCCGCTGCTGGTCGCCGTCGTCTGGGCGCTTCTGAGTCTCGACCGGCTGGCCGAGCAAAGTGAGCGGCTGGTCACTACGGGTGTCGCAGCCGCCGAGAACAACCGGCTGCTGGCCGAACAGGTCGGCACCCTGGAACGCGTCGCCCGACAGCACGTGATTCTCCGCAGCGACGAGAGCCTTGCGCTCTTGCGGCAGGATCTCGGCACGTTCAACCAGCGGCTCGAAGACATGCGTCCACTGGCCGAACTGGCTAACTCGGTCAATCTGATGGAATCCATCGGCAACGACTTGCGCGGGGTCGTACTTGCACTAACGATGGACGACGTCGGCGACGACGACGCGCAGGCCGCCCTTGACCGGTTCAGCGGTATCCGTCAGCGCACCGTGGAGTTCACCGGCGTCCTCACCACATACGTCGACGACGAGCTGCTTGCGCTCAAGAACAGTATGCGCGACGCGCAGCGCATCTCCGCCTGGCAGGTAGCCGCACTCGTCCCGGGTACGATCCTTCTGGTACTGATTTTCACGCTATTGGTTGCCCGCCCGATCCGGCAGATCGATTCGGCCATTCACCAGCTTGGCGAAAGCGGTTTCTCGACGCCCATCAAGGTCAAGGGCCCGACGGACCTCGAACGCCTCGGCCGGCAGCTGGAGTGGCTGCGCGTGCGGCTTTTGGAACTCGCGCAGGAAAAAAACAAGTTCCTGCGTCATATGTCGCACGAACTGAAGACACCGCTGGCGAACATTCGGGAAGGCACTGAACTACTGCTCGACGGGACCGTCGGAGAACTCGACAAACCGCAGCGGGAGGTCACGGACATACTGCGCGTCAACGGGCTCAAGCTGCAGCAACTCATCGAGAATCTGCTGAGTTTCAGTGCCTGGCAGGCCAAGAGCGAAATACTGACGCTGTCCGACTTCCCCTTGCGTGCGCTCGTGATTTCGGTCGCGAAAGAGCAGCGGCTCGCGCTGAAAGCCGCCCACATACAGCTCAGACTCGATGTGGACGATATAATTGTGAACGCGGATAGAGAAAAAATCCGCACTGTGCTGGATAATCTCTTGTCGAATGCGATCAAGTTCACGCCAAAAGGCGGTTTTGTGACCATTCGCGCGAAACCATCGACAGCGAGCTTTGTGCTGGAGTTTGCGGACACCGGCCCCGGAGTGCCGAAAGAGGAAGGACCGAGAATTTTTGAAGCGTTTTTCCAGGGACGCCGGGAACAGGGCGGATTTGTCGCGGGCACGGGCATTGGACTGTCCGTCGTGCTCGAGTGCGTGCAGGCGCACGACGGCTCGGTCGAACTCGTGGACTCGAACGAGTTCCCCGGCGCGCATTTCCGTATTGTCGTTCCGCAAAATCGCCGCATGTCGGAACAGAAGATCGCTGCCAATGCCTAGAACCCGTCTGACAATCGCAACCGTACGGCCCATCCTGACGATGATGCTGGCCGTTGTTGCGGCCGGTTCGCTCTCGGCCTGCACGCAAGCCAGGAACTGGCTGGACATGCGCGGCAACGACGCAGAGAAAGATCCGGTCATTCTCGGCGCACCCGAGGCCGAGGAATACTTGAGGGACCTGGCGGACATTGCGTCGGGCGATCCGGCGCGACAGGCGGAAATCTTCGCCGATTCGCGGGCGGCGGCACAGCTGACCCCGAACCCTTCGACGAGTCTCCGCTACGCGCTGGTACTGGCGGCACCGGGACACCCGGAAAGCAATCCGCAGGAGGCCCAGAGCCTGTTGCGCGAGCTGCTGACGCAGGCACCGCTCATGACCCAGGCCGAAGTCTCGCTGGCAACGATCCACCTGAGTGCCGTCGAACAGCTCATGGTGCTCGAATCCGAAACCCGGCGATTGAGGGCCAGTTCCTCGCGCGCCCAGCAGACCCAGGAACAGGCGATCAATCAACGCCTGGCCACGGTCGAGGCGGAGAACCGCCGCCTGCGCAACGAATTGTCGGACGCCGAGCAGAAACTCGAAGCCATCACGACAATCGAGCGCTCGATTCGCGAACAGGAGTAAGCGGCGGCCCCGGGCCCCTTTTTCCGGGCGATTTTGCAGCAAATTCGCTGATTTGCGACAGGACAGGCGCTTGCGCCCCACTGTCGCGGGGCATACCCTTACCCCCTGATTTCACTATCACTTACGTCCTATGGCTGCACCGCAAAGCAAAGCGCTCGGGCGCATTCTGCTCGTTGACGACGACCCCGGTCTGCTGCGGCTCCTGAGCATCCGGCTGCGTGCCGAAGGCTACGAGGTCGAAGCCGTCGAGTCGGCACACAAGGCGCTGGCCACGGTTGGCCGTTTCGCGCCGGATCTCGTCGTTACCGACCTGCGCATGGACAAAATGGACGGCATCGGGCTCTTGAAGGAGCTTCAGACCCGCTCACCGGGACTGCGCGTCGTCATCATTACTGCGCACGGCACGATCCCGGATGCGGTTTCCGCCACACAAAGCGGCGCGTTCGGCTTCCTCACCAAGCCCATCGACAAAGACGAACTGATGGCCACCGTCGAGAAGGCGCTCCGGGTATCCGGATCGGTCGACGTGGACGAAAACTGGGCGGCGGAGATCATTACCCGCAACCAGGGCATGAAAGAAATCCTGAACCAGGCAAAGATGGTCGCGGCCACGGATGCCCGGGTACTGATCAACGGCGAGAGCGGCACCGGCAAGGAACTGCTGGCGCGTGCCATACACAACGCCAGCCCGCGGGCCAACAAACCGTTCGTGGCCATCAACTGCTCGGCCATGGCCGAGAACCTGCTCGAATCCGAACTGTTCGGCCATGAAAAAGGGGCGTTCACGGGCGCAACGCGCAGCCACAAGGGCCTTTTCCAGGCGGCCGAAGGCGGCTCGCTCCTGCTCGACGAGATCGGCGACATGCCGATGCGCCTGCAGGTCAAACTGTTACGCGTATTGCAGGAAAATCAGGTGCGGCCCGTCGGCAGCACCGAGGCGCGCGAGGTCGACGTGCGGGTCATTTCGGCCACGCATCGCGATCTGCAGCAGCTCATGGGACAGGGCCGGTTTCGCGAAGATCTGTACTATCGCCTCAACGTCGTCAACATCAAGATCCCGACCTTGAACGACCGCCGTGAAGACATTCCGCTGCTGGTTGCCCATTTCCTGCAGCTGATCGCTGCGGAGGCCGGCCAGGAGCGCAAGGTCTACGCACCGGAGGCCGTGGAGATGCTCGTCATGGCCGAATGGCCCGGCAACATCCGCCAGCTGTACAACGTGGTGCGGCAAAACGTGGCCCTGTCGCGTTCTCCCGTGATCAGCGCCGAACTCGTTCAGCAAAGTCTTGGCGAACATGCGGGCAAACTGCTGTCGTTTACCGACGCGCGCGACGAGTTTACGCGCAACTACCTGTCGCAGATCCTGCAAATCACGATGGGCAACGTCAGCCAGGCGGCGCGGCTCGCCAAACGCAATCGAACCGACTTCTACAAGTTGCTCGCGCGCCACGACTTGAATCCGGACCAGTTCAAGTCCCGATAAGCGAACGATAAGCGTCGGACAATCGTTCGGGCCGCAGCTGCCAGCCCCGCCGCGCAGGGTCGGCACCAGACCTCAGGCGTTGTCCGCTTTCCGGGAATAGCTCTCGGCCGAAAGGCCGTACTTGTTCAACAGGTCGTACAGCGTGGGCCGGGTGATGCCGAGTAACTCGGCTGCCTTGGAGATGTTCCCATAGCTGCGCGTCAGCGCCACGCGTATGGCTTTCGACTCGGCGCGCTGGCGGACCTCGCGCAGGTTGAGGCTCTCGGGCGCCTCGCCGTTTTGCGGCAGCTGCAAGTCGGCCGCCGTTACGGTCTTGCCGTCCGCCATGATCACGGCGCCCTTGATCTTGTTCTCCAGTTCGCGAACGTTGCCGGGCCATGCATAGCCCTCGATAGCGCCAATGGCGTCTTCGCTGAAACCGTTGATCGCACGCTTCTGTTTTTCGCTGTACTTGTGCAACAGGTGGCGGGCAAGAATCAGCCGCCCCTCCTCGCGCTCGCGAAACGGCGGGATATTGATCGTGATTTCCGATACGCGGTAATAAAGATCTTCGCGAAACAGCCCTTCGCCGATCAGGTTCTCGGGATTCTGGTTGGTCGCACAAACGACGCGCACGTCGACCGCAATCTCCTGACGGCCGCCCACGCGTTCAATGACGCGTTCCTGCAGAAAGCGCAGCAGCTTGGCCTGCAGCGGCATCGGCATGTCGCCGATTTCGTCAAGAAACAGGGTGCCGCCGTTGGCCAGCTCCACTTTGCCGATCGTCTGCTTGTGTGCACCCGTGAACGCGCCTTTTTCGTGACCGAACAATTCCGACTCGAGCAGGTTCTCGGGTATGGCGGCGCAGTTGATCGCCACGAAGTTCCGGTCCCGCCGATTGCTCAGATTGTGCAGTGCGCGCGAGAGCAATTCCTTACCGGTGCCGGACTCGCCCAGAAGCAGCGTGGTGACGTCCGTCGGCGCCACTTTCTCGATCATCCGGCAGACGGCCAGCATGCCTTCGCTGGCAGCCACGATACCGTCCAGCGGCGAATCGCCGATCCGGTTTTGCAGCTGGCGGTTTTCCGACTCGAGTTCGGCAATGTTGAAGGCCCGGTCGACGAGCAGTTTGAGCGTATCGGTGTCGACCGGTTTTTCGTAGAAGTCGTAAGCGCCTTCGGCAACCGCGGTCAGCGCGTTTTGCTGATCGCCGTTGCCCGTAACGACGATCACCTTGGTGTGCGGCGCGAGGTTCAGCGTCTCGCTGAGCGTTGCAAGCCCCTCCTCGACGCCGTCCGGGTGCGGCGGCAGCCCCAGATCCTGCAGCACGACGCAGGGCTCGTGGCGGCGCAGTTCGGCGATGGCCTGCTCACGGTTTTCGGCAGTGAACACCTCGTAATCCTCGAAGCACCATTTGAGCTGCTTCAGGAGACCGGGATCGTCCTCGACAATCAGTAGTTTGCGCGCCAGATCGCCCATTGCGGTCAACGACTCCATCAACGTAATCCCCAATGGTGCCATGACATCAGCGGATTGTAGAGGTCCGACGTCACACGTCCCTGTGCGCGCTGGAACACGCTCTGCGAGGCCCGTCGCGCCTCGCGAGGGCCGGTGTCACGCAGGGTCACAGCGTTCCTGCAGTGCCGGTCAGGCCCCCGTCCACGGGAATTACGACGCCGGTGACGTAGCTGGCCGCGCGCGACGCAAGGTAAATCGCCACACCCGCCATGTCCTCGGGTTCGCCGATGCGCCCCAGCGGCACTCCCGCCCTGATTTGTTCACCGAACCGGTCCAGCGTGGCCGCCATCATCTTGCTCGGAAACGGCCCGGGCGCAATGGCGTTGGCCGTAATGTGCCGCGGCGCAAGGTGCTGCGCGAGCGTCCGTGTCAGATGATGAACCGCTGCCTTCGAAGGACCGTACGCGTAGTTCGGCAGCCTGTTCACGTTGATGCCGTCCACCGAGCCGACGTTGATGATCCGCGCCGGGTCTTCAGGTGCGGCTGCCGCCTCGAGTGCCGGCAACAGCGCCTTCGTCAGGAAAAACACGGACTTGACGTTGACGTCCATGACCTTGTCCCAGCCCTCCTCGGGGTATTCTTCGAGCGGCTGCCCCCAGGATGCACCGGCATTGTTGACGAGAATATCGAGGGAACCTTCGCGCGCCTTGAACTCCCCCGCCAGCTGCTCCACGCCCTCGAGGGTCGAGAGATCCGAGGGCAGTGAGATGCACTCGCCGACGGCCGACAGGCGCTCGGCCGTCTGATCGCAGGCCTCGGCCTTCCTGGCCGTAATGTAGGTCCGGACCCCGTTGGCCACGAAACCTTCGGCAATCATTGCGCCGATCCCGCGCGATCCGCCGGTAACCACGGCTGTCTTGCCCTCGAGGCTAAAAAGGTTCTGCATGCCTTGCTCCCGTCTCGTTGAGGCGCGCCGCGCCGGAGCGGCAGTCTACCCCGCCCCGGACATCAGCATAAGCCGTGATCCGTGTCGCGATCGGTATAGGGAATTATACGTAATGTTATTGACAATCATTCTCATTCCGGTTTAAATACGCGCATATTCGCCAAGCTATTTGTCCAATGTACGTCTGTATTTGCAACGCCATCACCGACAAGCAAATCCGTCTGGCTGCCTCGCGGGGCGCCACGACCGTCATGGACCTGACCAACGAACTCGGTGTCGCCGCAGGCTGCGGCTCGTGCCGCGAGACCGCCGCGGAGATCCTCTCCGAGCATGAACACCGCAACCGCCGCTTCGAGCCGGTTGTGTTCACGCCCGCGACGGCATAGATCGCAACATCAGAAAGCTTCTCATTCGCGCAATTTCTCGGTCTTCCGAAGCTTCGGAAGCGCGCGAAAGTTTCCTTTTGTAAATAAATACTTAGCTACACTTGTGTCCAGTGCTGGCGCGGCTATCATGCGCGCTTATCCCTCGATCCCCTGCCCTTACGGAGTGAAGCATGAAAGGCGACCCCAAGGTCATCGAACACCTCAACAAAGTCCTCAAGAACGAGCTCACGGCCATCAACCAGTATTTCCTCCACTCGCGCATGCTGAAGGACTGGGGCCTCGACAAGCTGGGCGACTATGAATACGGTGAATCGATCGACGAAATGAAACACGCGGACACGATCATCGAGCGAGTTTTGTTCCTCGAGGGGCTACCCAATCTTCAGGACCTGGGACGCCTGAGAATCGGTGAGACGGTTCCCGAGATTCTCAAGGCAGATCTTGCAATGGAAATGGACGCCATTCCCGACCTGCGCGACGGCATTGCCTACTGTGAAGAGGTGCGTGACTACGCCACGCGCGAGATCTTCGACAACATTCTGGTTTCGGAGGAAGAACACGTGGACTTCCTCGAAACGCAGCTCGGGCTGATCGAGAGAATCGGCGAGCAAAACTACCTGCAGAGCCAGCAATAGACCGCAAGGCAAGCCGTACAGCGCCGTATCCGACGGCAAACGCAAAAAGGCCCCGCTCGCGGGGCCTTTTTGTTTTGTGCCGGCAGTGCCCGCCCTATTGCACGGTGCGGGTTGCGGGGTTCGAGAATCCGCTTTCGACGCCCACCGAGTTGATGGCCGTCGCCACGAACTCGTAGTCACCGGGCGGAAGATTCTCGACGACGTAGCTCGACACGCCGGGGTTGTCGATCGTCACCGACTGCGGATACACACCGCCGCCGTTGCCCCAGTAGATCCGATAGCCCGCCAGGTCGGTCAAGGGGGAGCCGTCGGTGTTCTGTGTCGGCGGCGTCCAGGTCAGCGTCACCGAGCCCAGGGCCACGGCCATGACCTCGATGCTGAACGGCCCGAGTTCGGCACTCGCAGTGCCGTCGCTCACGGTAATGCGGATGCCGTTATAGCTGCCGACGTCACCGGCCTGCGGCGTGCCGCTGATGCGGCCCGTCGTATTGTCGAAACTCGCCCACGCCGGCAGGTTCGCCACCGAAAAGCTGAGTGTGTCGTTGTCCGGGTCGGAGGCGGTCGGGGTAAACGTATAGGCTGAACCCGCAAGGACGCTGGCGGGTGGCGTACCGCCGATCGTCGGCTCTCCGTTTGGCGCAGCGGTTACCGCAATCGAAAAGGCCGCAAGGCTTGCCGAGAGTGCGCCGTCGCTAACGCTGATCAGGATGTTCGCGTAGCTGCCGACGTCCCCTGCCGCCGGCGTGCCCGATAGACGGCCCGTCGACGTATCGAACGCCGCCCATTGCGGCCGGTTTTGAATGCTGAAGCTCAGCGTGTCGCCATCCGGGTCCGAGGCCGTCGGCGTGAAATCGTACGCCGCACCAACGACGACCGAGCTTGCCGGCGTACCCGAGATCGTCGGCGCACGGTTGTTGTTCGGCGCCGTAACGGTAATCGAAAACGGTGCGAGTGCCGCATCGGCCATTCCGTCGCTGACGCTAATCCGAATGTTGTCGTAGGCGCCGACGTCGCCGGCGGCGGGCGTACCGGACAGGCGGCCGGTCGAGGTATCGAAACTTGCCCATTGAGGTCGGTTCTGAATGCTGAAACTCAGCGTGTCGCCGTCAGCGTCCGACGCGGTGGGCGTGAAGTCGTACGCCACACCGACCGTTACCGACGTTGGCGGGTTGCCGGAAATGGTCGGCGCCACATTCGACATGACAACCGTAATCGAAAACGGCTGCAATACGGCTTCCGCCTGTCCGTCGCTGACACTGATCCGGATGTTGTCATAGCTGCCCACGTCGCCTGCCGCCGGAGTACCCGTCAACGCGCCGGTCACGCTGTCGAAGCTTGCCCAGCCCGGAAGGCCGGTCACGGCAAAGCTCAATGTGTCCGCGTCGGGATCGACGGCATCCGGCGTAAACGAGTAGTTGTTGCCGACCACCACCGACGCGGGCGGTGTCCCGGCAATACTTGGCGGCTGATTGCCGCCCGGTATGCTCGTCTGCCGCTCTCGCGCCGCACGGTTGACGAGTTCCAGCAGGGACTCGTTGCCCGACGCCACGGCTGCAACGCTTGCATCGAGAATCGTTGCCGCACGTCCCGGAAGGAGCGCACGTACCAGGCCGGCATCCATGCCTTCCTGCAGTCCGGCAGCGGAATCGAGAAGGCCCGCCAGCTCGTCGTCACCCGTCACGGCGTGTGCCGCAACGAGCCCGACGCGCGTCGAGCGAATCATCGCCTGCGTTGCGGTCAGCTCACCCAGTGAAGGAGATGCCGGCGATGCCGACACCTCCGCGATTGCGGATTCGATAGTCGCCATTGCATTGACGCCGTTGACGCGCAGCTCGCCGCGCAGCGTTTCCGCGAGTATCTGTGCGAGCAACAGGTTGCTCAGCGCGGCAACACGCGTGTTGGCACGCGGGCCGCCACGACCGTCGATGACACCATCCGTCAAATCCGCGGCAATGGCACCGAGAATCTGGTCGCCGTCCATGGCGAGACTTGCTCCATTCATTTCGTTGCGCACGCGGCGAATCAATTCGCCGACGGTTTCCGACGCACGCACAATCTCCGCTATGTTCGACGAGCCGATCGGCTGCGTCGTGACCCCGCCGTTCGCAAGGCTGGTGAGGCCACCGTTCAGTTCCGCAACGACAACATCCATTGCCGACGCATAGTTCGCCTGCGACAAACCGCCGAGTTCATTTGCTGCCTCGACCGCAATTGTCGTAAACGGGTTCACGTTGACCGTCGCGTCGCGATTCGAAGCAAATAATGCCGAACGAAGCGTGAAATCCGGCGCCGCATTCGTGACCAGGTCCGTTCCGCCACTTGCAGTCACTCTGAGCGGTACCTGCGCGGTGTCCGCGTTCAACGAAATGCGATAACCGGCCGAACCGTCGCTCAGAAACTGTGCGAGCAGCGTTCCGTCCGCGCCGAGTACCTGCATGTCGGCACCGACAACCGGCCCGTCGCCGACGCTGCCGCTGACGTCGAAAGTGACGCTGGTGGGTTCGTCAACGCTTGCGCTTTCACCGTCGGACAAACAACCGGAAAGCACCAGTGCAGAGCAAGCCAGCACAGGAATGCGTGAGATTGAAAATGCATTGGGTGAAAAAATACTGGGTCGCACCGGAGACTCCTGATGTCAGGTCAGGTGCAAACCAATCTCGTGGCGACGCGTGCCACCGTAGCCGCGGCATTATGTCATTCACAACACCGGCTTCAGCTCGTCTTTGTTTCAGGCTTTCACGCCTGTCAACAAAACAGATTCACTTTCTGGCAGCCCCGCTGTCGTAGGTGTGATGCGTTTGAATCAAACCCGTAGACCGGTAGCTTTGCGTCACAATCTTTCGATTGGTTTGCCCTTTTCAGCGTGTTTCTTCCCTGAGCTAAAACGCATGCTCCATGCATGCAAAAGGAAACAATGTCGCGCAGGCTAGCACGATGGTTTTGAAAAAAAACCTGTCTCCGAATACCGACGTTTGCGTTATGTTGCTTGCAGGTTTATGTCGCACAACGGCGACGCAAAATTCATACGGCGGAGTAAAAACTGTCGCTATGCGCAGACGAAACAAACGTTTTTTTGGTCCCGGCGAACGCTTGCGAACCGCGATTGAAATCGATGTTTTTGCTTAACGTGCGCGACATAGTCCTGCTTGCGCGAACCGTTGACGACATATTGTTACAAATTACCCCGACCTCATCGTCAGGATGCAATGCGCGCATACAGAGCCGGCAGACGTAGCGGCAGTTCGCTGGCATTGCGCACCAACACGTAGGCATGACTACCGAAAATGTAGGGAAGGTAGTGACCTGCTTTCCTGTCGATGGTCATACAAAACGGATCGATACCGAGACGCGCCGCTTCGCGAACGGCGGCGCGCGTGTCCTCGATGCCGTAACGGCCCTCGTACCGGTCGAGGTCGTTCGGTTTGCCGTCGGTCAGGATCAGCAACAGCTTGCGAGTCGACGCTTCGGTTTGCAGCAACCGTGTTGCGTAGCGTATGGCTGCGCCCATACGCGTGTAGTAGCCGGGAGAGATGGCGTTGATCCTGCTGCGCACACTGGCGCCGTGCGCATCGCCGAATTCCTTTAGCGTCTGAAAGCGCACGTGGCTGCGGTGACGCGACGAGAAGCCGTACAGCGCGTAGCGATCACCGGTTCCTGCGAGTGCTTCGGCAAACAAATGCAGGCCGTCGCGGATCACGTCGATGACTCGCTTGTCGTCGTCGATATGAGCATCGGTGGACAGCGAGAGGTCGGCGAGTACAAGGCACGACAGGCTGCGCTCGCGGTGCCGGCAATCCCGGTACAGCCCGGCCTCGGCCGTTGCCATACCCAGTCGCCGGTCACTCTCGCGACGAACGATCGCCTCGGTGTCCAACTCAGAGCCGTCGTTCTGTGCGCCCAGCCAGACCCGTTGCGGCTTGAGCGCTTCGAATTGCCGGCGCAACAGGCGCGCGCGAGCACGAAGGTGAGGCGGCAGCTCCGGATTGTCCGCCTCTCTGGCCACCAGGACCTGAAGCCTGCAATGCTCCGCCAGGAGCTGTTGCCGTCTGTAATCCCATTCGGGCAAGGGAATGCCTTCCCCCAGCTGCACGTCGTCCTGGTCCGAGGCGGGCAGATCGAGGTCGAAGCGCAGACGCGCCGAGGTCTGCTGGCGGCGGCGGGACACGCTCAGGACGTCGAGGTCCTCGATGACGGACGCCGCGTCGTCGTCTTCATCCTCGGTCTCCGTGCGATCGACGGCCGCAAACTCGGTGCGCGTAAACAGGCTCTCCAGCCGGAATGCGAGTAAACCACTCTTGCCGTCGGGCTCGTCCACGCGTTCGCCGCGCCTGCGTTTCTGCGCCTCGACGTCGCGCGCCTTGTTGCCGCTGCGTTCGCCTTCGTCGTTATCCGACGCCGTTTTGTCGCAGCCGACGACGGGCGGCTCGGGGTGCAGCCACAGCGGTACGGGGAGAGGCTGCCGTCGCGCGGCAAGCAGGCCGTCGGAGCAGCGCGCAAACCTGCCGGGGTCGCAGAGAGCCGCCTGCAGGCGGGTCTCGTTGATCCGCTCCTCCGCCGGGAGTTCGTCGGGTTTGGGCCGCTGTGCAAGATGTGCCGTGAGCAGGCGGCGATAGCGCAACGCAAGACCGGGGAAGCCGCTGATCAGGCTTGCAGTCGCTGACGCGTTTCGCGCCAGCCATTCGACACGATTCGACGGCGTTACGTCGACGCTTGCAGCCAACGCCGCCAGCCACAGGTAAAGATCACGGTTTAGGGCACGCTCGGGGAAACAGGCGACCCGCATCGGCAAGCGCAAGGTCTCCTGGTCGCGCCACGCCAGTTCGACGGTCTCGTTCTGTCCCGCCAGTCGGCTAAGAAATCCGCGCCGCGCATGATGCGCCGATTCGGTCGCGGCTTCGAGGCGCAAGCCGCCCTCGCCTCCTAACGCGCGAAACAGGATTCCCGCCGGCCGGCGAACGTCTTCGAGGAGCACTTCCGCGTCGGCGTACTCGAGACTCGACGCACGCGTGATCGCGTTGTGCCACAGTTTGCCGACCCACTCCTCCACGCTTCGCCTCGCGCTCTACGAGACCGGATTCACAACCGAAACCAGCGCCCTATGACGGGAAACACGAACTCGTTTCCGTTCAGCGCTTTGACGAAACCGACGACACCGACGAATATCAGGCTGGTGTGTACGAAGGTGAAATAGAGTACCCCCCACAGCCACGCATACGGACCGGCACCGCCTTGCAGATAAATGAGGCCCAGCACGACGACGATCAACGTACCGCCCACGGCGCTGACGCCGACGGTCTGCGCAAGATGATTCCGGACCAGCGCGGATTCGCCGCGACGATGCATCGCAAGCAGGATCAGCAGCACGACAAACGCCAGCCCCGGCAACAACATCAGGTTCACGAGGTACAGCGTTTGCGCGGCAACCGCGACCCGGCGCTCCTGCTTTTCGGGATCAATCACCAAAACTGGCCTGCACGACTTCCATCAGCGCATCGACGGTCAGTTCGTCGTCGCTGAGCGGCTCGACAAGCCCTGCCCGGCAAGCCTCGAGCGGATCGAATCCGTCGCGAAGCAGCACGGCGGTGTAAATCAGCAAGCGCGTCGAAGCGGATTCCTCCAGGTCGTGATCCTTGAGCCTTCTGATCTGTCCTGCGAGCGTAACCAGCCGGGACGCCACGTCGGCGTCGACACCCGCCTCGCGCATGACGATCGTCTGTTCGAGCTCCGGGGCCGGAAAGTCGAGCCGCACGGCAACGAAACGCTGCCGTGTCGACGGCTTCATGCCCTTGAGAAGGTTCTGATAGCCAGGGTTGAACGACACGACGAGCATGAACTCCGGCGGCGCGCTCAAGATCTCGCCCGTACGGTCGATCGGCAGGATGCGACGGTTGTCGGACAGTGGATGAAGCACGACCGTCGTGTCTTTACGGGCCTCGACGACTTCGTCGAGGTAGCAGATACCGCCTTCCCGGACAGCCCGGGTCAGCGGACCGTCCTGCCAGAACGTGTCGCCATCACCGATCAGATGGCGACCGATCAGATCGGCCGCCGTGAGGTCGTCGTGACACGCAACCGTATACAGCGGCCGCCCGAGCCGCGCCGCCATGTGTTCGACGAAGCGTGTCTTACCGCAGCCGGTCGGGCCTTTGAGCAACAGTGGCAGACGATTGTTCCAGGCGTTGAGGAACAGATCACTCTCGCTTCCCTGCGGTTGATACCAGGGTATTAACCCGGAACCTGCAGCCGCTGTCGACGCCATGTTCAAGACGGCTGCCCTCAGGCCTGCGCTTCGGCCGCCGCCGGGGCTTCTTCGGAGCCCGGCTTGACGAAGAACGAAGCAACGTACACGAGCAGGCCAATCATGAAGACGACGCCGGCTGCCTCACGCATCCAGTAGAACAGCGCGATCTTCTCCTGCACGACCATGAACGGCTCCGGCGTTTCCGAATAACGCTGCATCCAGACCTGCAGCACGCCGGCTGCCGTCAGGAACAGCGTAATGAACACCATCGATACCGACATTAGCCAGAACGACCACATCTCGACGACCTGCGCGCGCGGATTGGCGGCTTCGCGGCCGTGCATCTTGGGCCATGCGTAGGAAATGATCGTCAGTACGATCATGACGTAGGCGCCGTAGAACGCCATATGGCCATGCGCTGCCGTTATCTGCGTGCCGTGCGTGTAGAAGTTGACCGGCGACAGCGTGTGCATGAAACCCCATACGCCGGCACCGAGGAACGCCATTACCGCGGTGCCCATGGCCCACAACACGGCGGCTTTGTTGGGGTGCTCGCGACGGCGCTGGTTGACCATGTTGAACGCAAACACGGTCATCATGAAGAACGGTATCGGCTCGAGCGCAGAGAAGATCGAACCCCACCACTGCCAGTAAACGGGCGTGCCTATCCAGTAGTAATGGTGACCGGTGCCGATAATCCCCGTAATCAGCGTCATCGCAATGATGATGTAGAGCCACTTCTCGATGACTTCCCGGTCCACACCCGTGGTCTTGATCAGCACGAACGCGAGGATCGCGCCCAGGATCAACTCCCACACGCCCTCGACCCAGAGATGCACGACCCACCACCAGTAGTACTTGTCGTCGACGAGATTGACCGGGTTGTAAAAGGCGAACAGGAAGAACAGCGCAAGACCGATCAGGCCGCTCAGCAACACGACGTTGACGACCGTCTTGCGCCCCGACAACACGGTCATCGAAATGTTGTACAGGAATCCCAGCGCAACGATGACGATGCCGATCTTGGTGATCGTCGGCTGCTCCAGGAACTCGCGGCCCATGGTCGGGAAGAATCGGTTCCCCGTAATCTCCGCAAGCGTCGCGTAAGGCACGAGCAGGTAACCCAGCACGGTCAGGGCTCCCGCGACCAGGAACACCCAGAACAAGATCATTGCCAGCTTCGGACTGTACAGATCGCGCTGCGCTTCTTCGGGCACGAGGTAGTAGGCGGCACCAAAAAAGCCGAACAGCAGCCAGACGATCAACAGGTTGGTATGCACCATTCTGGCGACGTTGAACGGGATCTCCGGAAACAGAAAGTCGCCGACGACGTACTGCATGCCGAGAATCAGGCCAAACGCGATCTGGGCAATGAACAACCCGATCGCCGCAATGAAATAGGGTTTGGCAACAGCCTGAGATGGATATTTCATGTTCTTCTCCTCAACCCTGAATGTTCGGCGGCCAGTTCGCGGTGTCTATACCGTTCGCGTACCGGAGGAATTCTGCGAGCGCATCGAGTTCTTCTTCGGAGAAGTTGAACTGCGGCATACTGCGCCGGCCAGGGATGCCTTCTTTCGGCCGGCTGCGAATATAGGCCTTGATGGCAACGGTCGAATTGCCAAAACGCTCGTACACGTTGCCCAGTTCGGGCGCGTAGTAAGCTCCCTCACCCAGCAGGCTGTGGCAGCCAATGCAGTTGTTTTCTTCCCAAAGCTGCTTGCCCAGCGCGACTTGTGGCGTTATCGCGCCGCGATTGTCGCGCTCGGGAGCGGACAGTTCGGTGTCGACCGTCAGCCCCAGGAACAGCAGGAAGAAAAACAAACCCCCACCGTAGTACATGTTCCGCGCCATGTTTTTTGTGAATATTTCAGCCATGGTCACTCCGTCTCGTTGAACCGGACACCCGGGAGCTACCCGGTATATCGACGGATTTTCCTGCTCACGACGCATGGGCGCCTTGACCTGGGTCAAGACGACGAAGGAGGCGGCCGGGGATGAGCGCCGGCGCCGCGGATTCAGGGGATCAGGAGCCGCTGCAGCGGCCGGGAACGAGGAGCGGTTTCGCCGGGTCAGCGCCGGTTTCGGTACTGAAAGGACAACATGACGACACCGGTATCGTGATCGAGCCACTCGTGACCGAGCCCGAGGAACCGCGGTACGCTGTCGACGTCGAGGTCATCGAGTCGCCAGTCATCGACGGTATAGTCCTCGAACATCCAGCCCAGACGAACGACCACCGTCTCCCGCCATTCGTAGTCGACGCTGGCTTCGAAACGGTGCAGACGGCTTACGAGGTCGGGGAACGTGTCCGAGCTGCCGAAGGCTCGGGTCTCTACTGCGGTAACGGTCTCCGAAAACGTATAGCCGAGGCGCAAGCGAACGCGCTCGAAGATTTCGCCGGCGTCGAAAGACAGTCCGGCATAGCGGATGTCGTCGTCGTGGTCCGCCAGCCAGTCGGGTGCGGCAAACGACTGGCTGCCCGCCTGCAGCGAGCGATACTTCTCGTAGCCGCCGTGCAGCGCCAGCGAAGCCCCTTTCGTCAACGCAAACGCCGCGTCGCCGTATATCGATTCGTAGTCAGCGCTGACGAGACCCAGAAGACTCTCGGTATAGTCGTCGTCGGTCCGCTCCACAGTCAGGCCGAGATCGATACTGTCGTACGGGCGGAGAAGAACCCCGACTTCGAACCCACGCCGTTCGCGGTCCGCAAGATTGTATTTCCTCAGCAGCGGGTTCTGTTGCGACTGAGCCGCGACGGGAGGAAGTTCCAGCAGACGGTAGCCGTTGTTGTCACGATCCGCAAACGCGTACTCGACCGTCACGTCCGCGCGCCGCCCGATCGGCAACTTCAGCTTTGCCCAGAGTTCGTCTTCGTCGCTCTCGTCCACCTCCGAAAAATTCCTCTGGACCGACTCGCGCTTCCACCCGCCGGACAACTTCGCGCGCAGCGGCAGGCGGTAGTCGGCAGCGAGACGCAGACGCGTTCGCTCGATGTCGTAGGGCGTATTCGTGCGCGGCACGACGGCCAGCGTTTCGGCCAGTCGATACGACCATTCGAACACCGGGGTCCGGTTGTCCCTGTCGTCGAGCGTATACGAGGCCGTGACTCGCAAACCGTTCCGCCAACGGGATACCAGTCGAAGGTCGGCGTTGAACGTCTCCACCTCGGCATCCAGCGCCTGAACGGGCAATGGCGACTGCAGGTCCACGCTGCTCGTGTACGGCAAGAGCAGATCGTCCTGAGTCATTCGGCCGACCGACACGTTTGCGGAAATCTGGGTAGCGGCGGCGGGCCGATAGTGACCCGATAGCGCTATGCGGTGAAATTCGTTGTCCGGCTCGAGCGCAGACTGACCGATGGCAGCACCCGGCAGCACCGGCGTGAACGGATTTTCCCACCGCAGGCGCTTGTTATCGTTACGAAAAATCGAGGCAAGGTAGCCGAGACGCGCGGACCAGGCGTTGCCGCGCACGGACATGGCCGCATCGAGCGTATGAAACTCGTGATCGACGGGCCTTGGCAGCAGCGCCGACGTGTTCAGGAAGCTTCCGCCGAACAGGCCGGTACCCGTCTTGTCGGTGTACCGATACTCGACGCTGTACTCGACGTGCTCGTTTTGCACGAACGATACACCGAGGCCGAGTGCCTCACGCTCAGTCCGAATCTCAACGGGGATCAGCGCGTCGTTCAGGCCACTCATTGCGGACGTCGTGGGAGCGGGCTGCCAATCGGGCGGCAATACCAGGCTGTCTCCGGAGAACCGGAACGGCGTTCTCCCGGACTCGAACAGATTGTGCGGTAAGGCCGAGTAGCTGATCGCCAATTCATACCGGCCCGGCCGACCGCCTTCGAGTTCGAGGAATCGGGAATCCAGACCGAGATCATCACCCGAGAGCTGCCAATGTGCTCCCGACCTGCCCCAGTAGTTCACGGTGACGCCGCCCAGAAAGTACAGGCCGGCGTCGGTCGTGCCGGTGTAATCACCGAACCGGAACGAATCGTCGGAGGCATACATTGCCCCGAGTTCGGTTTCCACGAACCAGCCGCTCGGGAAACTACAGAGTTCGCAGGCCGGCGTCGACGTGTCGTCGTTGCCTACGGCAACACCCGGCCCAATGGCGAACACGGCGGCAATTGTCGGCAAGGTCCGGTGCACGGCTTATCTCGTCTGCGTTGCGCCGGACGGGTGATTCGACCCGTGCACGTTACTGTGGCAGTTCATACACGCACCGCCCAACAACAAGCCGGAACGGGAGCCCTCTTCGATACCTGTCGACGTGAATCGGATGCTCGGATGATCGCGTTCCGAGTGACACTGCTGACACAGTAGATGGGGTGTTCGCGTCAGCATGTTGGGATGGCTGGAGCCGTGCGCCTCGTGACAGAGGGAGCAATCCTCCGATGCCGGTGGATGCTCGAACACGAACGGTCCGCGCTTCTCTGCGTGACACTCCCAGCAAGTTTCATTCAGGGTGAATTCTTTCAGCGACGCATCCGCGGGCGAGCCGTGTGCCGCATGACAGGTGCTGCAGTTCATCTTGCCGTAGCGCACCGGGTGCGCATACGGCCTGTGCATTTGCCCACGCTCTTTCTTATGGCAGGCGTAGCACTGCTCCGGTTCTTCGGTCAACGACAACACAGGATCGTGTTGGGTGTGGATCGTGTGGCAACTGACGCAACCCAGGTCTTCACTGGCGTGTACGCTGCCGGCCCAGTGTGCCGCCTCGTCCTGGTGACATCCCAGGCAGACGGCGTTTTGTTCGTCGACGGGTGTGTGAGTCTCCGCCCCGAAGCCCACGACGGCATCGCCGTGCATCGGCAGGTGCGCACCGAGCGGCCCGTGACAGCTTTCACACTGATGCTGGCCGCCGGGTGCTCGCGGATCCGATACCGCAGCGTGTGGCGAGCGAAAGAACTCGGCCATGCCCGGCTCCTGGTGACAGCCAAGGCAATCGTCCGCACCGGCCTCGCTGTACTCGGGTACGACCGGTTCACTGTCGCCGGCCGTAACGCGCGCGGCTCCGCCGCACAACAGGCCGGCAGCAAGTACCGCGAACAGCGCGGAACGCAAGGTCATGGTATGCCGTGCAGTGCTTTGACGTCCGAGCTGCGCCCGGGCCCGTGGCAGACGTCGCAGGTTTCGATCACGGTACCCTGGGATGCCGATACGAGCGTGCCGTCCACGGTTTGTGCCGCGTCAAAGGCGCCGCCGTTTGCCTCCATGTGTGCAACGGCTTCGGGACGATCGTGACAACCCCAGCAAGTAGCCGTATTCGGCGTCATGTTGACGTCGTCATCCGGCGTGTCGAGATCGTTACCCGAATCGATCGTTGCCGCGAGCGCAAACGCGCCCACCGGATAGTAGGTATCCGGAAGATGGCAGCCCTCGCAGTTCTCGAGCTTGCCGGGATAGACCACCTCGCTGTAGTCGACGGGTTGGCCGAAGAATCCGTAAGAGACGTAGCCCGCGTCCCGCGCCGAGCCCGCGTGAATCGCGTGAATCATCGTCTTGAATTCGATCGTTTCTTCGTCCTTGCCGTCCGGCGAGTTCGAGCTGTCCGCGCCGCCGCGAACCCGCGCGGCAATATCGGTCGCGTCGGGGTTGTGGCAGGTGACGCACAGCAGGATATCGTCAGTGCGATTGCTGCCGTGCAGGCTCAGCGACTGGTGGCAATCGTTGCAGCGGGCCAGATCGACGATCTCGCGGCGCTCGACCGGCACGCCGTCGGTAATCGCAAACGTCGTCGATACGCCGGTGATGGGTATGCTCTCCGCGTTGCCGTCTCCGTCGGTATCGATGGACGCGCGGCCTTCCATCGCGACGATGCCGGAACCCGTTACGCTGGCCGGTATGGCCGTCGGCGAGGTGACTCCGTAAGTGCCGTCTCCGTTGTCGACCGCCGTCGCCAGTACGTTCAGCGATACGGGCTGCGCCGGACGGCCACCAGCGCCGCTGCCGCTGCCCCGATTGCTGACCTCGAGTGTATTCCACGCAATGTCGACCACGACACGCCCGCCCGCCGCCAGGGCCGGCTCGGTCGCCAGGTCGTAAGGGGCATCGCCGTTGTTGGGATCGGTAATCGACACCGTGACTTCCGGAAATTCCCCTGGCGCCGTGTTGTCGATACCGAGGATATTGAAACGGAAGTCTCTTGCCGCCACCTGCGTCAGGATCGTGTGCGCCTCCTCGACGCCAACGGGGCTGCCGGGTGTGTGACAGATCGCGCACTCGGCGTTGCTTGCCGAGATGCCGTTGGCGTGATTCTCGCCCGTCTCGAAGTTGACGTCCTCGTGACAGGAGCCGCAGGCTTCCACGGTAGACGCCAGATACCAGTTCTCGGCCTGTGGCGTATCGGGATTGTCGTCGTCGTGACAGTTCGCGCAGTTGCGAATGTCCTGCGGGTGCACGACGTTCGAATAGTCGAACTTGCGATCGAAGAAGCCCCAGATTGCGTACTCGCCGCCTGCAACGACGCTCGGCAGCGAGGCCCCGTAGTGAATCTTGTGGGTCATGACCGTCATGTCCACGGTGTTACCGCTCTGTGCGTCGGTCGAACCCGGGTTGTGGCAGACCATGCAGTATTGGTTCTGGAAGCGTGCACCGCCATGCAGCGCGAGCTTCTCATGGCAGGTATTGCAGCTTTCGTCGCTGACGATCTCGCGGCCGAACAGGTTCTCGGTGGCGCCGGTCGACGGTTGCCAGTCGAACGTGGGATTGTCGATCGGCACGAAACCGCGGATCTCGAAGCCGACCCGATGAGTCAGTTCCGGTTCGTAGCTCACGTCGGCAACAGCCGTTATGTCTGCGGCGAAGGTATAGAGATAGCTGCCGTCACCGTTGTCGGCAAGCACGCCTGCAGCACCGCTTTCGGTCACGGCCTGCTGCTGGTCCACCGTGCCTGGACCAATGCCGTTCGCCGCTTCGATCCGGTTGATGTAGCTCTGCCAGGCACTGCTGTTGCCGTCGCTGCCCGGCACGAGTTTGGCCAGGCCGAAGTTGATCGCACCGGGCGGCAGACCAACCACAGGGCTGCCGTTGCCGTCGCTGAGAGAAAACTCGACGGTTGAGGACGCGCCCGATGTTGCCGCCGATATCGTCGCCACAACGATGGGCGCATCGGCAATGTTCACGACACTCGGCGGGGGTGGCGGTCCCGGCGGTCCGGGAGGCCCCGGCGGGCCGGCTGCGCCGTCGTCACCGCTGCAGCCTGCCTGCAGCAAAGCGAAACACGTAAGCAGTGAAACGACTGTCTTCGGGAATCGAACGCTCATACCGACACCTGCTGCAGTTTGTTTGGCCTACTCGGCGCTATCGAGGTAGGCCGCAATGGCTTCGAGATCGTCCTCGTCAAGCTTGTCCAGACCGGGCGGATGCTTTTTCTCTCCGGCGCGAATCGCCTTGATCTGCTCGACGAGCGTCTCGGAACCGCGTCCTTTGAGACTGAGCTTGCCCTTGTGGCAGGCCAGGCAGCTTTGCGACGCTTCTTGGCCGGCGTCTTGCTCGCCCGCCGACGCTCCGAACGTCAGTAACAACGCCAGTAACACGATAAGAATGCGCATCTCATTCCCCCTTCTAGGCGGCCACGAGGACCGGATACCGTTGGAAACCCAACGAAGAAACTAAAGATCCAGGGCGACCGGACGTCAGGGCCAAAGCGCCCCGAGAGCCCGCATTACGTCGCGCCGGCTGATCTGCCCGACAAGCCTTCCGTGGTCCAGAACCGGATACCGGTGGTAGCGATCGCCGAGAAACAGTTTTGCCGCGTCGACAATGTTGTCTTCCGCCGCAACACACTCGACTTCCCTGCTCATGTATTCGGACACCGGGCCGCCATGTTCCGAGTGGTACCCCGCCTGCAGCAAAACCTGTATGCAATCCCGTTCGGTCAGCATGCCTACGAGGTTTCCGTTGCTGTCTACGACGGGAGCCCCCGCAATGTCGTTGTCGATCAGCGTGTGTACAGCCCGCAGTATTTCGGTCGACGGATCCAGCGTAATCAGCTCTGCCGTCATGCAGTCCCGCACCTTGACGTTCGAGTACATCACCTGCTCCGCCGACAGTTGCCCAAACACTTCGACGTCGACTTGCACCGACCGGCGTCCGGCGGTCCGCTGCAGCCTGCCTGCAATGCGCGACCTCCTGAAAGCATTCCAACAGCGAGGGCCAGAGCGATCAATAAGTACACTCCGAAGCCGATTAGGAACATCTCCATCCTTGTCTCCCGCGTATTGAACCGTATACGTATGGATAACCGCCTAGCCGCCGAAATCGTCGAACAGGATGTTTTCCGCATCCACGCCGAGTTCGTCGAGCATGTGCAGCACGGCCGCAATCATCATGGGCGGCCCGCACAGGTAGTACTCACAGTCTTCGGGGGCCGCGTGACCGTCGAGGTAGTGCCGCAGCACGATGTCGTGCACAAAGCCCGTGTAGCCCGTCCAGCCGTCCGTCTCCAGCGGTTCCGACAGCGCCAGATGCCACTCGAAATTGTCGTGGTCCCGCGCAAGGCGTTCGAAGTCCTCGACGTAGAACGCTTCGCGGAGGCTGCGTGCGCCGTACCAGAAGCTCATCTTGCGCGTCGTTCCGACCCGCTCGAGCTGATCGAGAATCAACGATCGCATCGGCGCCATCCCCGCGCCGCCGCCAATGAAAATCATTTCCGCACCGGTGTCCCGTGCGAAGAAGTGCCCGAAGGGTCCCGAGATCGATACTTCTGCACCCGCCTCGAGGCTGAACAGGTACGAGGAAACCACCCCGGGCGGCGTATCCGCAGGTAGCCTCGGGGGAGGCGTTGCGATTCTCACGTTGAGCGTGACGACCGTGTTTTCAGCCGGACAGTTGGCCATCGAGTAGGCGCGGCTGGTGGCCTCGTCCGTCCCGGCGTCGAGTTCGAGAAAGCCGAACTTCTGCCAGTCGTCCCGGTAACGGGCCGGCAGGTCGAAATCGCCGTAGGCCGCCCGGTACGGCGGACAATCCACCTGCACGTAGGCCCCTGCCCGAAAGTCCAGCGTTTCTCCCGGCGGCAGCTCCAGCACCAGTTCCTTGATGAAGGTCGATACGTGCCGGCTCGATCGCAGCGTGCAGTTCAGACGCTTGACACCGAACACGTCCTCGGACACGCGAACCCGCATGTCGCGATCCACGGCAACCTGGCAAGCCAGGCGCTGCCCGGCGACGGCCTCGCGTTTGGTGATGTGCGAAGTCTCGACCGGCAGTATCGAGCCGCCACCTTCGAGTACAGCCACCCGGCACTGGCCGCAACTCCCGCCACCCCCGCAGGGCGACGGCACGTACAGATTGTTGGCCGCAAGCACACCCAGCAGCCGGCCGCCGATCGGTACGACGAGTTCGCGCGCATCGTTGACCGTAATCGTTGCACTGCCGCTGCGGACAAGCCGTGCTCGAGCGAACAGCACGAGCAACGCCAGCATCAGCACGATGGCCGTAAACAGGCCGACTCCGATTGCAACCTCCGCAATCATCAGAACTGGATACCGGCCATGGCGAGGAACGCAAGCGACATGAGCCCGGCCGTCACGAAGTTGATGCCAAGTCCCTGCAGGCCATCGGGTACGTCGCTGTACTTGAGCTTCTCGCGAAGCCCCGCAAGCATGATCAGCGCCAGCGCCCAGCCGACGCCGACACCAAGACCAAACGCCGCGCTCTCCGCAAACGTGTACTCGCGCTGCACCGTAAACAGCGAAGCGCCGAGGATGGCGCAGTTGACGGTCAACAGCGGCAGGAAAATGCCCATGGTGTGGTAGAGCGCCGGCACGTAGCGCTTCAGGAACATCTCCAGTATCTGAACCATTGCGGCAATGACGCCAATGTAGGTAATCAGGCCGAGGTAACTGAAATCGAGGTGCCCCAGCCCGGCCCACGCCAGCGCTCCGTCCCGCAGCAGGTAGGTATAGATGAGGTTGTTGACCGGCACGGTGACGGCTTCGACGACAATCACGGCCGCCCCGAGTCCTATTGCCGTCTTGATCTGTTTCGATACCGCAAGAAACGTGCACATGCCCAGGAAGAACGCCAGCGCAAGGTTCTCGACAAAAATCGAGCGGACGAATATGGCAACCAGGTTATCCATCAGCGGTTATCCCTCAGTCCACCCTGGTCTCGGCACGCGTCAGCGGCCGGTAGTCGGGCATTTCGACCTGAGCCGTTTTCCAGCTGCGAACACCCCAGATCAGAAAGCCGATGATGAAAAACGCGCTCGGCGGCAACAGAAACATCAGGTTTGGCTGGAACCAGCCGCCTTCTTCGGCCAGCGAAAGGATCGGCTGCCCCATGAGCCCGCCCGTGCCGAGCAGCTCGCGAACGATAGCCACGACGATGAGCACGACGCTATAGCCAAGACCGTTGCCGATGCCGTCCAGAAGACTGAGGCCGACGCCGTGCTTCGTTGCAAACGCCTCGGCGCGACCGAGCACGATGCAATTGGTCACGATGAGGCCGATGAAGACGCTCAGCGTACGCGCCGTATCGGGCGCATAACTCTTGAGTATCTGATCGACCACAATCACGCCCGTCGTAATGACGGTCATCTGCACGATGATGCGCACCGAATCCGGCAGATGCCGGCGTATCAGGCTGATCGACATGTTCGAGAACGCCAGTACCGACGTCAGAGCAAGGCTCATGACCAGCGCCGAGCGCAGCGAATTGGTAATCGCCAGCGCCGAGCAGATGCCGAGCACCTGCAGGGTAATCGGATTCTCGTTGACGAGCGGATTCAGCAGGGCGTCACGGGCTTTGGACATTGGGATCGGTCCTCTCGCGCAGCGAATCGATGAACGGCTGGAAACCGTGCTCCCCCAGCCAGTACCTCACCAGGTTCGACACGGCGTCGGTTGTTACGGTCGCGCCGGAAATGGCGTCGACGTGATAGTCGGCTTCGGGCGAGCGAGGGTCGACGGCCTGGTTCGATACGCGAAAACGCAACGTTCCCTCGGTGTCGTACAGCCTCTGCCCTACCCAGTCAGCCTGCCAGTCGGCGCGCAGTATCTGATCGCCGATACCTGCGGTTTCGGCCTGTTCGTAAAACGTAATCCCGGCGATCGTGTTCAGGTCCGCATCCAACGCAATGAAGCCGTACAGCGTGGACCACATCCCCTGCCCATAGACCGGCAGTACCATGCGCTCGATTCCGTCGGCTCCGGGCACGACGTAGATCGCAACCTGCCGTGCCCGGCGGCCCAGGGTCGCCACGTCCAGTTCCGGCGGTATCTCAATGCTTCGTTCCGGATCGGCCGCGGCATCGAGACTGTCGATGTCGTCGGCGCTGACATTTTCGACAAAGGTACCGGCATCGAGGTCGACGACTCTTGCCTCCAGTTCCTGGAACAGGCTTACGACCTGCCGGTCCGACAGCTCGGCCGTCCCCTCCGCAAGGCCTGCAATACCGACGAGCACGCGGTTCCGCTCGAGATCCTGATAAGCGCGCTGGATCGGCTGCAGCGTTACGGCCGTCGTGGTGACGACGACGGAACACACCAGCGCCGTCAGGGTGACGACCAGCAGAGCCTTGAGCGTGCTGTCGTTATTCATGGGCTGCCCTTGCAGTTTCGCTATTGCCTGTTTCGCTGTTGCCTATTCCACGATTGCCTATCTCACGATCGCCGATTTCGAGAGCGCCGATCCGCCGCTGCCGGCGCCGCACGTTCCGCTGCACGACCAGGAAATCGAGTACGGGCGCGCACAGGCTCGCGAGCAGAATCGCGAACAGCACACCCTCGTTGTACGACGGGTTGCTGTTGGCAATGACCATCGTGAGCACACCGACGAGCGCACCGAACATCCAGCGCCCTGCGCGCGTGTGCGCGGCGGCAACGGGATCCGTTGCAAAGAAAACGACACCGAACACAAAGCCGCTCAAGAGCAGGTGCCAATGCCCGGACATCGTGGCAAGCTGGTTGGTGTCCGCGGCGAGGCCGTCGAAAATGAGTGCCGTTACGGCCATTCCGAGAAACGCACCCGACACGATCCGCCATGACACGGTGGACGTCGCGAGCAGATACACGGCGCCAAGCAGACAGCCCAGCACCGACGTGCTCCCGAGCGTCCCGGGCCTGAGCCCGAGAAACAGATCCCAGGCAGTCATGCCCGCCGCTGTGACGGCATCGATCCCGCCCTCCGCCGCAAGGCGCAGCGGCGGCGAGGTTTCGTAGCCGGGAACGGGAACCCAGACGTTGGGACCGAATACCAGATCCGGGTATGCGAACAGCAGGAACGCCAGTCCGAGCAAGACCGGATTGACGAGGTAGTAGCCGTAACCCCCGTAAATTGCGCTGCCGACGACAAAACCGAAACTCGCGCCCACCATGACCTGATAGAGCGGCACACCGGCGGGCATGACGAGCGCAAACAGCCATGCAAAGGCAAGAATGCCCTCACCCACGCTGCGCCGGCGCACGGTCGCGAACAGCAACTCCCAGGCAACCGACGTCAACAGCGCAACGAGGAACACGGGAAGGAAGTACAGCAGACCCAGGAAAAAACACGCCCACGGGTCGGAGACGGCATGACCGACGCCAACGGCCTCGACCAGTTGGCCGCGCCAGCCCGGCAACACGGTCGTACCGGTTTCGACCATGGCGCGATTGATCTGATAACCGACGCTCCAGAGTCCGATCATCCAGCAAGGCAATGTCGCTACGACCAGTCTTCTCGACAGCGACCGCACACAGACCGGAGTTCGCATGAACGGCGCAACGCGATTGCCGTCAGGCGCGGCTCGCAAGAAAAAATCACGCAACAGCTGCCATAGCGCTGTCCGCCGATACGACGTTCCGCTGTCGCGCGGAGGCCGGGTCTGTCCGGTTACGTTCTCCGCCATTAGCCTTCCTTCTCGATCTGCTCGAGGTTGGCGCGCAGCACGGCACCGTAATTCTGTTTTGCAGGACAAACGTAGGAACACAACGCAAGGTCATCTTCGGCGAGGTCCAGGCACCCCAGTGCCTGCGCCGTATCCGTGTCCTTGACGAGCAGCGCCCGCAGCAGCGGTACGGGCAGAACGTCGAGCGGCATGACGCGATCGAATGCGCCGACGGGAATCATCGGCGCGGGCAACGCGTCACCACCGGGTGCCCAGCTCCGCAAACGCCAGGCCTCCAATGCGCGCGCAACGATCCCTGCAGGTCGCTGCGATGAAGACTGCGATACCACCGTTACCTGGTTGTGGTAACGCCCGAGATACGCCTGCGGGCCGTCCGCCCTCGTGCCATCGAGAACCGAGCCCGACAGCAGGCTCAAGTCGCCACCCTGCCCTTTCTGCCGCAGCTCGCCGTCGACGAGATCGTCGATGGCGGCGCCCGTACGCGTTTTCAGCAGCGCGGGCTTCGCCACACCGCTACCGGCCAGCGACACGATACGCTCGGTGAGCAAGCGGCCGGTCGTGAACAGGTAACCGATCGCGATGACGTCCTGGTAACCGATGTGCCAGACACCGCGCTCGGCCGTTACGGGCGCAAGGTGGTGAATATGCGTGCCGGGCAATCCGGCCGGATGCGGTCCGGCGAATTCCACATGGCGTATGTGCTGCTCATCGACACCGTAGCCATGCCAGTCGACACCCGTGCAGAGATACACCGGCCAGTCGCCGAGGCGGCTCAGAATCAACATGCCGGCTTCGAACTCGCGGCGCCGCGCCGCAATGACGACACCCGGCGCCGGTGCAAGCGGACGGGTATCCATGGCCGTGACGAAGATCGACTGCGGAGAAGACGCCGACGACGGCACCCGGTCGTAGGGCCGTTTCCTGAACGCCGTCCAGGCGCCGGAACGGCAAAGAACGTCGCGGATGGCTCCCGCATCGCAGCGGCTCGACACGTCGAACGTACGTTCCTCTGCCGCGCTGTCGTCGAGGGCAACGACAACCGACTGCAGCACCCGGCGGCGGCCTCGATTGATCTCGATGACCCGCCCGCTGCCCGGTGACGGATACGCAACACCGGGATCGCGCTTGTCGACGAACAACGGCTCGCCGAGACCCACGGCCTGCCCAGGCTCGACCTCCATGTGCGGCTTGAGGCCGGCGTAGTCGCGGCCGAGCAGCGCCACGCGGCGCACACGGCTGGCGGCACGTATCACCTGTTCGGGCGGGCCGTCGACGCGCACATCGAGCCCTTTTTTCAGTACGACTCTAATGTCTGCGACCTCGGAAAACACCGCTTCAGGGCAATCGGCGCGATCACCGTCGTGGCGAAAATCACAATGACGACGGCGGCAAACTGTTCGACGCTGAACAGCCCCGCTGCGTGTCCTATACCGGCAAAGATGATCCCGACCTCACCGCGCGGAATCATGCCGACACCAATCGCAACGCGCCCCGCCTCCCCCCTCGCGGCAAAACCGGCGGCCAGCTTTCCGATCACGGCGACCACGGTCAACAGCGCAATGAGTAACAAAGTGTCCAGCGAAAACACGGCCTGGAGATTGACCTGCATGCCGATCAGCACAAAAAAGACCGGCGCAAGGATGATCTCCAGCGGTGCGATCAGTTCCTTGATCGGCCGGCTCTCACCCGTGTGAAAATACTCGTCTCGCAACAGCAGACCGGCCGCAAACGCACCGATGACTATGGCGAGACCCAGTGCGTTCGCGAGTATCGAAATGACGCACAGAACGAAGATTGCGTAGAGCAACTTCACGTGCAGCCGGTCGAGCCGCTCGAACACCGGAATACCCAGCTTCACGAGCTTGTCCCCGGCGAGCGCCACGGCTGCGAGAAAAGCCGTGGACAACGCAAGTATGGTGGCGATTCTGCCGTAGTCGATGAAGCCGCTGACAACAACACTCATTACCGTCGTCAGCACGATCATCGCCAGTATGTCGTCGATGACCGCAGCGCCGAGCACGATACTGGCCGGCCTGGAACTCGTCACGCCGAGTTCGTCGAACACCGCTGCACTGATACCCACGCTCGTTGCCGCCAGCGTCGCACCGATGAACAGACGCAGGATCACGTCCGTGTCCGGTAGAAACAAGGTCATGGCGGCGAAGGTCAGAACGACGGGGAGAATCACTCCCGAGACGCCGACTGCGGCGGCCGGCCCGCGTACCGAATTCAGCTTGCCGATGCTCGAACCGAGGCCCGCCGTAAACATCAGGAACACGACGCCCAGATTGGCGAACAGCCAGAGCGCCCCGGCAAACACGTAGGTCTGAGCGGCGTCCTCGCCGACCATGAGCTGGTTGAGCGGCGTGGGCGTCGACTGTTGTACGGACAGCTCGGCAACCGCGAGCCACGGCAGCGCGCCGGTTTCAATGAAGTCCCTGAGTATCCCGCCCAGCTCGTTGAGGTGCATGATGGCAATGCAGGCCGGCACGCCGAACCAGTAACCGATGTTGCCCACGATGACGCCTATCAGCAGTTCTCCCACCACCGTGGGCTGACCAAACTGCCGCGCAAGACTCCGCCCGATCAGGGCAAACAGCGTCATGAGACCGATGACCAGCAGAACATACGCAAACATGTCGAGGTGGCTGTGCATCAGTTCTACCGACAAGATTAACGGACGTGGCTCTGCCGGCTGGCAGCGGCGCATTCGCAGTAATCGATCCGATGCCGGTCGGCACCGTTCGTTTACACGTTCGGCATACCGGCATTTCTGCGTCTCGATTCAGCCTAGAGACGCCACTGTCGAGCGTAAATCGCGGGATATACTTAGAAGCGGTCTCGAAAACAGTTCGCCGCCGCGTAGCTCAGCGGCAATTCTTGAGGTCGGCATACGCAAGGAACAGATTCAGATACCGGCGACTGTGCCGATCCATTCGCAAGCGTGCCTTGCGCAGTTTCTTGTCGACAACTTCGAGGACGGCGTCGACCTGCATTGCCCGGCCGTCGCAAGCATCCCCCAACGATTCGCGCAGTACTTCCGACAACAAGCGCGCCTCGTCGATGTGCCGCTCCGCCTTTTGTAAGTGCTTACCGTAGGCTTGTGCGGCCGACGCTATCGCGGGTGGCGGCAGACCGTCGGCATCCGACAGGAGATCCGGAACGTAGAACTCGCCCTCCTCTCTCAGCTGCATCGCTCCGACACTCGCGCCTGTCGCGAATCGTGAAAACGGTGAACCGGCAGAAGGTAAACGGGTGAGGCAATACACGGTGTTGCTGACCTTACAATCCATTGACGTCGGTTTATTCTCGACCATGGCATTGGCTCTCGATGTTCTGATACGTGAACGTGCTGGAAGCGTCTCCCCTGGACATTTTTCGGAGCCAGAACCCCGATTTAGAATACTGTATATTTATACAGTAGTGAAGTTTATGCCAACCGGACCAAACGGTCAACCGGTAACGCGAGCTGCGGAAAAAAACCAACGCAGTTAACACGCCGGACACTGTCGCACAGAGCTGCTATCCGATCGGGTAGTAACGGAGCATCGGTCGTTTCGCTAGGATGATTTTCCCCCGATAACTCACGTAGAGAGAGTACAGTGCCAGACACAAACACAGTCGGTGCAAGCGATGGTGACCGCGTCTATCGGGCAATCAAGGCCCGTGCCATTGCATTCGCCTTTAACCCCGGCGAACCCATTCGCCTGAACCCGCTGGCGGACTCGCTTGGCGTCAGCACAACCCCCATTCGCGCAGCACTCAACATGCTGGTGGCGGAAGGCCTCGTCCGACGGGAACCGCAGAAAGGCTTCATTGCAATGGGGCTTTCGGAAGAGCGGTTTCGCGGACTCTACAGTCTCAATCAGCTGCTGCTGGAAGCCGCCCTTACGGCGAGAACGCCCGGGCGCAGACGCGTCGATACGATCATGCCCGTCGTCACGGACATTGCGAGCAAACTCGACGATGCCACGGGCCTGAACGCCAGGGAATTTGCGAGCCTGACCGGCGAACTGTTTCTGCAGATTGCCGAACTGTCGGGCAACACCAACATGGTGGAGGCCGTCGAACGCATCAACGACAGCCTGAACTTCGTTCGTGTGCTCGAATGCCGCGAACCCGGCGCCGTAAGCCGGGAGCTGCTGACAATATGCGAGCTGCTGCTCATGGAGAGTTTCGACGAAACCGCAAGGGCGCTGGCTGCATACCATCGCCGGCGGCAAACGGTGACTCCGCGGCTGCTTGCCACATTGAACCAGTAACACACCGTTCAGCCTGGGCGCAGACGGAACCGACTCGAGGGTGGAAGAACCTTGTCCACTCCGACGCCGGCCAGCGCCTGCGCTCCACGATCGGAGGACGCTGAAGTTGTTTGTGTTGCTTAGTAGACCCACCCGATCGGGTAGGCGCGATGCACTATTTGGTTAACTAAACTCACAGCTTTCGTCAAATTCCGCGGTTCTGTCGCGGGCCCGGGGCAGGTATTGCAGCAGGAATTCACATTGGGCAGCGACTTAGCCAAGGAAACGGCCGGAGACCGTGTTTACTACGCCGTCAAAGCAAGCGCCATTGCCTACCAGTTTCGGCAAGGGCGGCGAATCTACATGGAGCCGATCGCGGAACGGCTCGGCGTCAGTACGACACCGGTCCGGGAAGCGCTGAACCGGCTCGCCGCCGAAGGTCTCGTGATCAAGGCACCGCGCAAAGGCTTCATTGCGTTGACCCTCAACGCGGAAAAGCTGCTCGGCCACTACGAGCTGACGAAACTCCTGCTCATGCACGAACTCGAAGCGCTCGATGCGAAGGCGCGAAGCCGCCTGTCCCAGTACGAACCGATCGCAACCACGCTTTACAAACTGAATCGCAGCCAGATCAGCAACGCCGGAACGCTTGCGGGATACACTGGCCTGATCTTCAGTCAGCTTGCGTCGCTCGGCGGCAACCGGCACGTCATCCGTTCCGTCGACCGCGCCAACGATCATCTCTATTACATCCGCACGATCGAGTGCACACACTTCCAGGACGTTCGCGCACAGCTCATCGGCATGTGCGAATTGCTCCTGGGTTGTCACTGCGAAGAATTGCTCAAAACCCTGGAGCGCTATCACGATACGCGCATGGAGCTCCTGCCGGACATGCTCGACCTTGCAAGATCACAATCTCGCTAACATTGAATTTGGCTAACCATGAACAGCACGCCTGCTACGGAGTAGAATTGCCGCAAGCCTTTTTGAGAGTTCAACCGCCCATCAACCAAGCAAACAGGAGCACATCATGATTAGTCTCGGCAAAATTTCGGAAGAAACCAAGGGCTGCGGCATGGAAGGCCTGGAGTTCTGGGTCGTCCCGGGCAGATACAACTGCGGATAACCACCGAGTGGCGGTTGGTCGACGACGTACCTGGCCAACTGTCGCTGGATGCCGTGCAGCCCACAGGCTGCGCGGCGTCATACAACCTGGAGCCCTCTGACATGCAACAGTCAAACTGCTATCTGTCGAAGCACACCTTCTTCTGTTTCGCGGACAACCACTACGTGTTCCTCGATCTTCAGAACGACGAGTACACGTGCCTTGGACGTACGCAGAGCGAAGAGTTCGAGGACATGTTGCGCGATGGGCTCGACGAGAATTCGACGATTGTGCAGACCCTCCTGGAAAAGGGTCTGTTTGTCACGGACGAAACGAACGGCAAACAGCCCGTACCGCAGGCCGTCGATTCCGTGTCGGGTAGCATCCTGACAGGCTCAACCGAGAAGGAGCGGCCGCCGGTCCGGCCGATTCACTTCGTGCGGTTTTTTGCCGCTTGCGGTCTCGCATCTTGGGACCTGCGCTTCAACTCCATCGAACACACCGTGCGCCGTGTGGAACAACGCAAAGCTGCGCGCCAGCGTGCCGGTGCCGAGTCCAAAGAAGCGAACATCATCGAATTGTTCAAAGTCTTTCAGAGGCTGCGCCCTTACTACCCCCGCGCCTACCTGTGCCTGTTCGACTCGCTCGCGCTCGTGCACTTCCTCGCCCCTTTTGGCGTTTATCCCGAGTGGGTTTACGGCGTCAAGCTGGAGCCTTGGGCAGCGCACTGCTGGGTGCAGTCCGACAATCTCGTCGTCAACGATATTGTGGATAATGTCAACGGCTACACGCCCATCATGAGTATTTGAGGAGCTTTCTGGCCAAGCGTTCTCAACGAGCCTATTTGACGCGCATTTTGTGCGCTTTTTACAGCTCGTTGCATATGCGACGAATGGGCAGATCGACCGTTGTAAGCGCAATCGGCGTCGAGAAGTCACCGCCACCCACCCCATAACTTGACTCCTCTGCCCTTGAAACGCCATAAAGGTCGCGTTATCCCAGCTGTGGGGCATCGTCATATATCGGTTCATTGCTCTGAGCTGGGATCCGGGGGACCCTGCGAGGACAGCTGCAGCCAGGCAACTCGGCCGGCGTATCTTCTCTTCTCCGGACGCCTGGCGGCACGTTGTGGACCTGCCCGGGCTTTGGGTTGCCCACGTGCAGAGCCCCGGTGGCGCGCGCCGGGCTTACACGCTCGAGCGGGATGCCGGCGTGATCCTCGGCAGGCTGTTCCCCAGCAGCGTCGTTACGGATGCTTCGGCGGCTGCGGGCCTGCACGATCCAGCTGTGAATACCGGCTTCGACGAAACCGAGTCGGCGTTGTTCATCGAATCGCAGGGACGGTTTCTCACGGAGCGCTACTGGGGACACTACGTCGCGTTCTTCAACGATGCCGAAAGCGGCCGTCACCTCGTGCTTCGCGACCCGACCGGCGGCCTGCCGTGTTACATGACAAAGACGGCCGGCGTCGACGTATTCCTCTCCGACATGGAAGACTACGCCGGTCTCGAGCTTGAGGACTTCAGCCCGGATTGGGAGCACCTCACGGCGTTCTTTCTATACAGCGAACTCAATACGCGGCGGACGGGGGTTGCGGGAGTCACGCAACTGTACGCCGGTGAGTGCGCCAGCATTGCACGGGACGGAAGCGCGACGCGTTCCTTTTACTGGAATCCCGCGAACGTGGCGGAAGAAAGGACCATCGAAGACCCTGACGAGGCCCGCGCGATCCTTGGCTCGTGCATACGTCATTGTGTCGCCGCCTGGGCTTCGGGATACACGAGCGTATTGCAGGAACTCTCGGGCGGTCTCGACTCCTCCATCGTCGCTGCCTGCGTTGCAGAAGCCGCTGCACGAACCGAGATACTCGGCTTTCATTTCTATACGGACACATCGCTGGGTGACGAACGGGACTATGCACGCACCACGGCACGCGCCGTCGGGATCGAGCTGACCGAAGCCGAATGCCGCTTGTCGACCGACTCACTCCGGGAGCAGCTGGACCCGCTGCGCGTCGCAACGCCATCCGTACTCGGCTTCATCCCGCCGTCGGAGCAGCTGCGGCGGCAGCTAGTCCAAGAACGTGGCGTGGGCGCAATACTGACCGGCCAGGGAGGCGACCATCTGTTTCAGGAGGCGGGCAGCGAAATCATCGCGACGGAGTTTGTGCACAGGCACGGACTCCGTTCACCGCTGCTGCAGGTCATCGCCGACACGAGCCGACTGACCCAGACGTCGGTCTGGTCGGTACTCAGTACGCTCCTGAGCTATGGCGTACTCCGCCGCCGTTTCGATCCTTACGCGGCATACGATCACGCGCCGCCCATCCTCGGCGCGGAGGCACGCGACGCAGTCACGCGGCAAAGCTACTCGCATCCCTGGGTCGATCAGGCCGCGCGGCTGTCGGCGGGCAAACAGCAGCATGTGTTCAACATCGTGGACTGTCAGACGTTCTACCTGCGCCCTTGCACCTATGCCGAGTTGATTCACCCGCTCATCTCGCAACCCATCCTCGAACTGAGCCTGCAGATTCCTGGCTACGTCCTTGCCCATAAGGGCCAGTCCCGCGGCCTGGTGCGCGAAGCCTTCACAGGCCGGCTTCCGGCGAAAATTACCGAGCGCCGTTCCAAAGGCGGCACGACCGGTTACTTCAATCGCATGCTGAACGGCGACGCAGCGTTCCTGCGGGAATTCCTGCTGGACGGCGCGCTCGCGAAACAGGGCATACTCGATCGTCAGGCACTCGAAAATGAACTCAAGGAGAGCGCACTCCTGCGCGGCAGCAACGTACGCATGCTGCTCGACGCCGTCAGGGCAGAGGCGTGGCTCACCGCCTGGTCCGGCCGCGGCAGCGGACGCGCAACCTAGGGGGCCTGGCGTCCTGCCGGCAATACGCCGCTACCATTCCTTCACAATCTCGAGCGCAATCAATCGACCTTCGGGATCGGCGTTGTAGCTGTCGTAAGCCAGTCCCGCGGGAGTATCGACAAACGGCGGATCACTGTCGAAAGCGTTTTGTATCGTCAGCACCCACTTCGTACCAGCAAGGACTCCGCGGTCCCGGCCGGTGCGATACGCCACGCTCAGGTCTACCGTTGTCCATGAATCGACCGTCTGAACCGAATCGCTGAGGCGGTTGGCGTAGCCGTCCGTGTAGTTCAGAAAACTTGACAAGGTCCAGCCGCCGCGGCGCCAGCTCAAACCGGCCCGGGCCCGGAAGTCGATGGGTCGGCCGTAGGTATCGACTTCTTCCGACAGCGGATCCCGGTCGAGCAATGCCCGTTTGAAGTCGAACAGGTACTGGCCGTCGAAGCGCGCATCGAAGATACCGGCCGGCGTCTCCACGCGGTGCCGCAACTTGAGTTCCACACCCGTGACCACCGAACGCGCCACGTTGTTGAGGCGACCGTCGACAATCGCAACGGGCACAGCACCCGACAGGAGATCGTCCTCGGACGCGCCACTCGGATTCAGCCAGCCGGGAGAGTTCACGAGAGTTGCAATCTCCGTGAGCGTCGGCTGACGATTGACCAGTGATGCAAGCCTCGGGTCGTCGGCGTCGACGAAACTCGTCAGCGGCAGCGCAATGCGGTTGTCGAGATCGACGTCGAAGTAGGTCAGGTCGAGTACCGTCCCTTCCAGGTTCCACGGACGCCAAGCGATGCCAGCTGTCCAAGTCGTCGCTTCTTCGGGGTTGAGGTTCTCGTTGGCGCCACTCAGACCAATCATTGGAAACGGGACCGTGCCGTTATCGACGAACGACTGCGGAAAGTAGACGGCCAGATTGGCCGACCGGCGGCTGACGTCGAGATCGAGCAAAGACGGTGCTTTGAACGCACGACCGTAGGTGCCGCGTATCGTCAAAGCCGTCGTCGGCGACCACGTGAGACCGAGTTTCGGATTGACGCTGTCGCCCACGTCACTGTAGTGCTCGTAGCGGGTTGCCAACGACAACTCGAGCCGTTCGATTCCCGGCACGCGATTCGGACCGCCCGCGAGCGGAACGAACACTTCGGCATACATCGAGGTAACGTCGCGGTCCAGATCCGAACGCACTTCCCCGCTGTTGTCGAAGTTGCGCGCCGTCACCAGGTATTCGCCGCGAAACTCAGTCCCGGCCGCCAGCCGGGCAGCACCACCCGGCAGGTCGAAAATCCTGCCTTCGACGTTCAGACTGATCGAACGAATTTCGTTGTCGCTCGCACTGACCCTGGCGGGTGAACGGTTCACGAGGCTGTCGATGATACCCGCGTTGGCGTCGGGATCGTCGCCAAAGGGATTGAATACGCTGGCCGGATCGGGATTAGGATCCGTCGGATTGACGGCGGCATTCAGTGCCGCACGATCCAGCACTAGGTTGGCGGTCGTCTCCTGGTCCTCTTTTGCCCAGTTGGCCACCAGCTCACCCCGCCAGTTACTGCCGGCGGCGAAGCGCAATCCCGTGGCTGCAGCGTAGGACTCGATCTCGCCGGTGTTCACCTGCGGGCCGACGTCGCCGTCGAGCGCATAACCTCTGACGGTGACGGTCGTAAGCCCGCTGCCGCTCGGGTCGACGAAAAACGGGTTGGCGTCCGTTACCTGGATGTCGATCGGGCTGAAGTTCCTGCGCCAGACGGTTTCCTGCGTCGAGAATCTTGCGTCGGCAAAGAGTTCAACCGCGCCGACCGTCTGCAGAAACCTGACGATGGCGCTATGCCGCTCGAAGCTCGGCAGCACGTCACCCAGGGAGCGATCGTTGAAACGATTGGGTGCTGCCAGCGGGACGCCGTTGCCGTCGGCCGGAAAATCGGCAGCGGTCAGCGAACGGCCATCCTGTCCGGGCGGGATGGCCCAGAGCTGGCCGGCCGCCTCGATGTTCGCGGCAGTGCCGCCCAACATGCGCCGGTCAGTCCCACCGAAGCGGCGCAAATCGCTCGTCGAGGTGAATCCGCGATCGCTGTTGGCGAGATGATCGCTGTCGTAATACTCGTAGACCAGCGATGCGCTGCCGCCGTCCCAGATGTTGCCGAAGGACAGACCAAGCAGAATGTCCGACATGTCGCCGCGCCCGTCCTGGCCGTAGCGCACGCGTGCTTCGGCACCATCGTACTCTTCGCGCAGAATGAAATTGACCACACCGCCGATGGCGTCGGAACCGTAAACCGCAGATGCGCCGTCGGTCAGCACCTCGATACGCTCGATCGCCGTCACGGGAATCGACGAGATGTTGGTAAACGCCGAGCCGAAGCCGCTGGGACTCAGACGGCGACCGTCCACGAGGATCAGGGTCGAGCTTGCACCCAGGCCGCGAAGATTGACGGACGTGCCTCCGGCGTCGTTGCCAACGTTTCCGCCCACGACGTTGGTGTCGTTGGCGCTGTCGGTCAGCGTGTCGAGACTGGCGCCGCCGCCGAAGTTCTGCGGCAGCTTCTCGACCACGTGTTCGACCGTGGCAAGCCCGGCCAGATCGATGTCTTCGCGCGCAATGCTGACGATGGGCGACGCGTTGCGGGCTCCGCGAATGCGCGATCCCGTCACCAGGACCTCCTCTATGAGGGCCTGGAGATCTTCGCCTGCCGGGTCGTCGTCAACGACGTCCGCAGGCGGGATTTCCTCAGTGTCCGTATCGGCGATTCGATCAATCGTGATTCCCGAGCCCGGCGTATAGATGCCCACCAGTCCCGTCCCCGCCAGCAGCAGGTCCAGCGCTTCCTGGATCGGGTAGCTGCCGGTGACGGCGTTGGCCTCGACCGTCTGGAGCCCTTCGGTAACGAGCAGGAACTGCACGCGCGCCTGTCGCGCAAAATCGCTCAACGCGGCCGAAACAGGCTGTGCCGGGATGTCGAAGTCGATCGCATCGGCCGGCGCTTGTGCTCTGGCAGGATTGTCTGTGTTCAGCGCCGCTACGCTCAAGATCAGCGCAATCAGCAAGCGACGTACGCGTGCGTTGGTAATAAGCAAGTTGCCCACCCTCACTTGGCAGGCGATTATACCTTGATTGTCAATGCATTATGTTACGTCGATTTGCCGGGGCAACGGCGGGCTCCCGTCCCGGATTTTGGGCTGTTCCCAACCCGATTATTGCGCATCCAGCGCCACTGCGGCCGTGAGCTGAACCTCCCCCGCTCCGACCCGGTGCACTGAAACTTCATCGGTATCCGAAAGCAGCTCGAACAGTTTGTCCTCGTCGCCCGCGCGGATATAAGCCGTGATGGGCAGGCTGTTCAGCTCTGTATCCACAATCGTAATCCGTGTCGATAGGTGACGGCCCGCCTCCTCGATCACTTCGGCCAGCGTGTTGCGCCGGAAATCCAGCATGCCGTCGTGCCAGGCCAGCCGGCGTGCGATCTCGTCCTCGTCGACTGCCGACACGGCACCCAGCGTTTCACGGTAGGCGAGCGTCTGACCTTCTTCCAGTCTCTGCGGCGGAACGGCCCGGGAATCGCTGGCCTCGACCTCGACAACCCCCTCCTCGACCATGACCTCGACCGTACCGTCGTCGAGATGCACGTTGAACGCCGTGCCAACGGCGAGCACCGAGCCAAGGCCTGCCGCGACGCGAAACGGCCGCGCCGGCGCCGGGGTCACGTCGAAGTGCGCCTCACCGCGTTTCAAGTGTATTTCGCGCCTGTCGTTGCTGTAGCGCACGGTCAGTTCCGAATCGGTGTTGAGCATGAGCACCGAATTATCGGGTAGCACAATCTCCTGCTGCTCACCGACCGCCGTGCTGAAGCTCGCTTCGTAGACCGGCGCCGAGGACAGCAGGAATGCAAGCGCTATGGCCACAGCGCTCGCCGCGGCCGCAAACGGTACGTAAAGACGCCGCCGCGAACGCACGCGGACGACAGCGGGCTCCTCGTGTTCCGGCAGCGGATTCGACAGCGCCTGTTTGGCAGCTGCCGCCGAAAGCCTGATGCTGTGTTGCCGGGATCGGGTCGATGCTTCCTGAATCAGCTCGCTGACGTCCGGCAGCCCGGCTGCGTCGGCTTCCCCTCGAAGGAAATCCAGCGCATCCGAAATGGACTCGGCGGCCTTTGCAGGCGTTTCCTCGAGGGGAGTGTTTCTCGGGTCCATCACAGAGGGCTCATCGAAAGCGGTCTTGCTGGACAGCCGGCACCGACACCCCTACCTGACCACCAGGGGTCGCCGTCCAACTCTTTTCGTGTATGTATGTTCATAGGCGAACTATATCGGCATACGCGCGCCCGCCGCACCTACCCGATCAGGCGGCACGTCCAATCCCATATATATCGCGTGTATATATTGCACTTATTCGCGGTCTAAAAGCCAACTACGAAGCTAACCGCTGCTCTTGCACGTACTGCTATAAAACCATCATCATGAGAAATTGCATAATAGCGACTATTGTCTGTTCAGACAATAGTCGCCAGCGCCTACGGTTTCGGTGTGAACAAGAACACCGTAGCAAAAGAGTTTGGTTTGATCATTCGGCGACGTCGACTGGCCGCCGGCATGTCCCAGGAAACCCTGGCGGACGAGGCTTCCTGCCATCCGACCTATATTAGTCTCGTTGAGCGTGGGTTGCGGAATCCGAGTCTGGACACGATGTTGAGGCTTGCGGATGCGCTGGATTGTCCAGGGTGGAAACTTGTGAAGGAGACTGAGGCGGCGCTGGGTTGAGGCGCTCGTAAGGCCGCTTGCACAACGACCCCTAAATCATTGCGTTTGATCAATTTTGCGTTCTGGTATCAGCATCGGCTTACGACACGGCTACAAACCGCATCGAGTAAATAACTACTCAGAACAGTAGACCCTCGCCTCCCGCCCGATGAACGCACAGACGGATTGTGCACCTTTGTGGCAGGGTTTCAGCCCTGCGACGCTCGGACGGATCTTCCGCTTTGTCGCTTCAGGCGCATGCTCGCGACTATTCTTTTGCGGAAGGAAAATATTTTAGATTAACGCAGTGACTATTGTCTGTACAGACAATAGTCTGAAGCACGTAGTCTCTGCTCGTGGCCAAGTATCCCTCAACTGCACCTTTCGCGACAGTACTCTGGTGGCTCAGAAAAAAGTCGGGACTGACGCACGAACAACTGGCCGAAAGAGCCGAATGCCACCCCACGACAATCAGCCTGCTGGAAAACGAGAAGCGCGGACCGAGCCTCGAGATGTTGCTGAAGCTCAGTCGTGGGCTTGGTTATTCGGCTGCGGATGTGGTTGGGGAGGTTGAGAAGGAGGTGGAGCGGTTGGGGGATTCGTAGGACGACCGGCCACGCTGTATTGACTATCGTTAGCCTCTTCCCCAACGGCCGGCATCGTCACCGCACCGGCCATCTGCCCTCTAACAACCGGGTACCCGAGTGCTACCCAGCCCCGCACACCTTCCCACAACACCGCCGTGTTGGTGACCCCCAATTCACGGAGCTTCGTATTGACCAGTTCCGCGGCTGCCCTCGGACAAGCGCAATACGTCACTATCATCGTTCCATCATCAGGTAGGTCTTTCACGAATCCGTCAAGATCTCTGATGTCGGTATAGTACGGAATCGGCACCGAGCCCTCGATGTTGTAGACCTGCCACCGAGACATGGAGCGCGTATCCAGCAAGACAATACGGGAATTGTTCTGCAAAGCCTCCAGCAAGTCGGCAGACATGACGTAGAGATCGTCCTTCAAACTAAACTCTGCTGTAGGCGAATCTGGATTGAGCACGTATTCACCAGGCTCTGGCGGTGGGCGTAGTACCGGTTTCTCGACTGTCCAGCCGCTTGCCCGGCTGCGGAGGAACGCAGTAACAGCGTCAATCTCGTCATCTGACAAAATCTCACCGAAGGCCACCATGTCCGTTCCCTCACGCCCGTGCTCAATCGCGTATCTTAGGAACTTATCTGTGGCTAATGACAACATGGCCTGATTCCCGAGGGCCGTTCCGGTACCTCCTTCGCCGTTTACGCCGTGGCATGAAGCACAATGTTCGGCATAAAGGCCCTTACCGACTTCAGCATCGCCGACGACCGCATCAAACACCGTACTATACGGTTCCACGTCCACAAAACTTTGCAGCCAGCGAGCGAGGTTGATGATCTCGGGCTTGGTCATCGGGCCGCCCATTTCGTCAATATACGCAGCCATTGGAGTCCCATATCTGCCGTACGCTGTCGTATAAATCATTTCGTACAAGCCGGACGTCATCAGTGATTTCGATCTAAGTGACGGCGCGTGATCGTTGGCGTAGCCCTGACGATCTTCACCATGACAGAGAGCACAGTACTTCTGGTAGTGCGCTTCGGCGGATATAGTTTGTGCTTCCGTGAGAGGTGGAAAACCCGCCGACGAAGCCGCGTTAGAAAAATAGGCGGTAGCTATGAGTAGTACTATCAAACTATGTATTTTGTGAACCATTCCGGTTGTTTGTACCCGTCAATATGGGCCCAATGCTAGCGTCGCTCGTTGAAAAAAAAAAAAATATCTGGAAACTGTTGATCAGACTGCCGTTTCATACCGGCTCTCCGATTCATGCTGTTGCGTATTCCACATCGTCTGGTATTTTCCTCCAAGGAGAAGCAGATCCTTATGCGTGCCACGCTCCACGATCCTTCCCTCTTCGAGCACGAGGATTTCGTCTGCTGCCGCGATTGTGGACAGTCGATGCGCTATAACGAGTGTCGTAGTTCCCCTTGAAACCTCGTCGATGTTGCGAAGGATCTTCTGCTCAGTCTTCGAATCGAGCGATGACGTCGCTTCATCAAATACAAATATCCTGGGTCTCTTGAGAGCGGCTCGGGCGATCGCAACGCGCTGTTTCTCTCCACCCGAAAGCTTCAGCCCGCGTTCACCGACCAGTGTATTGTAGCCCTCGGGACGCGCGGCAATGAAGTCATGAATGTGGGCAAGCTTTGCTGCTTCTTCGACATCTTCTTTGGTGCATTCCGCACTACCCATTGCGATGTTGTAAGCAATCGTGTCATTAAACAGAACTGTGTCCTGTGGAACCACTGCTATCTCAGCCCTTAGGGCGGCCCCCGAGACAGTGGAAACAGGTATACCATCGATGAGAATGCGACCGTCGTCAGGTTCCCAGAACCGTACGAGTAGTCGAACGAGAGAGGATTTACCTGAACCACTGGGGCCAACAATTGCGACTGTCTGCCCGGCGGGAACCTTAAAGCTCACGTCCTTGAGAATGCTGCGTTCAGCATCGTAGGAGAACGAGATGCCCTCAAACCGTAATTCTCCGCGCCCTGACGGCAGGGCTCTCGTCTCCCTGGACGACGCTTGCTCCGGCTCCTGACGAAACACTTCGATCATTTTCTCGATGAAGGCGACGCCCTGGGCGATATCTCTAAGTGCAAAGCCAAGCATTTCCATCGGTTGAAATACTCGCAGCATATAGGCATGAACCAAGACGAAATCACCCAGGCTCATGCGGCCCTGCCGTACTTCGTTCGCGGCCACGTAAACTGAGGTACCGAGGGAAGCGGCGAATATCGTACCAACAATGACACCGTTCATCGCCTTGCGGGAAAAAAACTGAGCCCAACGTGATTCCGTCTGTGCGAACGCTTCGTCCATGCGCTGATGCATACGAGGCTCGGCGCTAAACGACTTGATAGTTTCATAGTTGATGATGCTGTCAGTCAACAGCGCATTGGCTTCTATGTGCGCCGAAGATATCGCTCGAGCCGGGTGCGTCAGGCGCAATGCACCAACCGCGAACGCAGCTGCGTAACAGCTCAGGGTTACAGCGATGATCCCGAGAAACACCGGTTGACCCAGGACCAGCAGTACTACGCTCATCGTAGCAATTTCCATGACGACGGGCAGTACGGTCGAAACAAGGTGCTGAACCAGCATACGGTAGCCAAGCAGACCGTTGGTGAGAGTCTGGCTCAGCGCACCTGTCCTGCGGTCCAGGTGGAATCGTAACGGCAACGCCATTACGTGCTTGAATAACCGCAAACTCAGATTGCGATGCAGCCGCTGATCGGCCCGGCCCATGATCAGCGAGCGCAGTTCGCCGAAGAATCGGCTCAACCATTGGCTGGCAGCGTATGCGAGAGCTAAAGATCCAACTAAAAGGTACGTTACGTCCAACGCATTCGGATTGGTCAAGCGATCTACAATCAACTTGAGGACGACGGGCGACAGTGCAGCTAGCGCAGATGAAGCGAGCACAATGAGCAGAGCGAGTGCGAGAACCAGCTTCAGACGATGACTGGTCTCTTGCAGTAGCAGCCGAAACGCGGACACCCAAGTGGGCTCGGGCGTTCGCTGGACCCGCGTTGATTGGCGCAGGCCAGAAATCACGTCAGGCAGCCGTGCGTTGCCTAACGTCCGCCCAAGTACTCAGCCACGTTTCGGCAGCCAAAGCACACACGATGGGAAGCAATCCTCCAGCACGTATCAGCTCACGTTCCGACAAAGCTGTTTCCAATTTATGTCGATCAAGCACGCCTTCGCCAACCAACACACCATCAAGCAGTATCTCTCGCAGATACCCCGATTGCCCTGTAAACATTCGCGTGAAATGGCTTGTCGTACCCCCCTTCAACTGCCGCTGTATGACCTTAGCTGGTACGTCTTTTTCGAACGCTTCTCGAACCAATCGTCGCGACCTTCCACCGTGCGACAAGATATACGTGGGAATCTGAAGGCAACGTTCGATAATAGGTTGCGAGATAAGCGGATGGACTTTTTCGGCGTTTTGGCACGGCCTACCAAAAAACGCTTGGCAGTCGACGACATGGAAGATTTGCAGGATTTTTGCGGGCGGAAGCTCTTGTGCCTCGGTGACCCATGGATGCGTATATGCACTGGGGAGCGCAATCTCACGCGCATCGTCGTTCAACAACGAACGGAATTCGAGCAGGGAGTACACATCGAACGCTTGGCCCAGCAAACCGTGACGAACTACTGAAGACCACACCGACCATATCGATTTGCCGGTCAGCCGGCTCACGTCTTTTACGACGCGAAAGAGATGCGGCCGTATTCTGTGTGACCGCGCATAGTCAGCGGCGATAAGAGGAGTGCGCCCCTCCTGGAAAAGGTGATCGCCTCCCCGGCCACTAAACACCGCTCCGGCATGCCGTTCGCGCAGAATACTCTGCCTTAGTAATTCGGTACTCGATACAGCGCCAAGCATCGCCGGAGTGGAAACCCTGGTTCGATCGAACAGCGCTTCGAGCTTAGTGTCTGAAACGCGCGCTTCACTCTCCAAGAACTCGAACCCAGTGCTTTGAGCTACGGCTCGCGCGTACGAACGTTCATCGCCTTCGGTGATCTCCGTGTAGTAGTTGAAGCAAAGGACCTCCGCATCGGCTTTCGCATCGGCCATGCAAGCGGCTACGATGGACGAGTCGAGCCCCCCCGATAGTTCATGAACTATGTTGTCGTAGCTCGAAGTCCATGCATGGACGCAATGTCGTACTGCGGTCCGTAAGGTCCGCCGAGCCTCCTCGAGATCCTCGATTCTCCGTGTCTCGAAGATACTGACCGGGTGCCAGTAGAATGAACGAGACACACTTGCCACTGCATCCTGGTATTCGATTGCAAGACATTCTCCAGCATATAGTTGAGCCACTTCTTTGAATCCTGTCGTTCGCGTGACCAGGCGAACCCGCTCGAGAAATGCTACGACATGCTCCCAATCAATGGAGAATGCAGGCAGGTTAAGCCCCACACAATCCCGAATGTCAGACAGAACCACATCGACACCGGCAGACTTTATCAGGTGGCATTGCAGGCCACCGGTCGGGTCCCTGAGTACGTACCGCACCCTGCCATCTGCGGTCCTTAGAAAAGCTACATAGCAACCCCAGTAGCAATCGATCAGACGCCGCCCTCGCGACTCAATCAGACGTTCTGACTCCGCATCATGGAAGTCATCAACAGTCGGAGCCGATTGAGTCTCCGCTGCGTTGTTCCGGAAGAGCTTGCCAAGAACAACTCCCTGGTCGCCTTTTAGTAGGTAGGCTCGGAATGCGCCATAGGGCTGAACCGCGTGAAACACACGCAACCCCGGAACATCAAGCACCTCCTTTAAATCCGGCGAGCGTGAGTGGAGAAGTCGCGTCAGACGCTGCACTTCCGCCACTTGCCCCGGATCTTCGAAATTCCAGCTCAGTACCAAGTATCTATACACGATCCAATTCCTTAACCTGATGAGTATCCACGAAATAGGCCGGCGACGCGGACCAGTCTTCCTTCGAGAAAGAACCGGCTGGCGTCCCGGGCTAGGTCCTGATTATTCGTTGATTACACTACTGTGTACCTTGAGCTGAAACGACGAGCAGAACTTCGCCTGGACCCTGCCGGTACCGCACAGGATTCGGAGCGACTTGCAGCCAGTAGTACGATGGTTCCGCAGCCGTGTCGTCACTGATTCGACGACAATCGATCGTCCCCGCTTACGAGCAACCGGGGATGGTGACTACTGAATTCTGGCATTCGAAGGGCAAACCGCCTTCGATGTACAGGCCGATGGGCAGTCCGAGCGTCTCTTCTGAGACAGTACCAAGATCGATCAGGGCTTCATCGTTCATAGCACTCTCCAGCTGAACTTGAAGAACTTTTATCAACACCATGTGTGATAGGGAGAAAACTAGGACAGCTGACGAAGGCCGTCAAAAAGATCTATTCTCACCTAAGTCTCAGCCGCTCGGGTTATCGTGTTGAAGATTTTCCGGTGAGCGTACCAGCCGGCCAGGATAACCAGTAGTCTGGAGGAACAGCGCTATTGAGAGTCGATGCAGATTGTCGGCGCTCGTTTCCGAAAGCAATTCGACCTATTTTCCGGCCTCCCGTCGGTTGTGCACAAGATTCAGGGCGGCCGAAAGCTGCGCAACCCGCGGGTTGCGCAGCCGTGCCGTCACTCATTCGACGGCAATCGATCTTTCCGGCTTACGAGCAACCCGGGATGGTTTCCTCATCCTGGCACTCGAAGGGGGCATCGGTTTCGACGTACACCTTGAGCGGCTGTCCGAGCGTCTCTTCCGAAACGGCACCAAGATCGATCAGGGTTTCGTTATTCATAGCACTCTCCAATTGAGTTTAAAGGACGTTTGTCAACACAGTGTGTGACGGAGAGAAAATTAGGATAGTTGACGAAGGCAGTCAAAAAGATCTGTTCTGACCTAAGCGTCAGTCGCTCCGGCTATCGTATTGAAGACTTTGGCCGGGCGTCTTGGTCAGCCAGGACAACCAGTAGTTGAGATAGTTCCGGCTTGATCTGCCACCTGGCTTGAGGGAAGCGAGGGTTATCGATTCTGATTGAAGTGCGAACTTTCAACCAAAACCGACTAGGATAACGTTCATGAATCAGTCTACACTGAGAATCATCCGAAACAAGATCGGGCTGCTGAATCTAGCCGAGGAACTCGGCAACGTATCGAAAGCTTGTCGGATGATGGGACAGCGCCCGAGACGAACCAGAAACACAATGTCATCGTTAGCTACGAACTACGGCTCCAGCCGGCTCTGGAACTCTCCCGGTACAATTCGCGTGGCCGTGTCGGCATCGTAGATTCTGCCGAACTGAACTGTGTAGTCGACTGAAATGGTGTTGAGGATATTCTCCAGCGGATTTCCGTCTAGCACAACGAAGTCAGCTAGTTTCCCAACTTCTAGAGACCCAATCTGGTCGGCAAGGCCGAGTTTTTTTGCATTGATCATTGTTGTCGCGTATAGCACATCTTCCGCTTTCATCCCCCCTTCATGCAAGAGCCACATTTCCATGTGCAGATTTGAAGCCGGCCGGTCGTGAGCACTTACGCCGATTTTTGTACCCTCAGCAAAGGATCGCGCCATTTGCTCGGCGAATCTGGAACCTCGATGTAGCGCAAAATCCGGCAAATCCCCGTCTGCTAGTTTTCCTTCGCAAACCGTAAGATCGTTAACGAACTCAATTGCGCCCTGAGACTTAGCGTCGGAAATAGCCTCGCAATAGTAATCCTCAGCTGTCAGGCCGTTGATTGTTGAGAGGGTTATTGCAACGTTCGGCGTCCAGACAAACCCGCTTTTCGAAAGTAGTTGTTGAACGTCCTTGTAAAAAGGTATCGGAAAGTATGGATGCTCGCCTCCTGTGTAGCCATCGACGAGCCTCGTCATTTGTTGATCAAATCTGCTTAAATGCGCGACGATACCCATGCGAGAGGCGCTTGCGGCGCTCGATGCGCGTTGCTGACGCAGGCGAGTTGCCTCTCCGGACTCTTTCATGACCGTGACGTTCAACTCTTGAAAACGTTCAACGGTCTCTTTAGCGGCCGTGGCATTTACTGTGAATAGTGGGTTTTCGCTACTGAATAGCTCCAGTGTGTAAGACCAGCGTGGACCAATGACCCGTCCTGCCGCGTGCATATCGAAATATACGGCGCCAGCATCGTTGACGGGGCCAGCGGGAGCCCACGCCGTCGTCATCCCATATCGAATCGCGCTAGGATCCATCCATAACCTAGAGTGTGGGACAGCAAAACCGTCCAACAATCCCATGCCGTGATAATGAGTATCGATAAATCCCGGAACGATAGTGTTGCCTTTAACATCAATGATGAGCGCGTTGTCAGGGATGCTTGTGTCGCTTTTTGACCCGACATGCGTTATGCGTCCAGCTTCAATTACAAGTACGCCATCATCGACTACACGCCGGGGTGATTTCTCTTCTGCAAGGGTGATTAAACGCGCGCCCACAAACGCCATCGGCCTCTTCGTCGTTGGCCGCCGAATCGGAACATCAATCTGATTTTCCTGTAGCGACTTAGTTTGCAGATCGTATTGGTAGAGCCTGGACCCGAATCCATAACTTAATCGATTCTTGCCGTACCAGTTGACGAAAAGACCGCCGGTGTCGCCTATTCTGCTCGACTCGGTTGCGAACGTTGAAACAACACTCGTCGCTGGGGCGACGCTAAATGGCGTATGCCAAAGTGTCCCATCAGCTCTCATAATAATCAGGTTCTCAAGGTCGGGGGAGGATACAATGCCCCCCACTTCTGACGTTCCCAAGGCAAGCAACCGGAAGCCGCTTCCGTCGAGGTTACTCTTAGCCAACGCCATCTGATCCTGAGATACTGGATAACTAAATATGACCTGCTCTCCGGATTCGTCAAACCCGACCCAATAGGAATAACTATTGTTCCCCTTTTTGTATACAAACGCGTTCGGCTGAGATGAAATTCGATTGAAGCTACCGTTAGCAGCTAACGTCCAGCCAATCTCATAGCGTCCCGGAACGTTGAGCTGCAATCGACGTAGTACAGCGATCTTCGAGCCGTCTTCAGACCAAGCTGGAGACAGATACTGCACTTGAGGCTCGGCGAGTAGTTGTTGTCTGTTTCGCCCCTCAATGTCGATAACATTCAGGGCTCCAGACTCCTGCCGAAATGGATCGCTCTTCAGTGTCGAATAGTTTCGAAGTTCGGAAGAAAAACTGGTATACGCAACAAGTTTTCCGTCAGGGGAGATCGCTGGTGTAAATGCGTATTCATCAGAGCCAGTCAGCCGCTTCAGGTGGCCAGTAGTTACGTCCATAGACCACACATAAGCAGCTGCGGCAAAGACCACTGTGTTTCCGTCGCGCGAGATACTTGGGAAACGGATGGTGATAGCCTGTTCAACAGGCTCGATTCTTGGCGCAATTGGTTGCGCAGTACGGGCGACTATTCTTTTGACGTCGACGCGGAACGGAATTGAAACAACAGCACTTTCTTCCAAGCCAACATTCCAGATCCTACCTGCATGCCAATAGAATATGGATTTGTCGTCAGAGGCAAAGGCGAAGTTTGGTCGATGGTCATCTCGATGCGAGTACATAGCATCTTCTGCATCTTTCAACGTTGTGACAAGTCGATCTTCCCTTGATCCGAGATCGAGAAGACGCAACTCCGTAACTCGATTATCATATTGACGGAAGTAAGCGAGCAGAGCACCATCGCGTGACAACTGCGGTTTAAACTCGCTGTATGATGCATCCTCGGGCGTCAAACGCACTCGAGTGCGATCTTCAACGCCATATTCGTGTATTCCAACTCGTCTGTGCGGCCGACCGTTCGAATCGTATTGCTGCAGCATCTCGGAAAAAAAGACGCGACCGTAGTCTTCTCCGCCAACACCCGAATATACCAAGCTGGCTGGTCGGAGTCGCCGAAACCCATGAGGAGGAACGACCTCGGCAGAGGAGCCCTCCGATGGGTTAACTTTGACTGAAGCCCCTGTATTGGGGTCGACGTAGTGAAGGAAAACATCGCCAGCCGCGCGGCTAGGCCATCCGGATCCTGTGATTGCGGATATCAACCTGCCCCCATCGCGTTCCCAGTTGATTGAGCCTTGAACATCCCTGCCGAAACGGGATACCTGATGAACGGAGCGATCGGCGATCGAAACGCGCCAAACATTTTTGTACGCTCGCCGATCGCTGATAAAGAAGACCGACTTGCCATCAGGAGAGAATTTTGGACTTTGGTCCCAAGCGAGTCCTTGTGTCAGAGGTACAGCGTCACCACCCTCTATGGGAAGAAGATAGAGATCGCCCAATAGATCGAAGACTATTGTTTTGCCATTGGGCGATACATCAAGCGCCATCCAGGTTCCCTCGTTCGTGGAGAAACCAATCTCCTGTAACATCTGCAAGGGGAACGGTGTACCTATGACGTCTGCGACACTTTGCGGTTCTTCATTGCGCTGAGCCATCTGAACCTCTGGCGGTATCGAAGCTCGCGTTACAACACATCCTGATGTGGACAATACGATTAGTGTGACAATAAATCCGAGACCTGCCAGCCCGCTGCTTATCGCATCCGGTTTCAGCGTTTTCACTCAAATAATCCTCGACGATTACGGAGACCGTCTAAGTGTCCGTTCTAGGGGTTTGTCAAACTCGGCCAGCCAGGCAGCCTCGTCTGGTGATTCAATAGCTGGCGGCAAGCGCCTTTCGACGAATGGCTCGACTCACTGTCCTGGAGCTGAAGCGATGTCGACTGCCCGTTCAACGCGTCGCCTTGACGCGATTTGTAAGTCAATCATCCCGACCTCGTTCGACGTATCGAATTTGTCGATCTGCACCTTTGTGCGAAAACAGACTACTTCCCTGAGAGAGCGTTGTGTCCACTGCAAAGGCCTGGTGTACTTTTCGCCACCTGGCGCCCAGTTGCCGACGCTTCAGGGCACCCGTGTTCGTCAAAGCCTTACGCTCGCCGGTGTTCGGCCCGAATCGACCTTCTCGCTATACTGATCACCAGTCAGAGAATTCAGCTTGAGTCGCACAGGCACCGTTTGTTCAATTCATCGGTTAACGTCCTACATCCACCATTAGAGCTTTGGCAGTCAGCGCTGAATCGGCCAAACCTGATCACTGGTCTCGGCGGCCTCAAACAGCTCCTATACCCATCACGTATCGACCACCTGATGCGTTTGTGCATACTTTTTGACGGGGTTCTTTAGGAACATTAGCCGCCCCACCATCTCAAACCGTACCGCTGGTCAATGAGACGGCATCGCTACCTTCAATCGGCAAGCCTGGTATAGATCACCGAGCAAGTCGAATATTGGCGTCTCACTGTCCGGCAACACACCAACATTCGTGAACGTGCTTTCTGTCGTATCGAGAATAAATGGTTTGTGGGCACCTCAGGTATCCCGCCGCACCGAATCACAAGGTGCGGCGGCGAACGTCCACAAGGACTGAGGTTTCTCGGAGACACTATTCGGACTGGTTGTGCGTGCGAACAAAATAGGCGTCGTATAAACTAGCAATGCGACGAATACGCATCGGCTACGACCCACGATTACCATTCTTTGGTGAGACTAAGCGCAAAGAACCGACCCATCGGATTTGCATTGACCGCATCGTAACCAACACCACCAGCAGTATCGACAAACGGTGGATCTTCGTCGAAAAAATTTTGCGTCGTCAGAGATATCCGAGCGCTGCTCAAGAAGCCTGAGTCGCTACCGGTTTGGTAAGCTACGGTGAGATCCACCGTGGTCCAGGAATCGACGGGGCGTGGATCATCGGGCCTAGCCGGCCCGCTGGCGCTGTCGGTATATCCGTCCACGTAGTTCACAAATCCAGACACTGACCAGTTACCAAGTCGCCAGCCGACGTTACCGCGGGCGCGGAAATCAACCGGCCGGCCGTAGGTATCGACTTCGTCTATCAACGGATCCGAGTCTAGAAGCTTACGTTTGTAGTCGAGCATGTAGCTACCGTTGATACCGGCAGAGAATGTTCCAAAGCGAGAATCCACAGCGTACGACAGTAACAGCTCCAAACCGGTTACGTGCGATTCAGCCAGGTTAGTCAGACGATTGTCCAGGATGAAATCTATCGGGATAGCACCCGAGATGAAATCGTCGGGCGAACCCGCGGCGATACGGCCCTCCGAGAATATCGGGCTATTGACTATCGCTGCGATTTGATCGGGTGTCGGGCTGGCAATTACAACGGTCGGGAAACGCTCGGGCTCAGCCAACCCCACAGCAGTACTTGGAAACGGAACATCGATGCGGCCAGTAAACTCGACGTCGAAATAGGTCAGCTCTAGTGTCATGTCGCGAAGGAAATCCGGTGTCCATTGGATGCCGGTGGTCCAACTCGTTGCTTCTTCCGCGTCGAGTCCCGCGTTTCTGCCGCTTGCTAGCAGGATCGATGAACCGAAAAATTGAGCTGGCAAGTAAAACGCTCTTGTACCTCGCGATTCGTCTAGATCATCCAAAGCAGGCGCGCGGAATGACGTTCCGTAAGTCCCTCTGAATGTCAACGACTGAAACGGCGACCATACAAACCCAAGTTTTGGATTTGTGCTGCTACCGAAATCGGAAAAGTCCTCGTGACGGGCGGCGAGCGATACTTCCAAGAGCCTCAGCCCCGGCCGACTGTTCGATTGGCTGACGAGGGGCAAGAACAGCTCCGCGTAGACTGCGCTAATATCGCGGCTTAGATCAGTTACTGCCTGTAAGGATGACGGAAAAGAAAGACCCGCAACCGTAAACAGTGATTCGCGGCGAAAGTCGACTCCCGCCGCGAGCTTTGCCGTACCGCCGCCAATGTCGAAGACATCACCGTTTACATCCAAACTCGCTGACCAAAGCTCATTTTCATAGGAAAGGCTCGGATTGGGACTGTTGAACAATTGGTCGAGGATAGCTCGATTGTTGGCATTTGAGCCGTCGCTGAATGGATTGAACGCAAGGGTAGGATCGTCTAGATTGACGCTTGCCAACAGCGTGGGCAATCCGTCCAAGGCGCCAAGTTGCTTGTTTACGCTCTGCAATGCCTCCTCTCTGGACCAATTGAGCGTCAGTTCGCCAGACCAATTCTCTACAAACTCGACTTCTGCACCCAACGTCGCCCCGTGCGTGTCGATCTCCCCCAACCACTCTAAGGATCCGGCCTCCTCTGCGACCGAGTAGTTTAGAACTCTCACCTGCGTGAGGCCGGTGCCAGTTGGGTCGACAAACCACGGGCTAGCATCGGTTACTGTGAAATTCAGACGCCTCACAGCATTGTTACGACTTGTACTTTCTTCAAGGGCGAAGCGCGCAGCCCCGAACAATTTGACGGCGCCGACATCCTGTGTCACGTGCAGAAACGCGCCATGCCGTTCCAGATTCGGTGTTATATCTATCCCCTCACGCAAATTTTGAAGGTTCTGCGTATTTTCGAGGCCCACAAAGTCCGCAGGAGTAAGTGAAGTGCCATCCTGTCCGTCGGGAATGGCGAAGATCTGGCCGCCTGCTTCAACGTTAGCAGGACTACCGCCAGGCTGTCGCCAGTCTGTGCCGCCAAACGGTCTGAGATCATTACTCGCAGTAAAAGCGCGATCGGTACTGGCGAGAGCTTCGGTTTCAAAGTACTCATAGCTCAGCAATGCACTGCCGCTGCTCCAAGATGTTCCTAAGGTCTGTCCAAACTGTACGTTCGAGGTATCTCCGCCAGCATCGCTGCCATAGCGCAGGCGGGTTTCGGCACCCTCGTAATCGTCGCGCAGGATGAAGTTGACGACCCCGGCAATAGCGTCGGCGCCGTAGATGGCTGATGCGCCGTCAGTCATTACCTCGATACGTTCGATCGCGGTAATCGGAATCGAACCAATGTTGGTAAAACCGGCTGAGATACCACTAGGACTTATACGACGGCCGTTCAACAAAACCAACGTCGCAGTAGGGCCCAACCCACGGAGGTTTACGGACGTACCACCGGCGCTGGCTCTAACATCGCCACCGACAACACTCGTGAGGTTTGTGGAGTTTGTTGTATCGATGTCCGATCCGGCTCCGGCGCCGAAGTTCTGCGGTAGGTACTCGACGACCTCCTCGACTGTCGCGAAACCAGCCATTTCGATTTCGGCTCGGTCTATCGTTACAACCGGAGACGCGCTCTGTGCGCCACGAATCCGCGAACCTGTGGTAACGATCTCGTCCAGAATCTGATCGCTCTCTGCATACGGATTCGCAAGCGTCGTACTACTATCTTGATGACCGACATCCCGAAAATCGCTGGAAGTTTGGGTAGAGGTGGCCACGGCTTGTGCCAACAGCATAGCTTCGTCATCCAACCTTCCCACCGCAAGCTCCGTCGCAGCCTCCAACGGCTGTGGCTGCGCTCGCTGGACTATCACGCTGTCACCCGAGCCAAAACCAACACTAAGCCCGGTACCAGCAAGCAACATCTCCAACGCACGCTCTCTCTGATAGGAACCGACGACAGCTTGCGTCATGACATTGTCATACCCACGCTCGGCAAAGACCAGTTCGATTCTCGACTGCCTCGCGAAAGCGCGAAGCGCTTGCGGCAGCGTCGACGCAGGAATGTCGAACTCGACAACCTCGTTTTCGCTCTGTGCGTAAAGCGCAGACGAAAAGACTAAGCTCAGTGTCGCGACTAAAACCGACAGACTTCGAAGCGCCAATGAAACCGTGTAACCAAAAACGCGTACACGCGCCCCCCGCGGATTGCTCTTACGCTTCCGCTTACTATCGACTTTCGACACGTCGTTCTCCCCGCTTCTTGCTGTTGGATTTTTTTTTGGGGCCTATGCCGCACAAAACGAAAACGGTCGCTGCATAAGCTGCTCAAGAGAAATGACGCAACAGCTTCGCTTTTCGTCACATAGAAACGTTAAAAAAAATGAGAAAAATCAAGGAAAAAGCCCGGGCGTCATGTATGTAACGGCTCGCACAAAAATAGCGTGATTTATGTAGCTAAGTGCAGAGTCGGAATGACGTATATGTAGCTAACTATTGTGCTCGAGTTGCAGAATGATTTCCCGAGATCGACACACTGCCGCTTGACAAATATGTAACCGAAAGCGCATCGGTGCTGATATCGAGATTACTGAGCAAACCGTCGATATTATCGGTTCTCGCAATGATCGTGACCGGATGGTTCTCCAGCTCGGGATCTTCGATGACCAACGTCCTGGACGTGTATCTACCGATTTCATCGATAACATCGCCGAGCGGTGTGTTCACGAATTCGAGCATGCCGTATTGCCACGACAGCTTGCGTTCGAGCACCTCGGTGTCCACTTCCGCAACGGATTCGATCGTGTCGGAGAGGGTGGCGTTGTAGCCCTTGGCGAGGGTTTGCACGGGACCAGCGCGACTTTCGGGCAGCTCCGCCGGTGGTAATGCCGCAATCAGGTTCTCGGGTGCATTCGAGATCTCGACGATACCGTCGGTAACCGTAACTTCAGCCTGTTCTTCGTGCACGTACACGGTAAACGCCGTACCGACGGCCCGCACGGCGCCCATATCGGTAATCACGACAAACGGACGCGACGCATCGTGCGCCACCTCAAAGTGTGCCTCGCCGGCATCGAGAAAAATGTTGCGTTGCTCGTCGCTGTACTGAACGTTCAGGCGGGTGTCCGTATTCAGGATGATCGACGAACCGTCCGGCAGCGAGACTTCCTGCTGTTCGCCCACCGCCGTGTAGTATTCGGCCACGTAACCTGAGTCCGGCAACAGAGACCAGCCGATCGCAATAGCCATTGCAGTAACAGCCGCAGCGGCGGCAAGCGGCAAGGCGTAACGGCGGTTGCGGTTTCGCCGCACACGCCTCTTGGCGACCCAAGGGTCTCCTACCCGCCCGTTGCGCAGCTGTGTAAGAAACTCGAGCGACTGCCACTCGCGCCTCGCAACAGCGATCGCCTGGCGGTTTTCTTCGCTCTCCTTGAGCCAGCGCTCGAGCCGCTTCGATTCCATAGGCGTCAGCTCGTCGAGTTTCACAACCCAACGGCGGGCCTCGTCTGCGGCCGATTGCTTGGCAGAATGTTCAGGTCCGGTTTTCATGACAAACTATGCGTGCAAGGGAACGGGCCATCCGCCCGCTATTCCTGCTCGAGAAAGCTCTCCAATGTTATCCCCCGCTCTTCGCAATATTCGCCCAACAGTTTCCACCCCAACGCGGCGTAGTTCGATACGGCGCTCTCCGACAGCTGCATCTTGACGGCAATCTCCCTGCAGCTCTCCCCCCAAATGCGCCGTCGCACGAACGCTTCCTGGTAACGCTCCGGTAGTGTCGCGATGGCATCGCTGAACGCGTCGAGTTTTTGCCGCATAAAAGCCCTGTGTTCGGGTGAGCAGGCGTTCGCGTTGAGCGCGTACTCGTCCATGTCGGCGTGAGAATCCGTGTGCGTACGCTGACGGCCACGGTAGAACATCGACGTAATCAGGTTGCGCGCCGTCGTAAACAGAAAGCCCTTCGGTGAATCGACGGCCTTGCCGTTGTTCAGGTGCGCAATGGTGCGAACAAAGGTCTCCTGCACGACGTCCTCGGCGTGCGAGGGCTCGAAGCCCGGCACATAACGGATAACGTAGCTTCGCAACGATTGTTCGTGCTCGCGAAACAGGGTGGCGGCTACCTGGTCGCTGTCAGTCTCTTCACTGTCAGCCGGCATGACCGAGACGACGCTCTCCGCGCATTGCTGCCGCTGCTGTCTCTGCAATGGTGTACTCACATGCCGACTGAATCGGAATCGATCGTATCAACCTTATTGTAACGAGAATGCTAGATTAATAGCCCTCGAAAAAAGGCGGCCTTGTCGCGTACTCGGTGCTGAATTCCTAACCAGTACACTTGGACAACGATCACAGAGAAAACACGCCAAAGAAAGCCGACTAATTGGGCTATTTGCCACAAAAAGGCACTCTCACGCCTGCCGTAACGCGTTGAAATCCGGTCATTTGTCAGAATACGCACCAACTACCCAAAGTTAGAAACCTAACAGTGTCATTTCGAGAATTTTACGGGCGCGGCCGTACTCGCGGACTCCTTGTGAAGCGCTGCGCAACACGCCCGGATCCGCGCCCGTAAGGAGCCTGCTCCTACCCGGTCTCCAACTGGACCTACCAGATCGAGTAGGCGCTGCCCGAACGGCATTCCTTTACCCTACAGGGCCGGGCGCGAGCGGCATTTCTGGTCCAAAAACCAATGGTCACAGCGGCAAACGAATATTCCCGTGCGTATCAGGTACTCAAAGCGAGCCTGGGTGACTATCAGCTGCAGCCGGGCCGACCGATACCCGTTGAAGTGATTGCCGACCGGCTCGGTATGGATGTCTCGCCCGTGGAGAAGGCCTGCTCCCGCCTCACCTCGGAGGGCTGGGCCATTCCGGGCGCAAGAATGGCCTATTTCGCTTGGCGCCCTGATGAAAGCGCCATTGCCGGGCTGTACGACTGTAATCGCGCCATTGTCATGTCGGCGCTCGACTTCGCGGGCGACGACGACGGCAAGGCGGAGACCCTGTTCGGCCGGCTCAAACACAAACTCGCCAGCCGCGAACTCAGCAACGCCACGCTGGCGGCTTATACCGGTGCGCTGTTCTGTGCCATCGTCGAGCGCACCGGCAGGCAACACATTCTGGAGCTTGTACGGGCCACCAACGAACGGATGTACTACCTTCGCGTGCTCGAGTGCAGACATTTCGTCAACGCGGCGGGCGAACTCCAGGTCTTCTGCGAACTCCTGACGAACGAGGACACGCACGAAAACCGGGAAAGACTGCGCGAAGCCATAGCCAGCTACCACGACCGGCGCAGGAAACTGGTGCCGGAACTGTATGGAATGCTTGCAGCACAGTGAGTCCACTACCGGTGGCCATTTACGGCACGTTTCGCTATCCTTTCGAGCGACCACAGACAATAGTCATGGGCGCAGGGGGAGCGTACAAAAAATGTCGGCCAACGGCAGCGAGATTGCTGCGTCACTTTTTGCAGAACACGGGACACCGCTCAGGAAGTACGTTCAGCAGTTCGTGCCCGGTTACGAACGCTCGCACGCCGAAGACGTCGTGCAGGAGACCTTCATACGGACTCTACAGCACCTCAACAGCGGCAAGCCCGTCGATTCGCCAAGGGGCTTTCTGTACAAGACGGCACGCAACCTCATTACGTCCATGTTCTACCGCGGCCGTAAACACACCGAAACCGATTCGATGCCCGACATGGACGAATACGTGTCGCCGGCAAGCGATTGCTCGCCGGAGCACAGGTTCATGCTGCAACAGAAACTAGATGCGGTCAGCGTCGCCATCGCGGCGCTGCCGCAACGCTATCAGGAAGCGTTTATCCGCCGGCGCGTCTGGGGCGAGAGCTGCCGTGAAATTGCCACGGTCATGCAGCTGTCGGAAAAGGCCGTCGCCAACTACGCCGCACTGGGGTGGAAGCTGATGCTCCAGTATTGCGAGGAGCGCGACATTGTGCTGAACGATTTTGACGATCAGCAATAGCCGGCAATAATCACGCTCCGCCGCAACTCTGCCTCACCGGAACCCGTAGGTGACGCTGACCCCGTAGGTCCGCGGATCCCCGAACGCATTTGCGATCGACACGGCCGGATTACCCACCGGAAACGCAAACACGATGTATTCCTCGTCGGTCAGATTTTCGCCCCAGAGGGCAAGCTTGAGCGTGCCGTCGTTGCCGACCGGGATATCCGCAAGCGTCAGGCGTGCGTTCCACAGCGTGTAGGAATCCGTTCGCTGTTCGCCGACGAGCGGACTGTAGAAGAAGTCGTCCGTCGACGTCATACCCAGGTGTGCGTTCAGGGTGCCGAAACTCCATGGCTGGAATTGATAGTCGACCGTCACGGCTCCAGCATGTTTCGGCGCCAGCGGCACGTAGAACTGCTGCAGCAGGCCTCCGGCAACCGGGTTCGGCTGTAACGGGATGTCGTCGTCGAGGTAGGAATAGCTTGCGCCGATCAACAGGCCTTCGACCGGCGTAACGGTCAGATCGATTTCCATGCCGTCCACGTCGACTTTTCTGGCGGCGTTGATCGTCTCCACGATCGTCGGGTTGACCGGATCCAGAAAGTCGAGCTGCAGGTCGTCGTATTCCGTCATGAATACGGCGGCGTTGAGCCGCGCTCTCTGCTGCCAGAATTCGGATTTGAGCCCAAACTCGAGGGTCTCCGCCGTTTCCTCTTCGAACGGCGCAAAGCTGACGGATCGCGTATTGACGCCGCCGGCCTTGTAACCGGTGCTCCACTTCACGTAGGTGGAGAGCGAGTCCGTCCACGCGTAATCGACGGCCAGGGTCGTGTCGAGATGGTCGGAATCCTGATCGGTTGCGCTCAACGCCGTCTGGAAGCGAGTCGAAGAGCGCTCGTCATCGGTGTAGCGCAGCCCCAGCGTGAGACGCAGCGCATCGTCGAGAATGTCGGGGTTCCACGTGGCCTGGCCATAAGCCGCTACCGAGCGTGCTTCGGAATCGACGATGCGCGGCGGTACGTCGGCACCTGAAGCCAACGCGTCGAAGGTGGTCGGCGGCGTGATCGGGCTCAACGGCGGGCCGCCGAAGACACCGAACAGATCCACCGTAAAGAAGCTTTGCAGCGTCTTGTCGAGTTCTTCTCTCAGATAGTAGAGCCCTGCGACCCACTCAAGGCGGTCGCGTTCGCCGACGAGCTGGAACTCCTGGGTGAACTGCTCCTGGTCCATGACCGACGAGTCGTTCAGGCCGTTGAAATACAGCACACCCAGATAGTTGTTGTCGCTGTCTTCCTCGAGGTCGCGATAGCCACTGATCGACTGGAACCTCAGATTTTCAGATACGTCCCAGCCCACGGTCAGACGATGGCCGGAGTGCTTGCTGCGGGTCGGCTCCAGTTGGGCTGGGAGACGGGTTTCGCTCTGCCGGTCGGGTTCGTCACCGAACAGGCCGATTCTGTCAGCGAAGAACTGGAAGTAGTTCTGCGCCGTGCTGGCGTTCGACATGTCGAAGCTGTAGTCGACCGTAACCGTATCGCTCGCCTCCCAGTAGAGTGCCAGCCGGCCACCGTCCTTGCGGTATTCGGTGTAGTCAGGCTGGCCCGGGGCCGTGTTGTTCACCCAGCCGTCGCGCTCGGAGTGCACGTAATCGAGCTTGGCGCTCAGATTGCCGATTTGCGGCAGATCGATACGCGTCACGTGTTTGAGTTCGTCGAAGCGGCCGAAGTCCACGCTCTGCCGAAAGCTGAATTCGCCGGTCGGTTTTTTCGACACGAGGCTGACGGCACCGCCGATGGAGTTGCGGCCGAACAGACTACCCTGAGGACCTCGCAGAACTTCGATGCGTTCCAGATCGATCAGGTCGAGGCCGAGCCCCTGCGAGCGCGCGAAGTAGACGCCGTCGAGATAGATGGCAACGGCCGTATCGCGGGTGACCTCGCTCGGATCCCCCGGCGCGTTGCCGCGAATGGCGACGATCAGGTTCGAGGTCGTATTGCCGACCGGGATTACGCGCAGATACGGAATGGCGCCCGCCTCGAGCGCCTTGATATCGCCAATGCGCTGCGCTTCGATCTGCTCGTCATTCATCACCGAAATGGCGATCGGTGCATCCTGCAGCGACTGCTCGCGTTTCTGCGCGGTCACAATCACTTCGTCGAGGACGTGTGCCGTACCCTCACCCTCAGCTGCGGAGCCTGCAAACGGCAGCAAGACAAACGTGGTTGCCATTGCTGTAAGAACGGTGTCTCTGGTGGTTCTGCATGCGTACATCGCTATCCCCCAAGGATCGTCAGCGTCAGAAAACGCGGTATCTGCAGATACCGCTGCGGTATATGCGGTATCAATAAATACGGACCGGCAGTTCGGAAATGCCGCGTACGAACAGCGTTTGGACTCGGATCAGCTCGTCGTCAGGTGGACAGACGATACGTGTACAGGTATTCAGCAATTCCTCGAGTGCTATGCGCAGCTCGAGTCTTGCAAGGGCCACCCCGACACAGATGTGTATACCGTAGCCGAACGACAGGTGCCGTTCTTTTCTCGGACGAGTGAGGTCGAACTTGTCGGGATCCGAAAATGCCGACGGATCGCGGTTTGCCGATGCGAGTATCGGCACGACGGTCTCTTCGGCGGGTATTTCGACGCCCGCTATCTTTACCGCCTGGGTCGTTGTCCTCACGGTAGCGAGTACCGACGGCGCGAAGCGCATCAGTTCCTCGACGAACGCCGGTATGGATGAGGGCGAGTCTTTGAGTTCGGCCAGCAGATCGGGATCCCGCGACAGCAGCACGACCGCATGGCTGAGCATGTGAACCGTCGTGACGAATCCCGCCGATACCAGCAGGCGGAGCAAGCTGCAGATTTCTTCGTCCGACAGTTTATGGTCGTCGACTTCCGCGTCGACGAGGCGGGTCACGAGATCGTCTCGCGGGCGCTTCCGCCGATCGTTCATGACCTCCATGAAGTAGTCGTTCTGCCTCGCAGTCGCGGCATCGAAGGCACGGTTGAACGCCTCGTCGGTTCGCGACAGCGAGACGCGTTCTTCGAGCCTCAACCACTCCCGCAGCTCCTTCGGGTCTTGCGGGTGGTCTTCCAGACCGATAATTCGATTGATGATCGTACCGACGAAGGGGTGGGTAAAATGCTCGACAAAATCGACCGGCGTCGTCTCCTTGAATCTTTGTAACAGGGAATTCGCCGTGTCGTGTATGAGCGGAATCAGCGGTCGGGTTGCCTTGTCGAGAAAGGCCTTGTTGACGAGGCTTCGATATTTGCCGTGTTCGGGCGGATCCTGAGCGCTGATCGGTCGCGGAGGCGGTTGCTTATCCTCGGGTGACTCGGTGTTGTAGAGCGCATCGGCGGCTGATGCCGAGAAGATCTTCGGGTTGTCCAGTACGAACCGTACGTCCTCGAAGCGGCTGATCGCCCAGACGCCGTCGGGTTCGACCCTGCAGACCGGATGCTCGTTTCGAAGCCGCTCGTAGGTAGGATAGGGGTCCACCCTGACTTCGTCAGACAGCAGGTCGATACCGGGGCGGGTGCGCTCGCCGTCCGTCATACGCGCTTTCTTCAGGTCGCCGAACACGCCGTCGATTCGGATATCACTATTTATAAGTAATGAGCTTGTTCAGAATGCCCTGTTTGATCGCCGCATGGTTGGTTTTGACGCCGAAGGCTCTGCGTGCGGCCTGCAGATGCCGGTTGGCGGTAACGACGTTGATGTCCAGCTCGGCCGCCACCTCGGTGATGTTGAGATCGTTGTTGGCCAGCATGTCGAGTACCACGAGTGGCCGGGGGTTGATCTTGATGTCTCGCGGTTGCTCCCGTTCCGCTCCCAGGAGTTCGCCGGGGAACTTCCGGGTCGACACGAAATCGATGGCGTCACACAAGAGCTGCAGGTCGGAGTAGCACTCCTTCACCTTGCGCTTCAGCGCCGCGGGCGGCATCCCGCGCCGCGTCACCGACAGCACGACGTGACCGCAGCCGTTCTTTGCCTTCGACGGAATATTGTAGAAGTCGTAGTATCCAAAAGACCTATTCAGATCGTCGGCTTCGCGCATGCAACGCGTATGGTCGCAGGTGAACGGCATTTGAAACAGATACTCGTTGATCGTCGAACGAAAGAAGTGCTGTACATCCTGCGCCGCGTGCTGGACGGCCATATCTTTCTCGTACAGCCCGGCCTTGTAGTAGGCGTCCATGAGCGGCTGGGCTACCGTGATCAGTTTTCCCGAGTCTTCACCGGCCAGCCGGACAAAGGCAAAATCCGAGAAGCCCAGTCGCTTGACCGCATTGTCGATTTTCTGTTTGAAATCGCCGACGTCCTTGGCCGACGAGAGTTCGATGTAGTAACCGTACTCGGTGGTCAGGCTGACTTCCGATAGCGCCAGATCCAGGGCGGCCTCTGTCGCCGCGGAATTGGGCATGGCTCGTACGTTGCCTTCCAAGTTCGACACATGCGGAGAGAATTGGTCGTTCCGTGCAGTTGCTTTGCTCATTAGTCGTGCACCTCTACCTATATAACGTTACAAACCAAGTAATCTCACCAAATCCGATTACACGGCCTTTGTTATCCTTTTATGGTCATTTCGTGGCAAATAATCGCGCAGTGTAGTCTCTCCTGCTTCTGAGATAGGATGTGCTCAAAGACCAATGATTGGTTTATTGCATTGCAGGTGGCCTGTTTGTCATCTCAGCGCTACAAAAGAAGCACTCTCCCGAGAAAAAGTGCTGAACCGGCTGTTACGATGTTCCGACAGGTGGTTCGCGTGTGGATACGCAAGTGCAAAAACAACAGAAGCGCATAAAGAGCGTCGATTCGACGGCGCCGGCTGACAGCGACAAAGACACTGAGGCGCTGTACCGGGAACACGGAGAACCGCTGAAGGACTACGCCCGTAAGCTCGTCCCGGGCTATCAGCTCTCTCACGCTGAAGACGTCGTCCAGGAGACCTTTGTCCGCACGATCAACCACCTGCAGAACGGCAAAGCCGTCGATTCACCGAAAGGCTTTCTGTTTACGACGGCCCGCAATCTGATTACCTCGATGTTCTATCGCGGCCGCAAGAACACCCGGATCGACTCGCAGCCCGATATGGACGACCGCGCGTCCAGCCCGAACGTCTCCTCACCGGAACAGCAAGCGTTCGTGCAGCAAAAACTCGATGCGCTCAGCGCCGCCATTGCGGCGCTCCCGAAGCGCTATCAGGAGGCATTTGTGCGGCGGCGCATCTGGGGTGAGAGCTGTAGCGAGATTGCGGCCAAGATGCAGATCTCGGAGCGGGCGGTTTCGAACTACGCCGCGCTTGGATGGAAGCTGCTGGGCCAGTATTGCAAAGAACATGGCATAGAATTGAACGATTTTTCCGATCAGGAGTAGCGGGACAGCTCACCCGGAGCAACCGTTCCGCAAACCCGTTAGATTTGTCATGACCGGACCAGAACATTTCGCGAAAAACCCCGTGGCGGACGAAGCCAGGCGGTGGGTCGTCAAACTCGACGACCTGACGCCGATGGAGCAGAAGCGCCTCGAACGCTGGCTAAAGGAAAGCCATCTGCACCGCGAGGCGTTCGAGGTGGCGAAGCGCGAGTGGCAATCGCTGGAGTTCCTCAAACAACTCCGTACCGACCCCGTGGCTAAAGGCGACCCCTGGGTTGCCAAAAGACGTGTCCGGCGGAATCGCAACCGCCGCTACGCCCTGCCGTTTGCGGCGGCTGCGGCCGTTGTTGCAATGGCCGTTGCGATCGGCTGGTCGCTGTTGCCGGACTCGGGTTACGTGGCCGAATACTACACGGCCGTGGGCGAACAGCAGGAAGTCTCGCTGCCGGACGGCTCGTCGATCATCCTGAACACGGACACCCGTCTGAACGTCCAGTACAACGGCGGGCAGCGCAATGTATTTCTCGATGCCGGCGAAGCACACTTCGAGGTCGCGCACGATGCGTCGCGCCCGTTTGTCGTGATTACGGATGTGGGCGCCGTCCGGGCCGTCGGCACCGCGTTTACGGTGTACGTGCACGATGAACAGGCCGAAGTGACGGTGACCGAAGGCGTTGTCGAAGTATCGAAGGTACCGGAAAGCCTGATGGCCAGAGCCGCGCCTGCAGAGGAACCGTTGTCCGTTGAGCCCAGCCCTGTGCAGACACTCAGCAAGGGGTACAACGCCACGATCTCGGACACGATCGAATCCGTTGCCGAGGTCGATACCGAGGTACTCGAGCGCAAACTGTCGTGGCAGTACGGCATGCTCGAGTTCGTCAACATGCCGCTCGGCGACGTGATCGACGAGGTGGGCAGGTACACGCCCAAAACGCTCGTGATCGAAGACCCCGAACTCGAAGATTATCCGGTCACGATCATTGCACGGACCGACAATATCGACGGTTTGCTCAGTAATCTAGATATCAGCACCGATGCAATTTCGGTTACGTATCCGTCCAGCGGCCGCGTGCTTATTTCTACGTCTCGAGTCCAATAACTCTCTACCCGCGATCCGTTCAAGCAATCGTGTGATATTGGCGAAGAGGTATCGTCCTTAATCCCCAACAGCCTATGCAACGGCTGCTATCGCCTCGCAGGACATCTAGTTTTGCACTGCGCAACTCGCTACGCGAATCACTAGTAGCAGCGAGATGCAGGGAGAAGAGATCATGAAAGTCGATATCGAGCGGAAGTGCAGGAGCGAATCGTGGGGACGGCCCGTAAAATCTTCCAAATGGAAAATTTCAATTGTGGTACCGGGCTTGCTAACAGCAGGGGTCCTTATTTTTCTGTCTTCTAATTGCGCTCATCCGAAAAGCGGGGTTGTCGAATTCGACATTCCTGCTTCGACACAGCCGCAAGCCCTCCGCGCTTTCGCGAGACAGTCTCGAATTGAACTCGTTTTCGCCGAGCGCGGCTACGACGATGTCATGACGCGGGCTGTAGTTGGTGCTTACCGAAGAGAGAGGGCACTGGAAATGCTGCTTGCCGGGACCGGGCTCAGCGTGGGCTTTGGTTCGGGCGACAGCGTGATTGTGCAGCGTCCGCAACCGTCGAAAGCGACGCCAGGGCTTGCTGCCGGAAGACTGGACGACGAGGCGACCTTGTTGGCGCAAGTTGCGGTCGGTTCTGCTGAAGAGTCTCGTGGTCAGAGTTGTATCAATAGTCAGGCAGCAGTATTAAACCGCAATCCGGAAAGCTCTGAAGTACTCGAGGAGATTATTGCTACTGGTTCTCGGATTCGTGGTGCGCAGAGTGCTTCTCCAGTAGTCACTGTGATTCGTCAGGAGATCGATAGAGTTGGATCTGCCGCCGTCGAGGATGTCATTGAGAAATTGCCGCAAAACCTCGGCGCGGGAGCTACCTTGGATACCACGAACACAACGAACAAGTTCCAGGCCGCATGCGGGTGTACCCGAGACTTCGCGGGCGGCACATCTATCGACCTTCGTGGCTTGGGTGTCAATGTGACGCTGGTTTTGCTGAATGGTCGCCGACCAAGTCCAGACGGTACTCAGGCAGGGTTCACCAACATCGGATCTATTCCGGTAACAGCGATCGAAAGTGTTGAAGTAATGACTGATGGTGCTTCTGCCGTCTATGGTACCGATGCGATCGCTGGTGTGATCAACTTTATTCTCCGAGAAGAATATGAAGGCGCTGAGACTCGACTTCGGTACGGTAACGATGCAGACGGAGACACTTCAGACGTGCTGTCAGGGCAGACTTTTGGAACGTCCTGGAACAGCGGCAATGTCCTGCTGAGCTATGAGTACTTTGGTAAGGAGCCTCTGGCCGGGAGCGATCGGGCATTTACGGCGAGCAGTGATCTCACCCTTTTTGGCAGTACTGATTGGAGACGACCCGGCGGTAGCCCTGCCAACATCATTGCTGGCGGTCAGCCCTTTGCAATTCCCGATGGGCAAGATGGCACTGCGCTCACATCAGCAGACTTTAGAGCGCGGGTATTCAGAGGATTGAAACACGAATGTCCCGCTTCACGGCCCCAAGGCGATGGCATGAACCGCGACCTGAACTCGAACGATTGCCATCGCACGACCGATATGGCAGTTTGGGTATCGTCGAAAAAGACAGGCCGGTATCGGTTAGTCCGGCCATCCCGATACGGGATTCTGACCGGCGTTCCGCCAGCCCCGCGACCTTGACCGAGCATGCAGGTGCCCGGGTCTTAGGTTGCGCACGCCTTTAACCCTGACTCTTGCCTGTGTCGGATTGTGTACCGTCTTGAAACAGAGGAAGAGTCAACAATGAAACCAAGAATCAGCATGATTACGCTCGGGGTTGCCGATCTCGAACGGTCCGTCGAGTTCTACGAAAAAAAACTGGGCTTCCCGCGACTGGAATCGCCGCCGGAAGTGGCGTTTTTTACCTTGAACGGCACCTGGCTCGGCCTGTACGGTCGCGAGGCGCTGGCCGAAGACGCGAACGTCCCTGCCGAAGGCGGCGGATTCAACAGTTTCGCGCTGGCCTACAACGTAGCATCGGAATCCGAGGTCGACGAGACGCTGGCGGAGGCGGTTGCTGCCGGCGCCACGCTCGCGAAACCCGCCCAGAAAGTGTTCTGGGGCGGCTACTCGGGCTATTTCAAGGATCCGGACGGGCACCTCTGGGAGGTGGCGCATAATCCGTTCGAGTGGATTGGCCCCAAAGATCCGGATACCTGATCCCGGTTCGGAATCAACCGGTACGACTTCACCGGGAAACCGTCACTCCGAGGAAATGCCGAGCTGCTCTTTGAGCTGCGAGACCTCGGCCTCGAGCCGTTCGACGCGCTCCGTGAGTTCCGCCACGGTATCCCGCCTCGCTGTCGAGGTGCCCGCCGATTCGGATCGCGCGGGCGATGCCTCCACGTACGCCTCGACGTCGATCGGCCCGGAAAACAAGTGCATGTATTCCGAGTCCTTTCGGCCAGGCGTACGCGGCAGTTTGACGACCAGCGCGCCCGCCTCTCTGTTTGCCATCCCCGACAGCGCCTCGACCACCTCGGCATTATCGGCGAAGCTGTGCAGGCGGCCGCTGCGCGAACGGAGTTCTCCCGGCGTCTGCGGGCCGCGCAGCAGCAGCAGACACACGATCGCCACCTCCGCGGCATCGAGCTGCAGATCGCTGTAGCGCGTGCTGCAGAATCGCTGCGAATACTTCTCGGCCCGGCTCTTGAAGTTCTCCTCGGTTCGGACGAGGTGCTTGCCTTCGAGGCTGCGGATGGCGTGCTGCACCTCCCCTTGCGACAGCGACATTACGGGATCGCGCGACGATTTCTGGTTGCACGCGTTAGTCAGCGCATTCAGGGTCAGCGGATACTGGTCAGGCGTGGTGATCGATTTCTCGATGAGACAGCCGATGACTCGCGCTTCCTTGTCGTCCAGCTCGGGTATCACGATCCATCCTCCGGTAACAGCTGCGTGGATTATTGGGTAGGCAGGCTTTCGTGGCAAGGCTGCAGCCGAAAGAAACCGCCGGTTTCGGCACCCCCCGGCCTGGGGCAACATGAGGGATTCAGTCACCGTTTTACGCTTAAGATCGTGAGCGTGGAGCGCACCGCCGGCGGGAAGAGACGCCCGTCGACATCATCCGGCCATTCAGGGGAACACCAATGTTTGTCATCACCAACCGCGAAGTCTATGAAGACGACAGCAAATCCGGATTCGACAAGTTCGGGAAACGGGCCAACGCGAAGGGCCCCAACGAACTCAGGGTCGCTCAGGTCATTCGCAAACAGAGCGGCTGGCAGGTCAAGATCCTCGAGGACGAGCTTGATTCGGCCGAGGCCGGGAAACTCATCCAGAAACACCGGCTGAGCCTCGACCCTTCGGCGCAGCACTACGCCAGCCTGAAAGTCGCGTGCAAGCTGGTCGAAGAGGCCCGAAAAAGCAAATCGCACATCCTCCTGTTCGTGCACGGCTTCAACAACGACATGGAAGACGTCATGGCGAGAGCCCACGACATCCAGTCCCGCTACAACGTCATTGTGCTGCCGTTTTCATGGCCGGCGAACGGCGGCGGCACCGGCGCGCTCAGCTACAAGAAAGACAAGCGCGATGCGCGGGCGTCCGCGGGTGCCCTCGAACGCGTGCTCATGATCATGCACAAGTACCTGCAGCTGATGACCGAGGGGCAACGAAACGAGCTGCTGGCCAAGGCGATCGCCAAACACCCGGAAAACGCCATGGCGCGGGACGCGCTGTACGCCGAGCTGCTCGACAAGAGCTGCCGGTTCACGGTCAACGCAATGTTCCACAGCATGGGCAACTACCTGCTGAAACACACCCTCAAAAGCTCGATCTCCGAGGGCAACCGGCTGATCTTCGACAATATTTCGCTCGTGGCGGCGGACACGAACAGCCTGGATCACGGTCTGTGGGTGGAGCGCCTGCAGTTTCGCTCGCGGTGCTATATTACGATCAACGAGCGGGACTATGCGCTGGCCGCGTCACGCGCCAAGTCCGGGTCGGAGCAGTTGGCCCGCCTTGGTCACTTTCTGAAGCACCTGAACGCGGCGAACGCCCACTACGTGAACTTCACCGACGCGTCGTGGGTGCGCAACTCGCACGGTTATTTCGGCGACCCTTCGAAAAAGAACAGAGAAGTGTTCGAGTTCTTCAAGAAGGCGTTCACAGGGGCCCGCGGCGAAGAGGATTTACGGTTTCATCCCGAGGGCAACTGGTACGGGTTCTGACACCGAGGTACCGGATGGGAGGTCATATGAGTAAACGATTTGTTTGCCTGCTGTCGTTGCTGGCAGCAAGCAGCCTGTTACCGGTCGGACAGCTCGACGCCGACCAGCACAACCGGCGCGTCGATAGCGCCGTCATGGAGCGCCCGGAGCTGCAGCAGCTCGACACGGCGGCCCGGACGGCCGTGGTGGCCCAGCCCGGGCTCAGCGTGGAGACCCGCCCGGAATTCGAATCGGTACGCGAAGTGATGCGCGAGATGGTGCGAAGGACCGGCGACCGCGAGTCCCTCGCTATGGATGCTCTGGAGGCTCTGGACACCCCCGTGTTTACGATCTCCCCCGATCGTACCCAGGTATCCGAGGTGCTCGATCTCGATCAGGGCCTCGCGCCCGGCTCGTTGATACTGAGCACGGTCCGTGAGGACGCCGAGGTATCCGCGCTGCCGGCGCCCCTGATCTCCGAGTCACAGCCGGGCCAGACCTACGCGCTGAGCTGGGAGCTGATTACGCCGGGCGGCACGTTCAAGGCGTGGGGACGGGACAGCACGGGCCTGAGTTTCGACGGCGCCAGCGGCGGCTACGTCGGCAGCTTCGACGTTGCGCTGACCTACGTACCGGAGCTTTCGAATCCGCCGCAGCTCGACCCGCCGATCTCGGTGTCAATTGCTGCACCCAACGCCGAACGTATTAGCCCCGCCCCGTTGAAGATCGGTTCCGTGAATCAATGGCACAGCGTCGACATTGCCGTGCGCACGTTGCCCGAGGAACGCTATTCGGTGTCGATCAGCGCCAACCCGGCGGACGACGGGGATCGCATCGACATGCCCGTGTCCCGCCCGCGCATCAACCTGTCCGCCAACCCGGCAGGGCCTATCGACGGCTGGGGCATCGGCAGGACTTCGATTGTCGTGCAGGCGCACGATATCCGTAACCCGGCAGGCTACGAAGTCGCACTGACCAGCACGGCGGGCATCCTGAACCCGGCACGAGTTGTCCTCGACGCACAGGGCCGCGGCGAAACCTTCCTGCGATCCAGCAGGGCCAACTCGGCTGACATATCGGTGCAGAGCGCCGGCAACTTCGCGGCTGACGGGGTCAGCGTGCAGTTTGCCCACCCGTGGCTGTTCCTGGGACTGGCCGTTGTCGGCGGACTGCTCGGTGCGATCCTCACGCAGAAAGGCCGCCAGCACTGGCTCAAGGGTCTCACCATCGGCGCCGTCACCGGCGTCGTCATGGCGCTGTTGTACTCCGTAGGCGTCAACTGGCTGGGCCAGGTGTTTCCGTCTGCTGATCTTGCGGTTGGCGGCGAAGCACTTGTGGTGGTGCTCGGTGCGGTCGGTGCAATTGTCGGTGTCCGGTTTGCGGTGCCCGATACGGCGGGGGATTCGGGCTAGCTAAAGTTGACGACTCTTGTGATTGTGCAATCCACTCCTGATTTGCGTACTTGGACATTCGGGAAAAACATCGGCGCGCGTACGCGTTTACGCAACTCGACTTGTTTCCCTTTGTCGCCGCAAGCGTAAGACATCGACGTTCTTTCCGACGCTACGATTCGCTCAATCCCACGCTGCGCGCCGCGCACAAAAGCTAAATGCCAAACCTGACAACACCGGCGTTAATAGAGCGCCCGGTAGAAAGAGTTGTCGAAGTTGTTTACAGGGTGCCGATACGTAAAATCGTAACGCGTTGAAAGTTTGACTCTTCGCGAGACGGCACGGGAATTGCAAAACACTCTGTATGAAACGACTTCTGACAATCGCACTACTTTCACTGCTGCAAGCATCCCCGGCGTTTGCCGGTCCGATCGGCGCGGCCGAATCGTTGGTTACGACCAACTTCCAGTCCGCCAATCTCATCATTGGCGGTACGGCCACTTGTGCTGAACAACAGATAGATTATGACGCAGCGTCCAATGTGTTGCAGCACGATGGTGGCTGCACGGAGACCGGTGCGCTAACCGGCGACTTCGACTTTCTCGGCCCCGTCACCGGGCTCGAGTCGAGCCTTGTCGGTGTCGTAGACAACGCCGGAAACGCGGGAGGCGGTGCTTTCTCACTCGTCGGTGCCATTCCGGGTCTCGACATATTCAACGTGTCGGTGCTTGCGCTCGGCGTACTGGACAGTGTGTTTTATGGCGCTGCGGATTTTCCGGACGGAAGCACTACGGGCACGCAGCTGTGGTCGCTCATTCACCTGACCTATATGGACAGCCGGCTGGACGGATTCGGATCGTATCTTTTGTGGAGATCGAGCACGCAAATCGACGGCTGGTCTCCACCCGAGCTTGCCTGGACGGTGTCCGGAACCTCAAACAGTGCGTTCACCGGACCTGAGTGGCGCTTCTACGACGAGACGGCAATAAGAGTGTCCGAGCCCAGTGGTCTCGTACTCTTCCTTATGGGGCTGGTTGGCCTCGTGCTGGTGAGATACCGGCGTCGTAGTAACCGTAGTCAACGACCCTACCCCTCGGGTAGGTGGAACACGTTAGTCGCTCGTCGTAATTGAAGCCCGTCGTGCCGCGACTGACCATGATAGCGTCAACCAGGTCCGTGTCTAGGAATACTCGAGGAAACTCTCCCCTAAGTAGTTGACCACAAGATCGCCAGATTGGGTGCTCCGAAATAGTAAAAAACAAAGAGACTGGGCTATTCCAGCCTGTGTGTGGTATGGCGGTATCTAACTCTCCGTAGGGCCGACATACCGGCGCACTGTGCAGCCAAGTCATTCTGAGGAGCGGAGCTTCTCGAGAGCATTCACACTTATGCGGTGAATTCTCAGAATCGTGGCGAATTCTTCGAACTCAGCATCGGAAACCAATCCCTGCTTTTGCTCAGCTTCGGCCATAGAGGCGGCCGAGTCGTAGGAGATACCAACCCGACGTTGAAGCTCTAAGGCATAGGATGTAGTCGGCACACTTTCTATTCCATCTACTTTTGCCTGAAGCTCCGCAGAGAGCTGCAGTGCAAAGAGTTCATTCAGTGACAACTCTATGACGAGATCCTCAGAGGTCGAACATTGGATAGAAGCCACATCACGATCAATCGCTTTGCCGAAGGAACCAGTCCACGTATTCATTCATGTGAGAACCCAGGCCAGTTTCTACGGCGATGTTGATCGAATCAAGAACACGAGACCTCATCTCTTCATCAACCACCATCGTCGAAGGTGCTATCGCGTTGGTCCGAAGGATACCTATTAGCACTGATACAGTAGCTTCCCTAACGTGCTCAGCCCCGTTAGAACAGAATCGCATCGCTAGTTCAAGCACTTGGTCGCGCTCCGCCTGACCTAGCCAAATACAGAAAGCCCTGATGACTTGCAGGGCGTTTGCTGTAACTCGTGATTCTACGTCTTCCGTCTTAAGCACATTCGTCAGAAGATTGAACGCATCAGTTCCATTCGAGAGAAACTGATACCTAATCTCGTCTGTCAGAACGCGACGCTGTAGAAGGGGTAACAGTTCGCTCGTCATAGTCGAAGTCCGTAGCACCGCGATCGTCCGTGATCGTGTCGACCTGGCCCGTGTCGGTGTAGGTCGCCGTGGTCTGCCGGTTCAGTCGTCGAACAGGAACGTGTGGCTCGCGCCGTTGAGGTCGACGTGGCCCGTGCGGTTGCCGGCGTTGTCGTAGGCGAAGGTCTCGCGCTGGCCGAGAGGCAACGTTCTCGACGTTACGCGCCCGGCACTGTCGTAGCCCCAACGTGTGGTCCGGCCCGCCGCGTCCGTCTGGCGGATCTTGTTCGACTGCTCGTCGTAGCCGTACGTCGTACGCTGGTTCAGCGCGTCGACGACCGCCGTCAGGTTACCCACACCGTCGTACTCGAAGCGCGTCACAAGCCCTGCAAGATCCGTCTCCGAGGTCTTGCGGCCGATCGCGTCGTAACCCGCCAGCATGCGCAGGTTGTCAGTGTTGTCACCCGGCGTGTCGTCCGGGTAGATCGTCTCGGTCAGGCGGCCGTTGTCAAGTTTTCAGCTATTCCAAAGATCCATGAGATTGAGAACGTGGAACTTTGGGCCGCTCACAAGGGTGGGCACGGTCCTACTGCACCTGCCTAGGTTGGTGGCAGCCAGCGCGTACCCGGCCCAGTTGTCCAATCACTGCTCTAATGGCTCCCAGCTACCATTTGGGACTCTCAAGCTGGAGCTCGCCCAGGACATCAGAGCCTCTTTGCTCTGCCTAGTCACTTCGTAGTAAGGCCTATCCAAATGATCAAGATAGAGAATCCGAAAGCACTTTTTGTTAACCGCGACAAATTTCAGCATCGAAGGAACGGGCAACGGGCCGCCAAACCGCGTTTCCTGTTCGCGTTCAAAACTAGCAGCCCATTCCTTCGTTATCTGCCAGACCATCGAGTAGTCAGCGCAAACTCCACGATAATAGTCGAGCGCAGCATAGAGCATTGGTACTTCGCAGTCTTGCGCGGGAGCTATCGCCGATAGCTCACTCATCCAAGTGCTCAGCCCCACCTCGTTCCCTGTCTTATCCCAGTACGCCTGGAACGCGAAGCAAACCTCTGACCAATAATCAACGTCTTGATAACCTTCACTATCAGCTACACCTTCAACATAGCCATATACAGCGTGAACGCGGTAAGGAAGTCGACGCTCCCAGCGACCTCTCATGCTGTCCACGAGATCGGCTCTTGTCTTAATCATCTATACACCCGCGTGAACCCAAACCTTCTTCCCAGAAGTCTATAGGATGCTGCTCAGAGGGCCCTAGTCCAAGGTCACCTAACCACTCGGTCAATGGGACTCCTTCCGCATTGAAGTTATCGAAAACCAGATCACCAACCTGCGTGGCCACATGAATCCCGTTTGACGATACTTCACCGACTGTATCAGAGAAGAGCCGCCCTGTACGCGACTGAACACAAAGGCGCTTGCCCTTCATCTTCTTGTTTATCAGAAGCTTCTCGAATTCCCGTGAAAAGTCTTTGCATTTGTTGAAGCCAAGGCAGGCTCTCGGAACCAATTTGGCTAGAGCTTGCGCGGCCTTTTCGCAGGGCGAGATATTGTGGACAAGCAGTCTATCCTCCGAAACATAGAAGTTCCTGTTTTCTGCAACAGTAAGGTCGTAAACCGTCTCGTACCTGTGGGTCATCACCAGATCGACAACCTTCACTGCATCGCCATCCGCGCTGCTCGTTAGTGAATCGACATGCAAATCTCTTGCTTCCACCCACCGACCATCGGCGAAGATCAAATGCTCAGGAGTTGCCTCTATTTTTGCGCCAGTCTCCAGTGTTATCACTACGAGATCGGTGAATTTGGTGTCGCTCATCACGGCTGTTACTGGCTGATATTCTAGTTCTCCAGTTTCGTTGTTAAGGCTCAGGACCGGGTCTCCAACGGAGATTTCATCGATTCGCTTCAACCCGTTAGAAGTTTCAACTAGCGTGTCTGGAGTAAAACTATTACTTAGGCAGCCGGAACGCCGCAGCAACCTCACTATCGGCCCGGTGATGGCCTTTGCTTTCGAACCGGCGTATACCCAGATAAAGGCAATCCCAACTTCCTTGGCTGTTAGCTCCCTCTCTCCTGAAGCGAACTGACCAATGGTAACGACCGTTGAGTAGGCGGTCGCCAACGTTGCCGCAATGCTCACCGCCTTTCCTACGCCGGCAAGAGACAAGTGACCGCTGGGGTCAATGTTGCTTGCGGGGTTCGCGTGAACATACAGATACTTATGCAGAGTCATTGGCTCAAACTGCCGCCCGGCATAGGTATCCATCGTCGGGAACCGCCCAATGGCCGGGTTGTAGTACCTCGCCCTTAGGTAGTAGAAGCCGAGATTCGGATCGTACTGCTCCCCGGTGTACAGGTAGTCGTTGAGCGTAATGCCCGTGCTTCCCTCCAGCTCTCCGAACGCTCTGAACGCATACGTATCAGTGATGGCACCGGTCGTATCCGTCAGGAATCGCGTCGATCCCAGCCCGTCGTAGTGGAATGTCCGACTTTGGGTGGTCGTCGGACCGGTTCTCCGATGCTGAGCCACCAGATCGTCCCCATACGTATATCTCACCTCCGCAAACGAGTTGAGATCAAAACTCTCCTCGACCACCTGCGCGTAATCTCGATTCGGATCCACGAGGTAGTTGGTGGTCAGCCCCGCCGCCGTCTCGCTCATGCGAATGCCACTGGCGTCGTAACGGTACGTCACCTGCCCCGCGTTGAGGCTGGTCAGTCGATTACGGCTGTCGTACCCGTAGTTCGTCGTGACACCGTTTTCGGTCTCGGTCAGCGTATTGCCGTTGTTGTCGTAGATGTAGGTCGTCAACGACGGCGCTGCACCGGTGGCCTCCTCGCTTTCGATCCGGTCGTTATTGTCGTAGATGTAGTTGGTGGTCGTCGTACCCGACGCATCCGTCTCCGTCTGCGTCATGCGGTTGCCCACGGCGTCGTAGGTCCAGCCAGCGCTGCGGTTGCCGAGGGTCGGGTCGGTGACCGTCTCGCTCATCAGGCGGTACAGGTTGTCGTAGGTGTAGTCCACGACCCGGCCGCTCAGCTCCGCGTGCTGAGTACGGTTGCCGTTGTCTCCCAGCGTGTACGTGTGCCGGTCCATTAGCACGTCCAGCGTATCGAAATGACTCAGCTCGGTGAGGCGGTACAACGGATCGTACGTGTAGGTCGTCCGGGTACCGTTCGCGTAGTCGAGGCTCGCACGGTTACCCACGGCGTCATAGCCGTAGGTCGTCGTGCCCGCCTCGTCGACGACGGTTGCCAGTCGGTTCAGTACATCAAATGTATAGCTCAGCGACTGGTTGGCCGTGGTCAGGCTCGTGCGATTACCGGCATCGTCGTAGCCGTAGTCGATGGTACGGCCCGTCGGATAGGTGATCCGGATCAGGCGCTCACGCTCGTCGTAGTCGAAGTCCGTGGTACCGCGATCGTCCGTGATCGTGTCGACCTGGCCCGTGTTGGTGTAGGTCGTCGTGACCGCGATGCCGTCGGCGTAGGTCGCCGTGGTCTGACGGTTCAGGTCGTCGAACAGGAACGTGTGGCTCGCGCCGTTGAGGTCGACATGGCCCGTGCGGTTGCCGGCGTTGTCGTAGGCGAAGGTCTCGCGCTGTCCGAGCGGCAACGTTCTCGATGTGACGCGTCCGGCACTGTCGTAGCCCCAACGTGTGGTCCGACCCGCCGCGTCCGTCTGGCGGATCTTGTTCGACTGCTCGTCGTAGCCGTACGTCGTACGCTGGTTCAGCGCGTCGACTACCGCCGTCAGGTTACCCACGCCGTCGTACTCGAAGCGCGTCACAAGCCCTGCAAGATCCGTCTCCGAGGTCTTGCGGCCGATCGCGTCGTAGCCTGTCAGCATGCGCAGGTTGTCAGTGCTGTCACCCGGCGTGTCGTCCGGGTAGATCGTCTCGGTCAGAAACGATAGATGTAGTGCTTGCCGCTATTCAGTACCTTGGACGCGCCCGCATGAACGAGCTGCTACCTGAAGAAAACCGATCACGCCCTTTATCGGGTCAACTCAGTTCGCAAGACGTTACTACCTATGTTCTCTTCTTTTTCGGAACTCCAGGATGGGGTCAATCTCTTCGCCTTCTCTCAAGTCCTCACGTTCGTAATGATAAACCGTACCAGAGCGATGAGTGACTCCCTCAGCAATTACAAAAAAAGCGTTCCGACCTTCATCTGGTCTGCCACACTCAGCATCGATAACAAAAACAGTCTCTTCCTTTTCCAACTTGGCGAATGGCGAGAGTGAAACAGATTCCGCATCTGAAGCAACCCGAATCTTTGCATCCGAAAACTGCACCGGAATTGAGGCGAAGGTCGGTTGATCAAACATAACCTCAATTTCATGAGAGTACGCAGGATCAAAAGCACCAGCTATTACCAAGCGCCTCCCATCATAGGAGTGCAACTCGAACTCAAAAATATTGTTTGAAGCACAATACTCTTCGATTGCCGCCAACTCTTCAACAAAACTGTCGCTCACTAATCAAAGCTCCCTAAACATCCACTTACACATTAGAGGATGAGGCCAAATGGATCACTAGTCAAAAAAAGGAATATGCGTCAGATGTGGCATTTTGTTGCTCTTATACCAGTTACCATCAGTACCAAGCATCTGATTGTTCAGCCTTATTCTAACTGTGGACTGTATGCTCGACACAGAACCTTTTGGCGCTGCAGGGTTTGGCCCGTGCCACCAAATCGCTACTTTGCTGTCGTCCACCGTAAACTGATATCTCTCACCATGTGGTAGCTTGTTGTTTGGCTTGAACGTGTTAGGCGTCCCTGGCGGGATAAACCGCATCATGTCTGTTCTAGTGATCGGGCCGCGCTTCACGATCTGAGAAGCTGTGGAGCGACTTATGAAAACCAACGCTGCGGAATCACCAACCTGACTCGCGACGTTATCTGCCTTCTTGGAGAACTTCTTCGATAAGATGCGCCAAATACTGACGCCAGCCGCACCTAAATTGGCTAGCCCCCAGATCCTGTTTATCGTCCTGGCTGTGTCGATCCGAGAATCTTCGACACCTAAAGTATCGAATACGTTAAACGCGTTCTCTATCTGTAGAGAAGTGAGCACGTTAACTATGTTTGTAGTAACTGCAGCCTCCGATAACCCGAATAGACCGGCAGGATCCGTCATGTTTATCGGATTCGCATGGACGTAGAGATACTTATGCAACGTCACCGGCTCAAACTGACGCCCTGCATAGGTGTCCATCGTCGGGAACCGCCCAATCACCGGGTTGTAGTACCGTGCCCTCAGGTAGTAGAACCCGAGATTCGGATCGTACTGCTCCCCGGTGTACAGGTAGTCGTTCAGGGTGATGCCCGTACTGCCCTCCAGCTCTCCGAATGCCCTGAACGCATACGTATCGGTGATGGCACCCGCCGTATCGGTTAGCAGTCGCGTCGATCCCAGCCCATCGTAGTGGAATGTCCGGCTTTCTGTGGTGGTCGGACCGGTCCGCCGATGCTGAGCCACCAGATCACCCCCGTACGTATACCGCACCTCCGCAAACGAGTTCAGATCGAAACTCTCCTCAACCACCTGCGCATAATCCCGATTCGGATCCACCAGGTAGTGGGTCGTGAGCCCAGCCGCCGTCTCACTCATACGAATACCACTGGCGTCGTAACGGTAAGTCACCTGCCCTGCATTGAGGCTGATCAGCCGATTACGACTGTCGTACCCGTAGTTCGTCGTGACACCGTTTTCGATCTCCGTCAGCGTATTGCCGTTGTTGTCGTAGAGGTAGGTCGTCAACGACGGCGCTGCACCGGTGGCCTCCTCGCTTTCGATCCGGTCGTTATTGTCGTAGATGTAGTTGGTGGTCGTCGTACCCGACGCATCCGTCTCCGTCTGCGTCATGCGGTTGCCCACGGCGTCGTAGGTCCAGCCAGCGCTGCGGTTGCCGAGGGTCGGGTCGGTGACCGTCTCGCTCATCAGGCGGTACAGGTTGTCGTAGGTGTAGTCCACGACCCGGCCGCTCAGCTCCGCGTGCTGAGTACGGTTGCCGTTGTCTCCCAGCGTGTACGTGTGCCGGTCCATTAGCACGTCCAGCGTATCGAAATGACTCAGCTCGGTGAGGCGGTACAACGGATCGTACGTGTAGGTCGTCCGGGTACCGTTCGCGTAGTCGAGGCTCGCACGGTTACCCACGGCGTCATAGCCGTAGGTCGTCGTGCCCGCCTCGTCGACGACGGTTGCCAGTCGGTTCAGTACATCAAATGTATAGCTCAGCGACTGGTTGGCCGTGGTCAGGCTCGTGCGATTACCGGCATCGTCGTAGCCGTAGTCGATGGTACGGCCCGTCGGATAGGTGATCCGGATCAGGCGCTCACGCTCGTCGTAGTCGAAGTCCGTGGTACCGCGATCGTCCGTGATCGTGTCGACCTGGCCCGTGTTGGTGTAGGTCGTCGTGACCGCGATGCCGTCGGCGTAGGTCGCCGTGGTCTGACGGTTCAGGTCGTCGAACAGGAACGTGTGGCTCGCGCCGTTGAGGTCGACATGGCCCGTGCGGTTGCCGGCGTTGTCGTAGGCGAAGGTCTCGCGCTGTCCGAGCGGCAACGTTCTCGATGTGACGCGTCCGGCACTGTCGTAGCCCCAACGTGTGGTCCGACCCGCCGCGTCCGTCTGGCGGATCTTGTTCGACTGCTCGTCGTAGCCGTACGTCGTACGCTGGTTCAGCGCGTCGACTACCGCCGTCAGGTTACCCAC
>Ga0207422_1000365_pt1 | contig 153615 bp, 97 predicted proteins | sample MarCyaLeptolynsp_FD_187757 | JGI IMG/M metagenome (GOLD analysis project Ga0207422, IMG submission 187757) | Marine cyanobacterial communities from Panama - species 1 Leptolyngbya sp. (SPAdes) | ecosystem: Environmental > Aquatic > Marine > Unclassified | place: Panama: Panama City | collected...
ATACCATACAACCTCTGGGTTAATACTTGCATTCGTATCATCGCAGTCCCTATTGTCGGCCACGAAACCTTCTGGTTGTTCGCAGGCTTCTTGACTTACATCAGGGTCACCATAACCGTCGTTATCCGTATCGGCATACCAGACTGCCAGTTCTGTTGCTCCCTCATCTACTTCCCCATCACAATCATTGTCCAGCCCATCACAGAGCTCAGGAGCGCCTGGATAGATGTTCTTGTTGCCATCATTGCAATCTGTATCGTCTGAAACATAGCCCGCAGGTTGGGTACAGCTCTGTTGGGTAACGGCAGCGTCGCCAAAACCATCACCGTCTACATCGGCATACCATACAACCTCTGGATTGATGCTTGCATCAGTATCGTCACAGTCCCTGTTATCTGCCACGAATCCCTCTGGCTGCTCACAGGCTTCTTGACTTATATCTGGGTCGCCAAACCCGTCACTATCGGTATCTGCATACCATATCGCCAGTTCTGTTGCCCCTTCATCTACTTCCCCATCACAGTCATTGTCCAAGCCATCACAGAGCTCAGGAGCGCCAGGATAGATGTTCTTGTTGCCATCATTGCAATCTGTATCGTCTGAAACATAGCCCGCAGGTTGGGTACAGCTCTGTTGGGTAACGGCAGCGTCGCCAAAACCATCACCGTCTGCATCGGTATACCATACAACCTCTGGGTTAATACTTGCATTCGTATCATCGCAGTCCCTATTGTCGGCCACGAAACCTTCTGGTTGTTCGCAGGCTTCTTGACTTACATCAGGGTCACCATAACCGTCGTTATCCGTATCGGCATACCAGACTGCCAGTTCTGTTGCTCCCTCATCTACTTCCCCATCACAATCATTGTCCAGCCCATCACAGAGCTCAGGAGCGCCTGGATAGATGTTCTTGTTGCCATCATTGCAATCTGTATCGTCTGAAACATAGCCCGCAGGTTGGGTACAGCTCTGTTGGGTAACGACAGCGTCGCCAAAACCATCACCGTCTACATCGGCATACCATACAACCTCTGGGTTGATACTTGCATTCGTATCATCGCAGTCCCTGTTATCTGCCACGAAACCTTCTGGTTGTTCGCAAGCTTCCTGACTGACATTTGGATTACCATATCCGTCACCATCGGTATCCGCATACCATGTCGCCAGTTCTGTGGCTCCTTCATCCACCTCACCGTCACAATCGTTGTCAAGACCATCACAGAGTTCGGGAGCGCCTGGATAGATGTTCTTGTTGGTATCATCGCAATCGGTGTTATTTAGAACGTAGCCGTTTGGTTTTTGGATTACTTTTATAAAATCATTCGGATTACCAAATCCATCGTTATCTGAATCAGCATAATAGAACTTGGCATCTGTATTAGAATTAAAAATATATGCTGAACCTGTTTGAGTACCATCCACAAACGTAAATGGAGCACCAACAATTACTTCATTATCTTCAATTGATGTGGAAAAACCAAACCCTCCCCCTACTGGAGGAACTAGCTTGATTAGTTGATCCCATCCGTTTCCGCTATTTTCAAAAATATATGCCGATCCTCCATTACGTGCAGTAATCACAGATGTATTACCTGAGATGCTCACAGCATTTCCAAACCATTCTCCTTGCTTTCCATCATCTGGCAAAAGTTTGGCTATTTGTATCCAGTCATTATCTTTCTTTGTATAAATATATGCTGAGCCACTTGCTGAACCATTTTCAGTACTGAAAGGAGATCCAATGACTGCAGTATTTCCATACAAAGCAACAGAGTTTCCAAATCCGTTTACCCCATTTGAAAGTTTAGCTGTCTCCCTCCATTCCCCATTAATTTTCTCATAAATATATACAATACCTCGTGTTGTTGCTCCCACGAAGGCGGTATTTCCACTTATCGATACAGACTGAGCAAATGTATCAAAATCACCACCGTCTGAGGCAAATATTTTTTCTGCTTGAATCCATTCCCCATTGATTTTTTCAAAAATATATGCTGAGCCACTATCAGCTCCACTATCATCATCACCTTTAGAGCCTATAATGAGCCTATCACCAGACAAATGTAAAGCATTGCCAAACCAGTCGTACCAGCCCACTTGTGGAGGCAATAGCTTTCTTTTTTGAATCCAACTATTTCCTTCTTTTTCAAATATATAGGCAGCTCCTCGTTCTGGACCGTTTTCACTTTGATTTTGAGCACCTACAACGGCCGTATTACCATCTATTGAAACAGAAACTCCAAATAAATCAGACAGCTTTAAATCTGATGACTGTAGTTTGGCAGACTGAACCCATTCACCATCTTTTTTCTCAAAGATAAAGACTACACCATAATAATTGGCAGCTACATTTTCATCTTCATAACTTCCTCCCACAATTGCCATATTCCCTGAAATTGAAACCGAAGCCCCATAACGTATCAAATCCTGTTCTCCAATAGGATTTAATCCAATTAAGTCATTTGAATTCCAACCATCAAATACTCCATCACAATTTTCGTCTATGTTATTATCTGGAATCTCTGTAGCATCTGGATTTACATTTGGATTTGTATCATCACAATCTAAATTATTGGTTACATAATTTTGGGGAGGAACACAAAGAGTAGTAGAAACCTCTGGGTTACCAAAACCATCTCCATCTGCATCTACATAATAGGTTTCACTACATGCTTCTCCTAGTTTTATAGTCCAGATAGACGTTACACCTTTCGTATTTTCAGTTTTTTCTCCAGATTGAGTAGAGCTTGATTCACCTGATATTACTATTTCACCACTTTCATTTATAGAAATAGTTGATGCATAATCATCTTTATCTCCTCCTATAGTTTTGTCCCATATTATGGAACCCGACTCATTGATTTTGACCAACCAAATATCATATAGACCTCTTGACCTTTCTGTTTTATCTTTAAAAATATTTGACCTAGATACTCCAGACAATAAGTATCCGTCGTCATATTTATCAATTGAATATAGAATATCTATTCTATCCCCTCCATAGTTCTTTTCCCAAATTAACTTTCCATCTAGATCTAGTTTTAGTAACCAATAATCTTGAAAATATGCATTACCACCAATTGGTCCATTTGCTTTATACTGGTTAGTAAAAGAGTCTGAATAGGATCCAACTAGGATAGAACCATCATGTCCAAACTCTAAGTCTGCTAATTGTTCAAAGTCAGTCCCTCCAAAAGTTCTATCCCAAATTTTATTACCTTGAGAATTAAGTTTTAGAATCCAAAGATCAGTTCTACCTATTAAATCTTCTGATTTATCAAAAGATTTGCTTGATTCAGAATACCCTCCAATAACAATATCTCCATTGGGTAACTCTAATATACCTTGTAAAACATCAATTTTATCTGCACCATAGGTCTTATCCCAAATTTTATTACCTTGAGAATCAATTTTGATCAACCAATAATCAATTAAGCCTCGATTACTTTCTGATTTAGTATTCCCAGCTGGAGAGGTTGATATTCCTCCAAGAAGAAAACCACCATCTTTTGTTTGAATTACTTTCCTTAAATTATCGTCACCTGTACCCCCATAAGATTTATCCCATAGTTTATTACCATTGGCATCAGTTTTGACAAGCCAATAGTCTCTAGAGCCAAATGAGTTAGATGATTTATCGGCACCAATACCACTTATTGAATAACCAGCAAGTAGCATAGACTTATCTTCCAAAACAACTAAATCAAATGCTTGGTCAGAAGAAGTGCCCCCAATAGTTTTATCCCACAACTTATTCCCACCTACCCCATTTTTAATCAACCAATAATCGAAGCCACCTTTTGAATTTTCAGTTTTATCATCTCTTGCATTACTGGAAGAATTTCCTAGTAGGATAACCTCTCCATTATCAAATATTTTACTAGCAACTGACCAGGCATACGCATTTGAAGTTTGAGTGTTTTGAGTTCCTTGGGTTAGATCCCATAAAATACTGGGAGGGGTATCACTTTCGGAAATATCATCTATTAGTCCATTACAATCATTATCAATCCCATCATTAACTTCTCTGGCACCAGTAAATTTCTTGTTATCAGAATCATCGCAATCAAGGCTATTACCTACATACCCAATCGTCTTTTCGCATAAGTAAATTTCTTGATTAAGATCTCCAAAACCATCTCCATCAGCGTCTCTATACCATATTTTAGCTTTACCAATAGATGCACTGGTATCATCGCAATCAAAACTTGTGGGAGGATTATTACCCGAGAATGGAATATGATTAAAACTCGAGCTATATAAACATGTTGTAGAAAACTCATTTGCTACAATACCATCACCATCTGCATCAAGATACCACCTAGTTTCAGGATTTATAATCGCATTATCGTCATCGCAGTCTAGATTATTAGACACGTAACCCACTGGTTTTTCACAAGCTATCAAAGAATCAGTTTCATGACCATAACCATCAAGGTCATTATCAACAAACCATGTAGACCCAGAGAATACTAAGCTATCGTTGTCATTACAGTCAAAGCGAGTAGGTAAAAAATCTGGATAAAATGGTCTTCTATTAGCCGTCTCCTCCCCATTACATGCTACGATATAATCGTCAATGACAAAATGGTCATTATCCCTATCAAGATACCAACGTGTCTCAGGATTGATCACTCTTACATTATCATTACAATCAAGATCATTCTCAACAAAACCTTGAGGTTGTACACATGCGGTTTTCGTTACAGCGGGATTACCAAATCCATCTCTGTCTTTGTCAGCATAATAGGTGACTAAGGGCTCGGTTTCAGGATTGATGTTAGCATTGTTATCATCGCAGTCTGTATTATCGCTTACATAGCCATTTGGTTGTGAACAGGCTTGTAAACTATCTATTAAATTTCCATAACCATCGTTATCTGCATCTGCATACCAAGTAGATATTTTGTTTACCGAAATATCATTATCATCGCAGTCTGTGTTGTTCTTTACATATCCTAAAGGTTGTTCACAGGATATTAAAGGATTTAGAGGGTCTCCAAATCCATCCCCATCACTATCAGCATACCAAGTAGCACCAATATTTATATTTCTATCCCTATCATCACAATCAAGATTATTATCTACATATCTAGCATCAAAATTTGTACAAAATAAAGTTGGAGAGGAGTTGATATCACCGTATCCATCAAAGTCGTTATCGGGGTAAAGCCAATAGCCTTCACCTATCAAGTGAAAATCAATTGAATGGTATATTGTGTTAATTCCATTATATACACTCCCTATGTTATCTCTACTCCTAAAATTATCTGTAAACTCTAAGTTCAATACAGGGCCATCGATTCCTCGAGCATATATAATTAGTTTCCAATCAAAGCGTATGCTATCATTAGGGGCACCTTGAAGCTCATCTAACCCAGGGTCTAAATCAAAATGTTGAGTTGAAGGTCCAAAAATAGTTGAGTCAAGTACGTTATAGACTCCATCACTATCAAATCGAAATGTTTTTAAATCATCAAAGGACCGAGCCCTAGCCTTAAAAAAATTCCTAGAATTTGTATAAAACCCATTGACTTCCAGACTTATGGAATCAACAACGACTCCCGAGGGAATCGTAAACTCAAATTCTGGTCTTGAACCACTACCATAGGGTTCAATAAAGCATTGAGCCGTTATATCTGCATTGAAAAATAAAAGAAGTAGAAAGACTAAATATCCTTTTAAGCTGGTAAAATTTGTTAGTTTCATTAATATTTTATCTAACGAAAATAAATACTAGCCAAATTTATGGCATATAATTTAGAGTTCTTTTTTATTCCTTGTATTTATCATCTTACAGTAGTTAACGATTGTTAATTAATCCATGTCAAAAGTAAGCCTATATTTAGATCAAACAAATGAATAAAAAGATTGTAAATTGAGGCATTTAAGTAAAATAATATCCATCTCCAAAGTGGAGCATCAATGTTTGGCCATGACATGGAAATCCTGTGAACGACATTTTTTATCCCTTGAACGGGGATATGGTCTATATTAAAGGAGGGGTAATGGTGACGTTGGCCATAAAAATAGCCTTAAATGATTCTGTGATCCCTTACAAGGCTTAAGGTCTTACACTTTTCTAAATGATCAGAATAAACATATAACCAATTATATGCAGGGGTGCTCTCAGAATACAACTACTCTAAAGCATTCATCAATTTTTTACGGTCCAGGTACCAAAAATATCTGTTTTGAACGTTAAAAGTTTCGTCCAGAACAATCATCGTTGGGGCTACAAATTTTCCATCTCTGAGTGCTAAAAGTTGCGCGAGCTGATGCAATGGATTTCTTTTCTTACCTACTTCATTATTGATAAAATACTGCCCCTCAAAACGAACGGTATCAATGGATTCTGCATCCATTCGTACCGCATAATATGATTCGTTCAATCGATTTATTACTTCTTTGTCAGTGAATACCTTTTTATCCATTTTTCTACAGTAAGTACACCAGTCTGTATAAAAATCAATAAACACCTTTTTGGATCTCAAAGCAAGTGAGTCCTCCAGTTGTTCAAAGGTAAGCCAATGAACCGATTCCACTTCTTGTGCCGTTAAAGTCGTGCACAGTAAATTTAGAATGGCCGTAAGGCAAATAATGATAATGTGAAGCTTACGTATCAAAGTAGATTTCCAATTTTTACTGAAATAAATAAGGAACGTGGCGCCATCGGACCATATATGAAGTCCGAATCACGTTCAGGGCCTGAGTCAAATTCAGGCTGATAACTGTTAAAAATATTCCTTACTCCACCACTCAATTCAATATGGAAGTCCTCCGACATATCGAAATGATAGCTTGCTTTAATATTTACATCAAAGAACGGATCGGAATCTATTAAATTCAAAAAGCCGTCATCACCTACCACTCGTGGTACGACCATGGAACCTGTATAGGTTCCAGTAAGGTCAATCTTGAAAGCATCTGTGAAATTATAAAAGGTATTGAAATAGCCATAAAGATTGGGATTTCTAATAAACTCATCTACTGCTACCACATTCTCGCTACCATTATCAGGTTCAAAAAGCACCTGTGTTTCATCATAATTACTTTGTTGTAATGTTCCACCTATTTGGAAAGCAAATTTGCTTGAGGGTGAATAGCCTGCTTCAATATTTACACCTGAAACCGTGACCCCTTCACCATTTCTTACCTCTTCAACAATGGAACCGTTAGGCAATACTGCACCTGTACTTACCTGTGTAAAAGGATTTTGCAATTGAGTGAAGAAACCTTCAATCAAGAAATTAACTTGTGACAATCCTACGTTTTTGGTATAGTTCAAAGAACCAGTATAAGCATTGGATGTTTCTTTGTCTAGATTTTCCGAAAGAATCACAAAAAGTGGTTCACCACCCACAGAAGAAATGTGAAGGTCTTCATTAAATGCTTGTGGCGCCCTGAAGCCCCTGGCATAACCTCCCCTGAACCTTAAGTTTTCGTTTACTTTATAAAGTAAAGTGACCCTTGGACTAAATACCCCAACATTGACATCAACGGTATTGTCGATGTTCCCTATCCGGTAATTCCCATCTACATTGGAAATATCATACCTACCGCCAAGCAATGCTGTAAACCTTTCGCTTGGTTTCCACTCATATTGTGCGAAAAATCCCGTAGTATTTACCCGTTGGTCGATCAAGCGTTCATACCCTTGAATTTCATCTTTTGTATCATAGTTTTGATTTTCGATACCAACCGTAATAACATCCCTATTGTTAAAGTAATGGTTATATTGAACACCTGTCACTAAGGCAATATCCTCTGTTAATCCATAGGCATTAATAGCCAAAAGGCTATCTTCTGTAGTCCTTCCTCCGCCTAGACCCCCATAATAGCTATCCCTTTGAGTACTTTGCACAGAAGCATAGACTTCAAGCTTGTTCCTACCATCCTTGCTCCATTGCTCGTAGTTGATGCCTCCAAAAAAAGTATTGTGATCTAGTTCTTCTGTAATATCAGTAAAATGTGGTGCCAGTTCTAAAAGGTTTCCACCCCTCCGGTACTCTTCTAGTGCACTAAAGTCGACAGATATCTTGCTATTTTCGCTCGGTTTAAAAAAGGCCCTCCCTCCCAATACTGTATTCTCTAATTTCACCAGTTCTGTAAATCCATCACCATTAGCATCGTAACTACCACGATGACGACTCATACCGTAAAATGTAACCCCACTCTTGAGGTCTTCATCGACGATTGATCCATTGAAGTTAAAGGTCTGGTCCAGCGCATCACCATCTATAATAGCCGTATTCGAGCGAACCTCCCAAGTATTTTCTACTGGCTCACGGGTAATGATATTGATTGTTCCACCAATGGCATTAGATCCATAGAGGGCCGAACCTCCGCTTCGAACAACTTCTACCCGCTCTACAATATTAGTAGGTATCTGGTCTAGGCCATAAACGCTATTCAAAGCACTGAAGATAGGACGACTATTGATTAATATCTGAGAATAGGCACCTTCTAATCCGTTTAATCGTACCTGTGTGAAACCACAATTCTGGCAATTGGTCTCTACACGCACCCCTGGTTGGAAGTTCAGGCCTTCAGAAATGGCGATAGATTGGGTTGCATTGAGTAATTTATTACCCAACACATTGACTACTACAGGATTGTTAGCCCGGTCTTGTTCGTAACGCGTACCACTTACCACTATCTCTTCCAATCCTAAAACATCCTCATTCATACCTATCTCGACACGAACTACTTTATCATTAACAATACTAACAGTTTCAGTTTTTGTCTGGAAACCCATTGCGCTTATTTTAAGGGTTAGGTCTCCCGAAGCCAAATCCCTTAGTACGAACGCACCCGATGCATCTGCTACAGCACCTGTTGAAGTATTTTCGATGATAATATTGGCATATGGAACAGGATTTCCATCATAAGTAATTGTACCACTAACACTCCCTGACTGCGCTTGGGCACAAATTGAAAGAAAGGCCGTTAGGAAAAAAGATACTGATATAAGTTTTTTCATAGCTATTGGGTTAACTTATCAATATTTAGCTAAGCAAAAATAAATATTTAGACTTATCTAAAAAAATATAATTTTATTTTTCTTCAATCAATTAGAAAAACTCAAGATTTTATATAATTGACTGTAGTAGATAAACTGCAGAAAATAATCTAATGGCATCATTTCATTACCATTAGAAAAGAAAAAAGTTCATGCTGTGATTGAAGTAAATTTAAGGTTACTGACCAAATTGTGGAATCTATGCTAGTCTTAAAGATGAAAGCTACTTTCATAATGATACTTTCTTTGTTTCTTGGATATGATTGATTGGTTCCTAGACGCAACTAAGTTGCAATTATAATGATTTTCTTGTAAATGCAACTTAGTTGCATTAAACTTATATATTGATTAGTAAGACTAAATTGATTGGCAAATCACTGGATGCATTTAAGTATGTAAAAGTGCTTGTCCGTTGTAAAATTGTTAAGGCACCTGCTAGATTGAAAAGGGTCAAGAGTAATCTTGGCTTGAAGCTTTTTGGTTATTTGCTATTGTGCTTATGCTACATTAGGTTAAGATTTGAACATTTGTTAGAGGAATGGTTTATTCGTTAAGTCGTTGTGGTGTGAAGTTGAACTTCAATCTACCTACTCAACAACGTTCCAAACTATAAATTCCCATTAACAGAAATCATGCATTTAGATTTTAAAAATCGAAAATTTATCCCTTTCAAAGTATAGTTGATATTTCCTTATAATTTTCTGTACTGATAGAAATGAAAGTTTAATTATTTAATATGCTTTTAAATTCACTAAAAAAACATCCAAACCCACTATCCTCTAAAAAAGCTAGAAAAACACACTTCCATTGTCTTTTCTTAAAACCGCATTAACTTAGTAGAAATATTTTTTTAAGCATTTGTTCTCCTACGAAGACAATCATGAATTCAAGTGAAACAAATTAAATGTTATACAAAATGAAGAAAAAAGTTCTTATCCTATTTGCTTTTTTAATCTCCCCCATTGTTGGACTGTTTGCCGATGAGGGCATGTGGTTCCTAATGCACATCGAACGGCTTAACCACCGCGATATGAAAAAAATGGGGCTACAGCTAACGGCTGAAGAAATCTATAGCATTAATAACCAAAGCTTAAAAGATGCGATAGTGCAATTCAATGGTGGTTGTACTGCCAGCATCATTTCTAGTAGTGGCTTAGTGCTTACGAATCACCACTGTGGGTACGATGCCATTGCCGAATTATCTACTGCTGAACAGAATCACCTTAACAATGGATTTTGGGCCGATTCACAAAAGGAAGAATTAAAACCCCAGAGTCTCTATGTGAGGTTCTTCGTGAGAATGGACGATGTTTCAGAACGCATTCTTTCACAGGTGAATGCTTCAATGACGGAAAAAGAACGTGAAGCTGCTATCAATAAGGAGATTGCAAAAATTCAAAAAGAAAACAGCGAAGATGGTAAATATACTGTTTCAGTGCGCCCTTTCTACCAGGGGAATGAATATTACTACTTTGTCTATCAAGATTATAAAGATGTACGATTGGTGGGTACACCGCCAAAAAGTATTGGAAAATATGGTGGCGATACCGATAACTGGGAATGGCCTAGACATACCGGCGATTTCTCCTTATTCCGGGTTTATGCCGATGCCGATGGCAATCCTGCGGATTACTCAGAGAGCAATGTGCCCCTAAAGGCTAAATACCACTTACCTGTAAGTATAGACGGCGTAAAAGAAAATGACTTTGCGATGATTTTAGGTTATCCTGGAAGAACGAATCGTTGGATGCCAGCAGAGGGTATAGAACAAAATGTAAAATATTCCTATCCTGCTTGGGTCGAAGGCTCAAAACTCAGTATGGATATCATGAAGAAGTACATGGGTGAAGATGAAGCTATCAACTTGATGTATACATCTACATATTCCATTATAGCCAACTACTGGAAAAACCGCCAAGGTATGATAGAAGCGTTGACCTTGCATAAAACTGCAGATACCAAACGTAAAATTGAACAGAAGTTTGACAAATGGGCCAATAAAAAGGCTAACCAACCCACTTATGGAAATGTCATTACCAACATCAATAATTACTACAACCTTACTAACAATAAAGCCAAGCATGACAACTATTTACGTATATTGTTGAGTTCTAGCAAATTTTCTGTGCTTGCCTACCGACTTGGCTCTGGATTTTCAAACTACGCCAAAGCCAATGAAGCAAAACGTAAAGAAATGGCGCCACGGTTAATCGCATTAATTGAAAGCTCTTTTAAGGACTATCACTTACCGCTTGAAAAGGAAATGTTAGCTGAACAGCTTAAGCTTTATGCTTCGAATTCGAACTACCCAATACCAGAAGGCATTACCGAAATCGTAGAAAAGGAAGATTACCTTGGCTATGTCGATGCCTTATTTAACTTATCTATGTTCTCATCCAAAGAAAGTGCAATGGCATTCTTACAATACCCGAATACTGAGTTATTGAATAATGACCCACTTTTCAATTTATCGTTAGAACTATTTGCCAAATATAGAGAGCAACCCGAAGAGCTTGTACAACCCTTAAATGATTATCAAGCCTCGTTTCGATTACTAGTGGATGGGTTGCGTGAATCTAAAATTAGCCGAATAAGATACCCAGACGCCAATTCTACCCTCCGCCTCACTTATGGTAAGGTAAGGGCCTTGCCTAAAGACCCCAGAAACGACGCTGCTGAAAATAACTATACCACTTTTAATGGAATGGTGAAAAAATATAAGCCAGGCGATGAAGAGTTTGATATGCCAAAAGATATGATCAGTATTTATGAGAAGAAGGATTTTGGTCGATATGCTAATAGCCTAGGGCAACTTTCAATCAATTTCTTAACTGATAATGATATTACCGGTGGAAATTCTGGTTCGCCTGTGCTCAATGGTAAAGGTGAATTGATAGGGTTGGCTTTTGATGGAAATATTGAAGCAATGGCAGGTGATGTGATATTTGACAAAGACCTTCAACGTACCATCAATGTAGATATTCGATATGTACTTTGGTTGATTGACAAGTATTCAAATGCAAGTCATATTATTGATGAACTGTCTATCAAATCAAAAAAAGGGCTTTGATGCTATTGATACAAAAGTACTCCCTAAGTGGAGTACTTTTGTATTTTTAAATTGTTCAAGGTTATTAACGATTTCCTTTACAATAGGATTTAGATAATATCGAGCAGGCATTTTAGTCTTTTTTTTTGTTTCGAGCCCATTAATAGCATCTGATCCATCTATATAAAGTACAATTTTCATAGGTTTTTCTCTTATACCTCCTACCTTCCAAAGGTTAGGACAATATTGATGCGACCTACTTTCCAGTAAATTTTCATTGTCCATTAAGTCGATTGATGAATGTTTAGGCAGCAAGTGGGTTTTCACACTGGTCGGCTTTTTTGTTTTTCTTTTTGGAGACAAATACCGCATTGGCGGTGAACACTCCGAAAAAGACCCATACCTTTTCGTTGGGGCCGTTCCTTGCCCTTACCTTTTGTAGTCCATAGTGATTTTTTTGATTACCAAAACTACCCTCTAGTCTTGTCGCCCTATCCGGGGGATCCCATCCTTGTTCAGTGCAGCCTTGAGTTGTATGACCTCCTTTTCGGGCTTTCTCCCCTTTGGGTCAAAAGAGTGGAATATCTGGTTTGCTGCACAAAACCGCCTGTTCTCATTGGTGGCGTATATCCTATCACCAGATACCTGATGGCACTTCCCGAAGATAGTCCTATGCTTCATGATACTTATCTTCAAGCGTTTGCATTCATTGAAGGCATTGTAACTGAAATGTTCGATTATGTTGATACCACCCACTTGTGACATATGCACCTTCGCCCCGAGACTAGCCGTCCGCACTCAGTAGGTTTGTTTTCTTTACCTCTTTTTATTGATCGGATGTAGGGCTTGTGCAAAGAGACTATACTATTTTTGACCTTTCTACCAGGATGATGAAATAGGTAGTACTGTTGTTGATATACCTTTTTTATCGTTTTTAGGTATCTGTAGAAACCTTTCTCCAAATTGTTCTTAAAATATATATTGAGCAACTCCTGTAGGGCGTTCAGCCCCCTTTTGAGCAAGTTGAGCAATGACCTTATACGTTTATGCGTCTTCTTTTGGGATTTGCGTTTGAGTCTGCTGTAAGCTAGATACCTGCGTTTTTGCACATCGAAACGTTCTTTCTCCTTGCCCAGACGTACCTTCGACATTTTCCGTAAGTGGAAAAGTTGCTTGGCATATACCCACGCACAGCTTTCCCATTCCATGGTGGCCACAACAACTTTACATCGGTCGGATAACGGATATAGCTTTCAAAACAAGTAGCATCCATCTTAAGGAAGTGCTTCATCTCTATATCCTCATGCCAGTAGTCTATCAGGATACGCTGTACCTCCTCCAGATTTGTTTGATGGGCAATGAAGCCCCGGATTCGACTTATGATCCCTGTATCCCTTATTAGTTCCAAATTTCCTAAGCGCATCCCACAGAACATCTGAAGGCTAGGATTGTGACCCTCATGGAATGGTTGATATGTTCGATGAGTTTTTCATCACTGACGCCCAGTTCATGTTTGAGGAACATCAGGGCAAACTTGCCACTGTTGTCAAAATATTCTTTCCGTCCGCATTTGTTCTTGGAACGTGGCAAGCAGTTGCCCAACTGTTCCAATGGCAGGGATTCACGTAGCTTGCCCCAACCGCTCATCTTGAATCTGTACCATAATATTCCGTTTGTTTCTTCAAGGGAAAATATCGTAGATTGCATATCCTTTTCTTGTTGTGTGGTAACTCTAAGAAAAGAAAAACCCTCGAAAAAACGGAATATCCCGTTATTTTGAGGGTTACTTTATCGAAAGCTTATTACAACTTGCTGACTGTCAGTAAATTAATATCGTAAAGGTTAGCCTAATTAAATGGCCAGTTTAATAAGTATAAATCTGGATATAGTGCTTAGATAAGTTATATTTTCTTATCAATAGCACTTTTTATCTTTTTGATTGCATCAGTTACTTTTTTGCCCGATGTCGCTATGTTCATCCTCATAAACAATGCGCCTTCTCGACCAAACCAGTGTCCTGCGTTCAACCCAATTCCAGAGTACTCTGTTAAATGATCAGACATTTCCTTTGAATCATTATAAATATTTCTAAAATCTAACCATAATTGATAGGTCCCTTCTGGTTTTATAATCCCGATTTGGGTGTTGACCAATTCATCTTCAACACGCTGGATGTTGGTTTCTATCGTGTTTATCAAATCCTTCAACCAAGGCTTTCCTTTATTGTAAGCAGCTTCTAAGGCTACCCTTGTCAATGCGTTCGTTCTTCCCAGGTTATATTTATTAAATATTTTCGAGACCAAGTCTTTTATATTTTGATTGGGAATGATAGCCATTGAATCTGCTATCCCACAAAGATTAAAAGTTTTGGCTTCTGATGTACATACAACGATCTTGTCATATTCATCTATGAATTGCAGTACAGAAGTGAATTGATTATCAAAAAGAATGATATCCTTATGTATCTCGTCTGAAATCAGAAGTAGGTCATTTTCTTTACAGATCCTGACTACTTGTTTCAATTCCTTTTCGGTCCAGACCCTACCTACAGGATTATGGGGATTACAAATGATTAAAATTTTATTGTTCCCATTTGTTGCTTTTTCTTTCAGGTCCTCAAAGTCAATTTGATATTTTCCCTTGGCCAACTTTAAGGGATTTTTTATTATTCTTTGCTCTGTATTACGTATTACATCACGGAATTCCATAAAAACTGGTGGCTGCGTAATTATCCCATCTCGTTCAGGCACGTAGTTTTCGAGTAGGACAGAAATTGTCGTAGTAATACTCGGGCTGAAAAGGAGATGGTCTTTGTTCAATTCAATCCCGTAATTGTTCCTGTACCAATTTTTTTGAGAATCAAAAAATGACTCCGGTTTGTATTCATATCCAAAGCCAGAACCAGTAATACGTTCTATTAATAACTCTTGAATCGGCCCAGCAACCTGAAAATCCATATCAGCAACCCAAAATGGTTCAACATTGCTATTTCCAAACAATGCTTCCAATGTCCTTGGATTGGTTTTTGTCAATGGCAACCCACTTAATTTATTATCAATTTTTATTTCCATTATTGTATCATATCAAATGATGAATATATGAAAAGTACTGTAATTTCATTCAAGGGCTTTTCTGTTTTTAACCAAACATTGCTACTCTATATAAACTGCAGGTCAGTTTTGAAAGTTGGTCCTTATTTTTCAATTACCCTAGTCATTAACAACATGTCATAAAATGATTGTATATCATTACCAATAGTTATACTTATAAAATAAGTCGTGAAAAGTATAAGCCCTATGAATGTCAAAGGCCTGATATCTGGTGTATGCATAAAATATAAGGGCTCAGGAAAAACTACACCTTTCTGTTTGATTTTTGCAATACTAAAAATGGGTTTATACAATGGAGCCTGACAAAACCATAAGTTACCTTAACTATCAGGATATAAGTTGAAATTAGACTCACCTCTTCCATGGAATTCAACATATAGCTTAATTAACCTACTTTCAACATATTTCAATAGTTGAACTCTAGGTGTGTTCTGGTTTGTCAAAAGCTGATATGACTTACATTTTTCTTCTCTGTTCAGGTTGAATATATAAGTCATTAAACGCCAAATATTATTTTGTCAATTATAATTTTATTTATTAATATTTTAGTTTATTTATAATATACAGTATTTTTATAATTAATCTAATCTATATTTATACTGAATTATTGTTTTGATTAATACTTAATATGTTAACATCATATCATAAACCTTAAGATTGAGTCTTTTACTTCATAACACTACTGATTGGTTCATTCAAGAAGATTAGATATTATAGTTGAAATAGTAGTCAAGTATTCAAAAGATGTTAAGAGTTTAAATACAATTGTAACAAAAAAAAGAAGCAAGCATAAAATACTTGCCTCTAAATAAATATGAAAATGATTTTTTTTGAAGTTGTCGGTATACAATCAATACAAAATGAATCATTGAAAACGCTATTCCGATTTTAATTTTACTTTATGTTTCTATTCAATTTACTTTTTTAAGTAACATTTATACTTATTAAATTTTATCCCTTTATCTTATTTTTGGGTAATAGCTGTACTCAATGGCCCAGTTTTAAGTATTGAAATAATAGACTTTTAAGTTTATATTAAAAATTGTATTCATACATAAAACTTAAGAAAACGTTGGTTGTCCAAGTATATCCATTATCTCTGAGTGGTGCACCTGAAATAGCATTATAGTTCTCTGCAAAGCCACTTTTCCGACATAGCTTACTAAATCGAAGTGCTACATCTTTTGCCAGTTCTTCTTCTCCACATTTTTTTAAGCCTTGCACAATTAGAAAAGTCGAAGGTGCCCATATTGGACCACGCCAGTACCCATCTGGTTCATAAAGCTCACTCTTTGTTGATTCTGAAGCCACACCAAATACGGTAATGAAGTCTCCTTTTTTAAAATTGGCAACTAACTTTGATTTTATTTCATTTGGAAGCCTATCGCCCAATAACATTGGAATGTAGGAAAGTAGGCTGTTCCCTTTTTCATTGTAATTACCACTAGGGTAATGCAGATACACAAATTTTTCATTCTTCCAGAATGTATCAATTATTTTTTTCGCCAAGTCATCTGCTTTTTGCTTCCATGCTTCTGCTTCTTTCTTTTTACCCAATTTTGTAGCCATATTAGCGAGGGCATCTATCTGTAATACAAGGAAAGTAGACAAATCTGGACTTTCAACAGGGTAGCCAATATCGAATACGGTTCCGTTATCCCAGCCTGAATCATTTCCATGATGATACTGTGCTAAGCCGTCATTATCATCATCACGAAAGTTTAGCCAGAAATTAGTGAGTCGAACAATAGGTTCATACGCTTCTAGTAATTGGGCTTCATTGACAATACCAGTTTCCATCATATTCTCAATGGCAATGCCATAAACAGGGGGTTTGGTAAAACCGAAATGAATAAATACATCCCTGAAACGGTCTGGCAAAATTCCCGTATCATCCTGATTGCCTAAAACTACCATTAATTGGTTCCATGCTATATCAGGATGAGAATGTGCCATACCCATTGCGTTAAAGCAGTTGTCCCAAGACCAGAGATAGTTCATCCAGTTTTTAGACATCAGCATCCCTTCCCTATTCATCATTCCCCGCTCTCTTACCAAACAAGACCAGTTAATATACATAGCAAGTTCAAAAGTCTCTTGGTACTCTTTTGAAACCTTTGGTGCAGCTGCTAAAAATGTTGTAAAGGAATCTTGCCTATTTTTCTCACAATCATCAAAACTCAGTGTATAATCTTTAGACCGCCATTCAGAAACATATTCTTCTAAAACTAATTCAGCGGCTTCTCCATTAGTAGGCAATAATAAAATATAGTTGGTGCCTAAATCCTTCGACTGATAATGAATATCAAACTTACTTTCATCAATCTCATCATTTTTTATTAGCTTAATATTTCCTTGGGTACAGGTCACCATTAATCTATCATAACGATTGTAGCCTGGCAAGCGAAACTGCTTCTCTGATAAATACATAGGTACTCTAAAAGCATTTGTTTTCAGCATTAACCCAATACTGCTAGACTTGAGTCTTATTATCTTATCATTCTCAAAACAAATTTTTGCGGCTCCTTCAGACGTTTTTAAAGTAATAGCAGTTGGTGTTGCAATTGCCTCGTATGTTAGCTCTTCCCCTTTACTATTTACCGGGTGAAAAGTAAAAAGAGTACGTGTATCTAAGCCTATAAAGTGATGTAGATAAAGCGTATCGGTCTTTTGTCTATCCCTTATTTTGTTAAAAGAAAAGTATGATCCACGTGTACTAAAAGGTACTTCTTGGAGGTCATATTCAACTTGTGCAAGCACTAAACTGGAACAAAGAATCCCAAAAATAAGAAGCGCTATAGTATGTTTTTTCATAGTGATTTATTGCTAAGATTTACCCATAAAAGATATAACATCATTTGATTTTTCAACCATTTCTTTTTCTTGCAGATTAGTTTTCTTCGCATTGAAGAAATACTAATCTATTCCAGACGCTTCTCTAAACTTCTTCAAGTCTTCTAACTGATACCAGCTCTTATACCATTTATAAGGAGCATCATTTTGAAGGTTATCACCTGAAGTGCTCCTACCGTTATCCACAATAGAAAAGAAATTATTCAATAATTCTCTGGTTACTTCAGGTTGTTGTTCCACTACATTTATAGATTCTGAAGGGTCGTTCTTCAGGTTGTATAATTGCAATTCTGGCAGTAACTCATAGCCTTCTGTCTTTTTATTGGGTTCACTCCAACCACCTGAACCTCTACACAAATTCAACTTCCAATCTCCTTTTCGAATAGCAAACAAGCCTTTATCTGAGCGATAAATTGTAGATTCTCTATGAAACGCTTCATCATTATTTGAAAATAATGGAAGCATGGAGTAACTGTCTTCACCTTCATCGTTTGCCAGTGTGTATCCAGTTATCTCTGCTACAGTAGCCATTAAATCGGTGGTACATATGGGCTTATTTTTAACTTGTTGACTTTTAATCTTTGTAGGCCAGCGAACAATAAATGGAACTCTATGCCCACCTTCAAAAACATCTGCTTTGGCACCTCTATATATATAATTTGGAAAATGCCCTTGTGCTTCCATTTCACTTTTACCCGAACCATGATAAAATCCATTATCAGAAGTAAAGATGATGAGGGTATTTTCAGCAATACCTGCCTCTTCAACTATATTTAATAAACCGCCCATGTAATCATCTACCATCATTACATAGTCTGCATAGGGATGCAAACCGCTCTTTCCTTGCCACTCATCTGTTGGGAGGATGGGGATATGAGGAGAAGGAAGTGCCAGATATAAGAAGAATGGACTATTTGTTTTAGCCTGTCCTTTTACATATTGACCTGCTCTGGTAAAAAAGTTTGGCGTTACTTGTTCGTGTACAAAATTTTTAGCCCTAAGACCTCTACGCCACCAACCGTACTCCGAAGTATCTTGTGAAATTTCACTTGGTACTTGTGTGATGTTCTCATTTTCAACATAAATAAAAGGTGGCATGTCCAGCGATGCGGCATGTCCATAAGCATAATCGAACCCAAGACTATTAGGGCCATTCGTAATTGGTTTGGTATAATCCACACCTTCTAAGTAATGAGGTCTATCTTTTATGTCAATGGTAGTGGTATCAAAAGTTGCCCAATCCCACCCTAAGTGCCATTTACCAATAAATGCCGTATGGTAACCTTGTGTTTTCAGTATAGAGGCCACCGTTGTTCTTTCAGGTGGAATCAGCGCAATAGACCGCCCGTCTAACACAGTATGTTTTAGGGGCGAACGCCAACTATAACGGCCCGTCAAAATACCATAACGTGTAGGTGTACAAACAGAAGAAGAGGAATGTGCATCCGTAAACATCATTCCTTCGTTTGCTAATTTATCTAAATAGGGTGTTTTTATTTTACTATTTTCATTGAAAGCACCTACATCGCCGTAGCCTAAGTCGTCAGCTAGCACGTAAATGATGTTGGGTTTTTGAGTATTCAAAACCTGTTCTTGTTCCTTTTCTTTCGAACAAGAAAATAAGAGGAAGGAAAATAAGCAGATAATTGGAAGATACTTTTTAATTATTCCAACTCCTAGATATCTCTCCGTAGATATTGAAAAAATGGAAAGCACAATTAATAATGGAAAACTTCTTATTTTCATATTGAATTAGTTTTGTTCATTTAGTAAGGAGTGACATATGTTGCCACTGTAATAGCTTTGTCTTTAGAAATATCATCCAACATACGAAGCAACATCGTTTGATCTGCTCACTATCCCTTTTTCTTCCAAGTCATTTAAATGTGCATTAACGGTACTCAAAGAGCGGAACTCATGGAGTTTATTCATTTTATCACATGTATTTTTCCAAAGCGTTTCCAAATCTTGGTCTTTCTCTTTGAGTAATGTAATGATTACGTCTTCAATGGAAGTGATGTAATTTCTAGCCTTAGCTATGAGGTCAAATGACTCAGAAGACGACATAGGTGGAAAATGTGCCAGCAAAACCTTTTCAACATTGCGTGTTTTGATGACTTCTTCCAATTTGTCAAGGCTTTCTCTGTAGCCTTTTACGGTTACATGCCCATGAATGAGGGGGGCATCTATGAGGGTGATCACATCTCCGAGAATTAGTGTTTTACTCTTTGTCTCTAACCAGCCTACTTCCTCTAGCATGTGCCCGCTGAACGTAAAACACTCCAATTGTACGCCTCCACCCAAATCGAACGTATCACCATTTTGCAAAAGGAATCAACCTCGTGTTCCCTGTCTAATATCCCAAAAACTTCATCTCTTAGTTCAGGCGTATCTTTAAATATTTCAGGAAATGGGCGAGCAAATTCGTTGTAATGTGCTTCCCAGTCGTTATGCCAGTGGGCGCAGGCTTCTGGGGCTACAATTTTACAGTTCGTCTTATCAATCATTTGTCCATTCCCCCCTATATGGTCGTGATGAGAATGTGTATTTAATATATGGGATAAGGTATTTGAATCTACTCCTGCCTCATCCATAAGCAGTACAAGGTCATCATGCATGGAGTTAATTCCAGAGTCTATGAAGACAGCACTATCAGCCCCCTTTACGAGGTAAACATTTAAAGGGATGGTATCGGTTAGTTGAATAGTTTTACCGTAAATGTTTTTGTTTATTTGGCTCATATCTAATGCTTATTTATATTATTAATTAAATCTTATTCAATCATTCTTCAATAATAGGTAAGAGAATGTGCGAGGGATACTCCTTGCTGTGATAAATCATTTGCAAGGCTTTCTTCGTTTTTTTTGACATAGCAGAATATTCGCCTGTGTTTAAGTTCCTGTCAAACCGTGGAAGATTACTACTTGATATTTCAACACGAATTTTATGACCTTTTAAAAAGACATTGCTGGTAGCCCAAAGATCAATTGAATATTCATAAATCTTTCCTGGTTCAATATTACTAGGCTCGATATTAGACTCTCTATAGCTCGCACGTATAATTCCATCGCAAATACGGATTGCTTTTCCATCAGGATGTACGTCAACCAATTTCGCAGTAAAATCTGTGTTCGTTTCAGAGGATGAAGCAAATAATTTGACTGTTACTGGTCCTGTTACCTCAACATCTGCATCCAGTACTTCAGTTGTATAAACAAGCACGTCGTTTCTTTCTTCAATGTAAGTCTGATCATTAGGCCCCATCATAATCTTTGCAATCACAGGATTCTGGGGGTCATAGGTAAACGTGTCAACAGCAGCTGTACTGGACAGGTTGCTGCTAAGCACACCATCACCATTTAATGTATTAGCTCTACCACCGCTATGAAAATAATATTTTGTATAGTTTGTACGTGCAAGTGGCCATTCATTTTCAAAGCGCCATTTATTTATCCCCATTGTAAAAATTTTAACAGGTGGTTCATCTATAACCCCATTTTTAATACCCTTAAGCTGGCTATCCATCCATCGCAATTCAATGGCCTTCTTCTTGACTCTAGCATCTTCTCCATAGTCAAGATCACCATATTTTCTCTTACCCCAATCATGCTTCCAAGGACCGATCATCAATCTTTGTTTTTTACGGATTTCAGGATCGATATTATCACCCGTCATTTTTACATAACTATCAATTGTGCCCTTAAGAAAAATGTCATACCAACCTCCTACGTTGAAAACAGAAGCATTAATTTTTGAAAAATCTTCATCACTAACTGTTGAAGGGTCCCAGAATGAATCTCTTGTTGGATGAAGTAATAGATCCCTGTAAAAACCAACTCTCCAACCATGAACACTATCATGATTTATAATCGGTAGCGTAAGGAGAATACTATCCTTTTTCTGTTCCATTTCTTCTGTTGATACTATGAAAGGTTGGGTCATCATAACACTCCAATAAGAAAAGACCCCCAGAAAAAATGCACCATTCTGATGCATGGTACTGTAAGAATCAAACCAGGTATCAACAGGCATCATTGTAACAAGACTGGGACTATTTAACTTAGCTGACATCCATTGTGTAAACCCATTATATGAACCGCCAGCAGTGCCTATCTTTCCATTACTCCAACTTTGTTCGGCAATCCATTGTTGGGTATCGAAACCGTCTGAAGCATCGTCTCTAAAAGCATAGAATTGTCCTTCAGACGAGTATCTACCCCGTGCGTCCTGACTTATATAAACATATCCTTTTGGTGCGTAAAAATGTCCATTTTTATTTCCAACACCTCCACTTCCATAAGGACTTCTCACCAAAATAACCGGAAACTCACCTTCAGCATCTGGACGGTAAATATTTGTTGATAATCGCGTACCGTCACGCATGGGCACCATTACCTCCAACTCTTCTATTACTGAATATTTTTTGCCTGTTTCGGATTGAGCAAAACCAACATTTATAAATGTATGTATGGCTAGCAAAAATGTAATTGCTACGATTACAAATGTCTTATTATTTGCTTTCATTAGTTTCTGGTTTAACAACATTAATATTCTCGATGATTTTCATATTTTTTTATCTTAAGTTTTTATTTAAACCATTAGATGCGTTGAATTTTTATGGATGACCTTATGACCTTTGATTCCATAAAACAGCACATAAACATAGCATAGAACAGGAACTATAAAAGAAAGCTGAATAGAATCGGCAGCATCTGCAACCCAGCCCTGAATACTAGGAACAATGGCCCCACCTACAATCATCATGACCAACAGCGAAGAAGCTTGACTAGTGTATTTACCTAAATCTTTAATTGCCAGTGTAAAAATGTTAGACCACAGAATGGAATTGAACGCCCCTATGGTAATGGCAGACCAAAACGCAAATATGCCAGTTGTTGAAATCATGGCAATGAGCAGCACGATAATGGCTGCGGCGAATACAGAGAGTAATCTGGCAGGCTTGCCTTGACCCACTAAAAATGCCAAGAAGTTGAGGGTGAGGAATACGAGAAAAAGAGCGACGTCTTTTAAAGAAAGTGCTTCAAAATAAAAAGCATTTCCATCATTTTTAATACTGGTAATGAGATAAATGAAGGCAAATGACAAAAGAGAAAAAGCCACCATAGTCAAGTATTTCTTCACTTTATTATTCAAAGAACCCATAGAAACCGCTCCTATAAATCTGCCTATCATGGCCCCTCCCCAATAATAAGCGATAAAAGCACTACCTTCAGCTTCTTCAAAGCCCATGATAGACTCTAATTTGAAAAAATTTATCAGAAAACTGCCTATTGAAATATCTCCGCCTACGTAGCAAAAGATAGCAAGCATACCGAATTTAAGATGTCGGTGTTGCAAAACATCTGTGCCCGTAACAATACTTTCTTGCCCTTTAATGCGTGGTAGTTCGACAAAACTGATTAGAACAGCGAGCAGAAAAAACGTACCGCCAAAAATTAAATAGGGAGTTTTTAAAGAGTCAACGGTAATTGTACCATTTGAAAAGATGCTATAAATGAGGATTGCACCTACAACTGGAGCTAGCGTTGCACCAAGCGAGTTAAACCCCTGAGCAAGATTTAACCGACTCGACTCTGTTTCAGGCTTACCCAATCGAGCAGCATAGGGATTAGCCGCAATTTGTAGTATGGTAACCCCTGAAGCCAGAATAAAAAGAGCGCCCAAAAAGAAAATATATTTCCCATATTCAGCGGCAGGGTAAAACAAAGTACAGCCCAAACCACATATCACCAAACCTACGATAACGGACTTTTTGTACCCAAACTTTGAAATGGGGTCTCCTATAGAGGCCGAAACTAAAAAATAACCTAACGAAACAAAAAAGAAAGCTCCGAAGAAAGCAGACTGAACCAAAGACGCTTGTAAGTATGTCAACTCAAATGAGGACTTCAAATGCGGAATTAACACATCATTCATTACTGTGATGAAACCCCACATGAAAAACAAAAACACGATAGTAATGAATGGCTTTTTAAGGTGTTTCTGATTAGTCGTCTTATGATCAATACTCGTATTCAAGTTGTATTTTGTTATATAGTTTAGTTACTAAAAGTATATAGTTCTGTAAGCATTTTGCTTGCTAATTAACCTCTTCCAAACGGACACTTTTATACAATTCCATCACCTCTTTTTCTGATAGTGCTTTAGCAAATATCATTACCTCGTCTATCACTCCGTCAGGTGTTCGCCCTAAGGGAATTTCGGCATTGCTGCCTATTCGCCAGCTCCAAGGGGTTTGTCCTATTTCCCCAGATACTTTAAGCTCCCTTACTTTAACTCCGTTGTAATACAAAAACAGCGTGTCGTCAATTCTAGAGCCCACAAACTGTGACCATTTGCCTTGCCATTTGGGTTTACCGGTCTCTTTATCTTTCGGGACGTTATACGCATTTTGTCCTACGCCCCATCCGCCTATGGCAAGTTGCAGTTGCCCGCTGTTATTCAGTTTCATCATGTGATGGGCTCCTTTGGTAATTAAAGAAGCTCGACCGTCTTCATCAGCAGGTTTGTACCAACACAACACCGTTAATTCTTCGCTTTCAATGGTAAGACTAGGGGAATTTGGTGCTCTTACATATCCTTTCTCAGGCTTCAAGCCTTTCCCTTTTACGCCTTGTATGTTGTGGCTTTCTCCGACCAAATCCCCGTGATTCCCAAAGCCTGAATGGTCTCGGATATCACTTGTATTTTCATCAAAAGTATAATGCAATACGAGTGTTTCGGAAGCGGCTTCATACACTTTAAATGTTGAAGATTGCCCTTTATCTACCCGCAGTTGATGGAAACCTTTTTCAGTGATTGCTGGCAATACGCCTTCTAAGATCTTTATTTCCCCCGGTTGCAAAGAGATTACTTCTAGCGTTACCACAGGCTTATTATCTACAAATAATTTTGGCGTATGGGTAAGGGATTGACCAGAAACGTTTTGCACTTCTACCCGATAGTCCAACCTTTCATTTGCAGTTGCTAATGGTGCAACAATGGGCGCTTTAATATGTAAAGCTTCCTCTACAGAAAGATTGGTAGCAGTCACGTTGACCTGTACCTCCTTATCTGCTACACGTATCGCATAATTGCCTGCTTTATATAATTGCAAGGGCAGTTCTACTTCTTTTATCTGCTTATTTTCCAGTAAGACAAATACCGTATCGGTAGGTTTTTGATTGATATTGATAACCAAAGGATAACTACCCACCACTCCGTTATTCTGAATGGAAGCCTTTACGTTAATCAGTTCATGGGAACTTACATCTTGTTCATCCAATTGCAAATCCAAGAGTTCAAACGAGGGCTTTTCTGCGGTTAAGGTATGGAACTCTTGTTTTTCCATTCCCCAACTCTTGTTAGGCGTATCGCTCATTGTAAATGATATATGCTTTGCCTCGAATAAGGCTTTTTGTGAAATAAAGGCATTGTCATATTCTTTCCCATCAATTTCCATAGTTTGTATGTACATATTCTCCTTTGAAGCATTCTTTGCTTCGATTGTGACTTGCTGTTTATTCGGTAATTTTAGAATTACCTGCTCGAACAGAGGCCCTGCAATGACCAATTCATCTACACCAGGATTTGAGGGGAATAAACCTAGTGCACTCCATGTAAACCAACTGGATATACTTCCCCAGTCATCGTTGCCAGGAATTCCCCCAGGGGAATTATTAAAGTAATAGTTCAGACTTTCTCTACTCCATTTCATGGTCTTCCACGGCTGCCCTGCATAACTGAATAGAAAGGGAAAGTTTAAGGGGCATTCGTTATCGAGTATAAACAAGCCTTCTTCAAAATTCCTTTCTAGATGCTCTACAAAAAACGCATCTCCCCCCATGAGGTTAATTAAGCCTTGTGGGTCGTGTGGGGCTAACCAACTCATATTCCACGCATTGGCTTCAGCATAAATGGAGGCTTCCGCCCAAGTGCCATCCTCATTCTTAGTTTCCATGAGTCTAGACGCAGGATTGAAATGATTTTTATAGTTTAAAGAGCGTTTTTTTAGCTTATCAGCAATGTCTTTTTTTCCAAGATAATCAGCTATTTGTGCTAATGCCCAATCGTTAAAAGCGAACTCTAAGGTGGCAGTAGTAGCATATCGTTGAGGGTACGGAACATGCCCCAAAGAATCGTATAAGGTCATCGCTGCATCTCGGAAATAAGGTGGAGTCAATATCATCTCTTCTAGCCCTTTGTATGCCAATTCTACCTCAAAATCTGTAATACCTTTTGCCAATGCATCAGCTACTACTGAGCTCAGGTGTACTCCAGTCATTACTTCAGGTTCGGGGAGTACCCCGTTCATTTGGTAAATCCTGACCATTGAGCGCAAAAAGTCCCTACTTTTGTTGGGATAGAGCAGATTGTACAATGGTTGCTTAGCTCGAAAGGCATCCCACGGTGTGTAGTAGATGTAATGTTGCTCATTTTCACGCAATGCCCCCCCTAACTCAAAACCGGGGTATTCGCCGTTTACATCGGTTGCATTAACAGGGAGAAGTTGAGCATGATATAAAGCGGTATAAAAGCTCGTTTTATCCTCTTCTTTTCCTTTAGGAATTTCTACATTACTAAGTGCCTCATTCCATAAAGCATTCGACTGTTGCGCTACCTCTTCCACATTCCACAAGGGAATTTCTTCATTTAAATTTAACTGTGCATTTTTAGCTGAGGTATAAGAAGCCCCGTACTTCATTTTTACTTCATCACTTTCAAAAACCAATTGATTACTGTTATCTAGATTGATAACAGTAAAGGGTTTATCAAAAATGATAGATATAAATAAGCTCTCTTTATTTGAGGTGATGTATTGACTTCCTGCCTTTAATTGAACTTCTAAAGTGGTATTTGACAAATAATTAATTGAATCAAAACCTCGTAGAATTAAACCGTTATAACCAGATTGCTGAAACTTAAAACTAGTAATGGCAGAACGAGTTAGTGCAGCAAAAGAACAAGTAATTTTGGGGGTCTCTAAAAAAACCTCATAATAACCGGGAATCGCTTTTTCATTTTCGTGCCGAAAAAATGAAGCACTTTCTGATAGTGATGTCTTTTTTTCTTCGGCTAAAGAAAAGGGCATAAAGACACCTTTTCCTTTTGAGCCATCTGGCCAACCGCTAAAATGTTCAGTCATACTGAACCTGTAAATCGTATCTTGGCTATAATAGTATCCTTTATTTCTATCCTTAGGGCTATTGGTTTCTGGGCTTGGTTGCGCTATGCCATGTGGCGCAACCGCTCCGGGATAAGTACAACCCTCTGATCTCCATTCAGATACAAAGTGTGTTGCATCTGTACCAATAAATGGATTTACATATTGCGCATTTTGGCTGCTTTCTGGGGTACATGCAACTAAAGAGATGAGCGTTACATAAACAAAAATATATTTACTCATACCTTTTAATAGTAAGCTGATAAGCCCGCATACAATTTCTATCAACATCAAAACTTAGAGTAAGGATTTTATAAGGTTAGACATATAAAGTTTACCTCTATTTATTAAAACAAGAGTTCAGATATGATACCATTCAACAATAGTCTCTTTATTACTAGGCATCTTCTTCAAGTGTAAAGAGCTAAAAAATAGCTCTTTACACTAAATCATTTGCGATTAATGGATTTTTTTAATAACCCGGATTTTGCTCTAAAGGAGCCCCTGTATTCGCATCTATAGCCGATTGGGGTATAGGCAAGAAGTTATGGAAGGGCTGAACAGAATTTCTCATCGATTCAAGCCATGCAAACCTTCTCACTCTTTCATACAGCATATTTGTTCTACATAACGTCCTTCTCCTTTGCTCTTCTGTTACCAATTCTCTAGCACGTTCATCTAAGAGAAAGTCAATGTCTACGTCACCTGCAGTAATTGGGGTAGCGTTAGCTCGTGCACGGACCACGTTGATATCTGCTGCTGCCGCCGCTGCATCTCCGGCCATCATATGCGCCTCTGCACGAAGTAAATACGTCTCTGACAGCCTCATGATAATATGGTCGTTGTACGTACCACCTGAAGTAGGTCCATTTAGAAGCGGCCCTTCAAGCTTACGAATCATGGGGAAAAATCTTTGTATGGTATCCCTTCGATCTAAACCAAAAAACGGATTAGTTTCAGGATTGAACAACTGTCCAAAAAATTCGGATGCAGGATTATTGTAATACCAATCCCTTCTAATATTGTATTTGCTGTTTCGCATGTCATTGGGGTCAGAAAGCACCTGATCATAAAAGTACGGCGTAAGACGCGCCCAACCAATGCCCCGACCAATGCTGTCAGCGGTAAGAATAAACCCTGGATCTCCATTCGGGTCTAGCAAATCAAAGTAACGAGGGCCAAAAACACGTAAATTAAAATTAGCATTTGAACTAGGCCCCTGACCACCTGGTGTGCCGAATTGAAATTGGATTGCAAAAATGACTTCCGTATTTCCTGCAGATCTATCTTGGTTGCCTGCCATAAATATATCAGAGTAATGATCACCGGGCTGATCCATTGCTGAACCAAACCTCGATGTAATCAATTGATAATCATTACCATCAATAACATTTGAAGCAGCTTGGGCTGCACTATTGTAAAATGATGCATCCCCTGATTCTCTGCCCAAGGAAAGGTAAACCTCTGCTAACAGGTGGTTGGCAGCCGCGCTGGATGCACGACCTTCCTGTAAAGCTACTGAAGGCAAATTAGCAGCGGCGAACTCTAAATCTTGTCTTGCAAATTCTAATACCTCTAACCTTGACGCACGCACAAAGTCTAACTTTGGCGTAGAAGAAACTTCACTTACTATCGGCACGCCTCCAAACGAATTTGCTAAAACATTATATACGTAAGCACGTCCAAATCTCGCTTCAGCTAACACTCTATTTTTCTCTTCCTCACTTGACCATTCTATGTTGTCTATGTTTTGAATGACCATATTAGCAGAAGGTAAAGTAGTCAAATAAGCCCAATTCCACTTATTATCCTGAAACCAAGTTGGAGTTAGTAAATCGTAAGTTGTGAGGAATCCTATTTCACCACCGGTAGTTATATCCGTACCAAAGTGGTCAAAAAACGAAATCACGCTCGCTCCAAATAAATCATCACGAATGCCTGAATAAACGCTTACCAGGCCAGCTTCAAAACCCTCTTCGTTGGAGAATGTATTGCTTTCAGTCAGAAACTCAGTAGGGTTTTCATTGAGTATATCTTCACTACAGCCTGCTATTATGGATAGCATTAAAAGTGAAATTATGATATAGATATATTTATAGTTTTTCATCTTTGAAATGTTTAGCTGAATGTAATAATTTATAAAGACCACTAGAAACTAAGATTTAGTCCTGCCATGTACGTACGTGCCGCTGGGAAAGCATTAAAATTATTATCCCCATTTTCAGGATCCCATCCTGGCCAATCTGTTAAAGTAACTAGGTTTCTGCCACTCAAAAACACCTTAAGATTAGATAGTTTGAGTTTATCTAGCACAGCATCGTTAAATGTATAAGAAAGCGATACATCTTGTAATCTAACAAAATCCCTATCCGCATAGAATTGCTGTCCTAAAGCATTGTTATAGTTTAGTCTAGGTCGAGTATTCGAGCGGTTTTCTGGTGTCCACCAACCATCTCCTTCATCCAACATATTTACTGCTCTTCCAGGAAAGTTACTGCCACCAAGTGAAGGATCAAGTTGTCTGAATTCACGAATGAAGCCGTGCTGTCCGGTCACGAAAAACGAAAATGAAAAATTCTTATAATTCAAGGTATTTCCTAGCCCCCAAATAAATTTAGGTTCTCTCTGTCCCACTACAGTTCTGTCATTATCTCCCTCAAATTCCCCATTACCATTTATATCTTTAAATTTGGCATCTCCGGGTTCAAATGGACTAGGTATGTCATCACCTTCTTGCCAAATACCATCAGACTCAAGACCGAACTCCACCAATACAGGTTCTCCTATAAACCAAGCATTGGCAATATCATCATCTTCCACTCCATCTCCATCTGCATCAACTCCATATAATGAGGTGATTTCATTACGATTGCTGGTAAACATTAAATTAGACGACCATGTGAAATCTGCCTTTTGAAAATTTATGGTATTAATGGATAGTTCAATCCCTTGATTACGTGTACTACCTATGTTTTGTAAAACGTTTTGAAAACCATTAGAGGCCGGAATCGCTCTATTTAACAAAAGATCATCTACATTTGATCTGTAGACTTCTATCGTACCGTTTATCCTGTCGTTTAAAATACCAAAATCTACGGCAAGGTTTGTAGTCACTGACGTTTCCCAACCAAGGTTTGCATTAGCCATTTGGCTAGGCCTCAAACCTATAAATGTAGCGCTACCGGGGCCAAATACATACTGCGTTGTACCTAGGCGGTTTAATGAAGAATAAGGATTAAGACCTTGATTACCTATGGAGCCATGGGAAACCCTAAGTTTTAAGAAGTCAATCAACTTACTATTCTCTAAAAATGCTTCATTAGAGGCAATCCATGCAAGTGCGACAGAAGGGAATGTACCCCATTTGTTTTGTGCACCAAAAACAGAAGAACCATCTCGCCTGGCAGTTAGGGTCAATAAGTATTTATCCATAAGCCTGTAGTTTATCCTTGCCATCATAGACAATTGATCTAACTGTGTTCGGCCAGATGCCACAGTGGGTACTTCACCTAATCCCAAATTATCCCAACTAGTCTGGTTACTAAAGAAAAAGTCTGCAGCGGCTCTAGTTCTGTCTGTGTTGAATTGGTTTCTTCCATATAAAAGCGTTACATCAAAATCATGAATATCGTTAATGGTACGGGAGTACTTTACGATATTTTCTATTACCCAGTCGAAATTTTGGGTAACTGTTTTTGAAGCTGAGGCTAGCTGTTGGTAATCGTCATTGCTAAAGTTTGGTACAAAAATGTTCCTATTGGCCCATCTTAGGTTTGGCGATGCATTGATCCTATAGCTTAAACCTTCAAGAAATGGAAAATCAATAGTGGCATAAAAGTTTGCAAATAAATTGTTGTACTTTTCTTCATCTTGGTTATTTATAGCATTGAATAGTGGATTAAATGCTAAAGTCTCGTTACTTGGGAAGGGTACAGGGGTATTTTGCACATCGAAAAGAGAGCCATAAGGACTAGTGTAATAAGCCAATCCCATGTCTGCTTCCTCACCAGATAAATCTCTATGGCTGTATTGTGCATTAAATCCTATATTCAACCATGAATTTAAACTCGTTTGTACGTTGGCACGCAATGCTAATCTTTGGGCATCATCTCCAAAGATCATCCCTTTTTCGTCTGTGTATGATCCTGATATGAAATAATTGGTCACATCTGTCTTACCCGATACACTAAGGTTATAGTTTTGAATTGAACCATTTTGAGAAATCTCATCGTAAGGATCAATTGTTCTATTGTTTCTGAAGTTTTCTGCCTCAATGGGAGACAAAAAAGATTCTATGTCACTAGGATTAGGAGTTTGACCACCAGCCTCAATCCAGCCTAACGTTTTCTCAATATACCTTTCTGGAGTTAAAAGATTTAGACGATTGGCCCAAGTAGAAACCCCGAAACTTGTACTCAAATTAATTGTTGGCTTTTCTGATGTTCCTCTTTTTGTGGTTACAAGGATAACCCCATTAGCAGCCCTTGCCCCATAAATAGCCGTTGCACTTGCATCTTTTAGTACTTCCATAGACTCTACGTCATTTGGATTTATATCTGCCAGAGAACCGTTGAAGAAAACACCATCCAAAACAATTAGTGGAGCATTACTTGCGGTAATTGAAGCCCTACCCCTAACAAGTATCTCTCCTCCTTGCCCTGGGCGACCATTGTCTTGAAATTGAACTCCTGCTACACGACCCCTAAGGGCTTGAGTAATATTGGTATTAGGTGTGTCTTCTATAACTTTTACATCGACTTTAGAAACGGCTCCAGTTACATTCACTCTTGATTGCGCACCATAGCCTACTACTACTACTTCCTCTAACTGTTCTAAATCTTGAAGTAAAGAAATATTAATAATGGTTTGGTTATCTACCTTAATTTCTTGTGACTGAAAGCCTATATAACTAAACTGAAGAATATCTTCGGCATCTGCATTAATCCTAAATTCGCCATTAAAATCTGTTGTAGTACCAGTAGAAGTACCCTTTACAATAATACTCACGCCTGGTAATGGTTCATTATCCTCTTTTGATGTTACTTTACCTGTAATCTGAATCTGGTTGGATTCTGACAACTCTTCAATTATCACTTTACTATGATTATCGCCGCTTGTCACCACAGAAATCTTATCATCTATTCTTTTAAATGCAATACCCTCTTTTTTTGCGATATAAGTTAATACTTCACCAAAAGAAGTATCTTCAAAATTTAGTGAGTATTTCGATACTAATTTTTTATTTATTTCACTTCCAAAAAAATTAAATTCGAACCCAGTATTTTTTTCAAGCGTCTTAAAAATATCAACTAGTGTTTGGTCATTGGTTTTGATATTTACTCTAATATCATGTATAGATTCTTTTTGACCATGGGAATCTTCTGATATCAAAAAACTTGATAAAAATATCTGTATAACGAGACCGTAAAAAGAATACTTGGCCATTATTAATATTTGCCGTATTAATTTCAAATTCATATTTTAGTATTTTGATGGTTAGAAAATCATTAAATGTTGCCATCCGATATCGCACTCGCCAAAGTATTGATTATCGGGTGGTATTTTTTTTAACTTGTATCTGTGAGCTGCACCATGATATGATTTGTTTAGAAAAGTACTACTTTTTTATCGTTAATTTTATAGTCAAATGAACCTGCAAAGCTTAAATTCTCAAGAATATCTTCTAAAGACTTGTTCTTATATTCCCCTTTAAAATCGTGAATTTCAAATATTTTATCCTCTCTCACATCAATAGATACATTATACCATCTTTCCAACTTTGAAATTATTTCCCTCATGTTATCCCCGCTAAATACCAATGTGCCTTCTCTCCATGCAATTTCTTTTAAATTGAAGGCTGACTTGTTGATTTCCTTATCTTGTATGCCATATTCTATTTTCTCTCCTGGAGTTAATTCGAAAGACTGAGAACTACTCTCAACTGCAACCAATCCTGTTACTACCGAGACAGCTATTTTCTCATCTTCTCCATATGCACTTATATTAAATGACGTTCCTTTAACTGTAGTAATAATTTCTCCCGCTTTTATGATAAAAGGGCGTAATGAATCTTTTGCCACATCAAAGAATGCTTCTCCTTCTAATTCTACTTCACGTTTATTACCAGTAAATTCTTGAGGGAAAATAAGCGTACTTTCAGAATTTAATTTTATTACTGTTCCATCTTGTAATTTAATCGTTCTTTTTTCGCCCTTACCATTTTGTTTGGTAATGAGAGATACAGTTTCTGGTGTATCTATTACGGGTGCCCTTAGAAAATTGAGATAATTTGCTAAAGACCAAATGGAAAAAACGACTAATAGTACTGCAGCTGCCTTAAAGAAGAATTTATACGTGAATATTACTCTCTTACCTTCTACATTAGATTCCGTTTTTTTTTCAAAGTTCTCCCAAACCCTTTGCTTTTGCTCAGAATTGACCGCTTTTTGATGGCTCCAATAATCCTTAATCTGCTTAAGTAACAATTTATTGTTTTCAGATTTTTTTTGCCATAAAAAGTATATCTCTGATTCTGAATCTGTAAGCGATTCATTCAGCAGAACTTTGGTTAATATCTTATCTATTTCTTGCATTTGATGTACTTCTCGAGTTGCCACAAGTATACGGATGTACTGTGTTATAACTTCTGAAATTAGAAATTTGAACCAGTAATTATTAATTGGCTATTATTAAAAATCCAGTAATTTAATCCTCCTCAAAATAAGGATCCCATTATTGTGAAAATGGACTACTGTTAGATAAAAAAAATTTACATTTAAAAAACTGAAAAGTACACTTTAGTAAAAATTATACATCAAAAACCTAAGGCGTAAAGATTTTTTTGATAGAAAGATATATTATGGTAAGTTTTTGATTTTTAAGATTTTAGACTTTTCTACAGACTTATTTTCTAGAAAAACTCTAATTCTGCTTACTGCTTTTTGCACATGATTTTTTACAGTAAAAGGAGAAATTTTCAAGACTTTCGCAGCTTCTTTATATTGTAATTTATCCTCCTTCACAAGCAAAAAGGCATTTTTACAGGCAGGTGGCAATTGATTCACTATGGAATCAATTTGTTCTCTTAACTCTTCTACAAAAAATTGATTCTCTGGCGTGTAGTTTTCTTCTACTAAAAATGCACAATCGTCTGTAATTGAAATATGCCTTTCAGTATGCTTCAATTCACGCTTTATAAGCTTTAAGGAATCGTGCCTCACCATTATAAAAAGATAAGTTTCTGGATTTTTTACATCCCCTAATGCCTTTCTATTGTGCCATACTTTAAAAAGTACGCTTGAAATAGTTTCTTCTGCGAGCTCTTTAGATTTTAATATCCTAAGCGCATATACAAAAAGTCTATCGAAGTATTGTTCGTATATCTTTTTTAAAGCGCCTTTATCATTTTTGGTTACTACATCCTTCCAAAGGATATCCAATTCTTTCATTTTCATGATTATTAGGAAATTGATAGTCTAGAAAATAATCAAAGGAGGAATCAAATTGGATAATGTAATTAATGCAAATTATAGTTAAATTCCAAATATTAATAAGTTATAAATAAAATCACTGGTCTCAGTACTTAAAACAAAATTTGCATTCCATTAAGTCTTTTAATACATAGTAATTAGATTATTTCTGTATCTAACATTGAAAATTTACCCAATCTTGAAATCGGTCCTTTACATATAGTTTCTAAGTATTGAACCGAATAAGTAATCCCAAATCTTTATCTCTTGCTATTGGTTACACTAAAATTTTTAATCTATTAAAGTTCAATTACAAATGCGCCATGAGTCCTTTAATGTATCCCATTGCATATGCCATACCTGCGTACCATGGTGCATTACAAGTCATTTTTGGAGTATGATCAGGAATTAAGACTCCACTAAAATTATTTTTTTTCAAAATGCGAAGTATTTTAAGCATGTCTATATCTCCTTCGTCCACAAATACTTCTTTATAAGTTGGAACTTTGCCTTGCACATTTCTGAAATGGATGTAGGCAATTTTATTTTGCGCACTATATTTTTCGGTGGCTTCGTAAATATCGCCTTCGGTCATTTCAGATATTGAACCCAAACAAAACTCCAGCTTATTACTCTGACTATTTTGGATATTTATCAACTTTTGATACATATCGGGCTGATATACCAGTCTTGGTGTTTTTTTTAAAAATGGCACGGGAGGGTCATCTGGATGTGCCGCCATTTGTACTCCTGCCTCTTCTGCCACAGGTATAATTTCTTCCAAGAAAAAAGTAAGCCGTTTCCAAAGTTCTTCATGATCTATTTCGGTAATGGTTCCCTCCCCTGCATTTTTATCATACACCATATTCCAAACCATACCATTCTTAATGGGTTCTTCATCAACTTTGGACATACCAACTGAAACGGCATCACCTCTAGCAAACTCTCCTTCTATTCTTGAGGAAACTCCTGCTAAAGAAAAGTTATATCCGAATGTGGGAATTCCGACTTCGCCAATCATTCTTATAATGTCTTTAAGGTGGGAAATTTGCTCCATTTTTTTAGGACCGTCCAGTAAAATATCATACCAATCTATAGGGTCAAAGTTTTCAATAGCTTCTATTTTAAGCCCATAAGATTCTGTTCTTTTAATCAGTTCACTCAAATAGTCAATGTTCCACTTTTCTCGACTTGCCCCAGCAATTCCCCAACCTTGCTTATTGCCTATTGGTTGATTATCTCTTTGATTAGACTCAGATTTTGCAAAATAATCTACTAAATGAACTACTAAATGTGTGGCCCCACATTGTTTGGCAAACTTAAAATGTTCATCGTCTAACATATGGCTGTATAACCCAAAACCTAGTTTCATAATCATATTTTTATATGGATGTAAAAAGAATGCTTAGATTCAGTTTCTAGAATTTTATTTTTTGGCGCTGCTCATTTAGCACATTTTTAATTTTTGAAGGCAAATCAGAAAGTTAATTAGTTTTTCAAACCTGTAAAACGTGACTTTTTCACTTATAACCTGATAGGCATTTGGCAAATCTATCGTAGTTAGCTCCCCACTATTGTTTTAAGTTTTATACATCTATTCATGGAATTAGCCATCACATTATCCCAAATTTATTATAAGCCTCTACAGCACTCATACCATTTTGGAGTGCATTTCTCACTCTTTTTTCGCCTCTTGCTTTTTCTATAGCACCCGTAAAAGCTTCATTTACTGCTTCTTTAGGCACAATCAACACCCCGTCTCTATCTCCATATACTACATCACCAACATTAATTCTTATGGATTCAATCTCTATAGGAACTCGATAGTCAACAACTTTACCTCGCGGTCCCTGATCTTGTGCATATCCGCCATAAGAAAAAGTGGGGAAATCAAGTTGTAGCACTTCATTGGTATCACGTGACCAACCATGTAATACAGCACCTGCAGCACCTAATTTTAATGCTCTTGTACTCATTAAACCACCCCAAAGCGCATACCTCGGAGAAGCACCCGTACATATATAAACTTCATCTTTTTTCAAGTCGTCCAATGCATGGAACATCAATCCAAATGGTTGTTTCATTACAGCATTACCTTCTGATTTAGAAACTTCATCAAATACATCACATTCCAAAACAGGCATGGCCCTTCCAATAAGTTTATGATTGATATTCAGGGGTTTTATCTCAGCAGGTAAAAACTGATGCTGTAATCCCATCTTATCCAAAACATCTCCAACTAATGCAGTAAAAAGTTCTTCTTTAGCAATTTTATATAACTCCACATCGCTCTTCCATAGAGGCATAATCATTATTTTAAATAAAACTAAAACGGTTTAGTAAAAAAATAAAAAAAATTTAACTTCCGCAAGATTTACGAATAACTAATTCTGTATTTAGTACCCGTTTTTTTAAAATATTTGTATCTTCTCCGTTAATCGTATTCAGTAGTATTTTCATAGACTGTAATCCTATATCTTTTACAGGTTGTCTAATTGCTGTAATAGGAGGTGCTATTATATCAAAAGCTCCCATTTCATCAAAGCTTAAGGTGGCTACTTTTTCGGGTATAGCAACACCTAGTTTATTTAATTCACGGATTCCAGCTACTGCCAAAATATTTGTACTAAAAATAATGGCATCCATTCCAACTTTTGAAATTAAATTTCTTATGGCATCTCCCATTTCATTTGGATATCCCTCACTACTTAGTTCTACAAAAGAAGTATTATTAATCGGAATATTATACATTTCTAATGCCTCTTTATAACCTTTATGGCGTTCAGTTAAAGCTGTTAATTTAGCTTTTAAGGTTATAAATGCAATCCTTTTTCTTCCAAGTTTTAATAGATGCTCAGTAGCATTTCGCATACCTTGATAGTTATCTACAATAACATAATTGGTTTTTATTTCAGGGTAATGCCTGTCTATTAGCACAAAAGGTATATTGTTTTTTTTTAAGTTAAGAATATCTTTTTGGTTCTTTTGAGTTGAGGCAATGATCAAACCATCTACCTGTCTATTTATCATTGCATTAATAAGCCTTGCTTCCCTTATGGGATCTTCATATGTACTGCTATAAATAACATTATAGCCATTCTTTTCAGCTTCTTTCTCAATACGCCCAGCTATTTCTGAATAAAAAAAGTTTGAAATATCTGGGATTATTAAACCTATACTCTCGCTCTTACCTCTACTCAGCCCTTTTGCGAGTTGATTGGGGAAATAATTATGGTCCTTTGCAAATTTCTTTATCTTTCTCTGCGTCTCCTTACTTATCTTTATTTCATCCCCGCGATTATTTAATACTAAAGAAACAGTAGCTTTAGAAAGGCCTAATTCTTTAGCAATATCTTTCAAAAAGATTTTCTTCATTACAACAAAGTCTTAAAAAATGAATTTTTAAAATTAAAAAAATTTCATTCAGTCTATAATTGATTAGTATAATTCCTAGTAGTATTGGAATAGGTGTTATAAGTTCTAATGGAATGAGGTTTATTATGTTCATACATATTCAATCTTATACAGATGAAAAGCCGTTTTACCTATCGTTACAATACCAAAAGCTTATCCATAATATAATAGCATTTCAAAATGTCTTGATTGCTATAAAAAATTTAAAGTGAAATTTAACAGCCTGTTTTTACCATGATATCAATTCACTTCCATATAGACTTACTTATATTTTCAGAAAAGGCCAAAAAGTGAAAAATCGTCAATCAGTTGGGAAAAATGGACTACACTTTTAAAAGTACAGACATGTATGTTTGAATTATAATTAAAATATTTAAGTGCATTGATTAATGGTTTTGAGAAAAATCATTGCTCGGAAACTAGCTTACACACTGTGAAAAGTTATGAGTACAAAAAGGAAATCTATTTTTTCAAACAATAATTATATATATCATGAATTTTTTAAGAAGTCTATTTTCATCATCAACTAAAAACAAACGCTTCGAAAGTGTAAATGGATTTGATGTATCTTGTCCAAATTGTTGGGGCAGAGAAGAATATGGGGGAAACTTTTATAAGGCTGTGAAAAATCAGATACTGGATATCAATAAGATAGACAATAGGGCCGGTTGGATACAAGATTATGCAAACAAATATTTATTAGGCATAAAATTGAAAAAGACCAGTGAAGGTTATATTTGCCCAAGTTGTAAGTTGACATACAATGAGGATTGTTAAATTCTGATATGGGACTAATGAACTGAAATCAGCTAGTCTTAAATGTTTTACAAACCGGCCAAAGACTAAACTTGTCGGTCAACTCAAGTTATTCAATAAAAAGGGGATGAAACAATGCTTCTAGTATTGGATTATGTTTTTGGAATCATTCTGAAATAGTGATTATAAAAAATATAATTGAAACCCGATTTTCTAACATGAAAAAATCAACCACCCAAAGCGTATTGTTCCTTTTATTAATTGTGCTTGTAGTATCTTGTTCTACAAAAAAGGAAGTAAAAGAAAGTCAATCAACTTATGATGAGACTTTGGCAAAACCAGTCCCTGAGTGGGTCGAGGTTAGGGTAACTGCATCTAAAGAAAGGTTACAAAAAACAGAGGAGGGTAGATTGGTTTGGAATGCTATAGAGTATCATGGAGGCCTCTCTAAATGGTGGAACAATGGACCATTATTTTTTAGGTTCAATTATCAACCTAAACCTGGAACTGGAACAATAAGGGATACATATGAGACCGCCGATTATTGGAATTCAATGACAAGGCACCAACGTGCTATCGATACTAGGCAAGAATATGGATGGAGCGGTTCATCGGCCTGGTTGTATCCTGATACAGTACAAATGCCATACAATGTGCGTTTCTGGTCACTTACCCCCTATTATTTTGCAGGTATCCCCTTTGTATTTGCAGATGAAGGGATAAACCTAAGTCTAGAAGAAGATACTGAGTATGATGGGCAAACCTATCATATAGTCCGGGTTACCTTTGGGGAAGGAATAGGTGATGCACCAGATGATTATTATGTTTTGTACATTACCCCTGAAATACATCGTATCGCGGCAATTAGATATATCGTTTCTTATCCTGGTTATTTTAAAAATGGGGGACATACTCAAGAAAAGCTAATGACATATGAAGGTGAGCAAAGAGTAGGTGGAATCATTTTTCCACAAAAGCATCGCACATTTATGTGGGAAGATGATGGAAGTATAGGTGCTTATGTAACAGATATCACCCTTAGTGATGTTTCCTTCAAACCTGAGACAAAAAAAGAATATTTTGAAATACCCCAGGGTAGTAAAGTTCTAACTGGTCTAGAGGAATAAGGGAAATTTCATTAATGACTATTTAGTATATGCTTATATTTCATGATTTTTTTAGAGTAATTGATGTTAAGGTATAACCAAATTATATTTTTTTAAAAAATCTAGAATTATGTAAGTCTAATTTAAAGTTCTACACCCCTTGTAAAATACCTTATAATGAAATTGACAATTGTTCAAAATAAACTTTTTTTTAAATATCATTGGTAGGTCCTCTTTTTAGTAAATTTTCCATCTGCTCCTTAACCTTTCTATAATCTGGGTCTTGAACTACATTTATAGTTTCGAAGGGATCATTCTCATAATCATATAATTCAGTAGCAATTTCTTCCCCTGTTAGCCCCCAACCAACTCTCCATGATATGTAACGATATTTTTCAGTTCGAACAGCATGGCCAATAATAAGGGTACGTTTCCCATCAATCATTTTTCTACGATTGAAAACATGGTAAACGGCATCTTTCCAGTTCCTATGAGGGTTCTCTAAAAAAGGGACCAAGCTTTTTCCGTCACTTACCTTTGCTTTTGGGATGTCACACAATTCCATAAGTGTTGGCATAATATCCACTGTCTCTACCAATGCATCTGTTTTAATATTCTTGTTTTCAGAGGCAGGTACTTTTATGATCAAAGGTGAGCGTGTAGCATATTCAAAATTGGTTTGTTTGCCCCAATGTCCCGCATCTCCTAAATGCCAACCGTGATCACCCCAAAGGACCACAATTGTATTTTCATCTAAACCCAATGCTTTTAATTCGTTCAAAACCAGGCCTACTTGAGCGTCACTATAACTTGTTGCTGCTCTGTAGGCATGCCTGAGATGTTTGGCTGTTTTGTCGTTCATGGCTTTACCTTTCTCGAGTGCTGGATATTCGCCATAGGTATAATTAAAGAAATTAGGATGCCCACTAAAAGCTATCTCTGGCATATTTTTAGGAAATTCAGGATTTGGAGCCAATTCAATTTCATCTTCATTGTACAAATCCCAATATTTTTTTGGTGCATTTAATGGAAGATGTGGTTTTACAAATCCCACTGCCATCATAAAAGGTTTTTTGCTTTCTGCCAGTTTTCTCATCTCCACAATAGCTCGATGTGCCACTTTCCCATCTACATAAGTGCTGTCATGAACATCTGCACTTTCAGTAATCGGACAAAGATTCTCAATCTCTTTTACTGGTACATTTTTACTCCTAAGCTCTCGAAAATTGATCCAATCTTTTTGGCTTTTAGAATCGGCATAAGTGTATTTATAATGAGGTTTCCATGTTATATCAAACTTATCTGAATTTTCCCCTCCTGTAATATGCCAAATTTTACCTAGTGAGATTGTCTGATAATTTGCTTCACTAAAGGTATTCCCCCACGATTGCACGCCTGGCACATCTTTCCAAACAGGGGGGCCATAAAGCTGATGGGTGCGTTCTGAGCGAAGCCCTGTTAACAAAGCAGCCCTTGATGGAATACAAACCGCAAATTGTACATAATGTCTATTGAATAAGATACCTTCACTGGCCAATTTATCTATATGAGGACTTTTTACAGGAGCGCCATAACAACCAAGTTCTGGACGGAGGTCATCTATGGCAATAAAAAGTATATTCGGGCGGATTTCTTGAATTTCTTGCACTTTTTGCTGACACCCAAAAATGAATACAAAAAAATATATAATCAGATTAAGCTTCATTGCAATTAAGTTTAAAATTTCAATTGGGAATACTTTAAGAAAGGTGCTTTGAATTATTCGAGTATAAAAGATGACCCCAAAGGAGTCATCCTTTTAAAATATGAAAATGAACTATTTCATTAGTACCCTTCAGTCTGAACTAATTGATCATTGGCTATAATCGCTGCTTCGGGAATGGGAAAAATTTCGAACAATGGTTTCCATTCACCATAAAAACTCAATACATCTTGTAGTTTTCCCATGCGTTTCAAATCAAACCACCTTTGCCCTTCAAGTACAAACTCGACTTTTCGTTCTTGCAAGATTGCTTCTCTAAAACTTTCATAGTCTTTGTCTTGCGAAAGAGGTGCTAATCCTGCCCTAGCCCTTACTGCATCTATACTGTTATAGGCATCAACTGTAGGGCTATTGTTACTTTCATTTAATGCTTCAGCATGAATCAATAAAACATCGGCATATCTCAATATTGGATAGTTGAAAAAACCTGATTGACCTTCGGGAATCCCATCAATAATATGTTCCTCTGCAAATTTTAGGAAATAGATATTATCATCATTTAATTCAACCCACTCGCCATTATAAAATACAGAGTCGCTGAAAATAGTCATATCCCTCCTCAAATCTCCATCTTCATAAGAAGAAAAATTGAACAATGTATCTTCAGCTTCTACTGCACCATATGCGGAAATTTGGGCAGGGGTCAAAAAATCAACAATGATATTCCTTCTAGCTGGCCCAAAACTTACTGCAAACAATATTTCTTCAGACAGGGTATTGTTTTCAGCTCTGAATACTTCATTATACATTCCATGTAGCCCGAATTTACCTGAATTGATAACTTCAGCTGACTTTTGGGCTGCTTCTGTATTTCTACCTATTGTTAAATAAACCTTGGCCAACAGTGCTTTGGCTGCCCAACTTGAAGCCCTTTCCATATCCAACTTATCTAGCAAATTATTTTCGGCTTCTTGTAAATCTGAAATAATGAGTTCGTAAACTTGATCGACCGAAACTCGGGCAAAATTTTCTATCTCATTGGGTTCATTAACGACCAATACTACGTCTCCAAATATCCTTACTAAATAAAAGTAAGAGAGTGCCCTTAAATACTTAGCTTCAGCAATAAACTCATTGGCTTTCTCCTGATTGATGTTAGATTTTCCAATCCGATTGATGGCTGTATTTGCCCTCATGATCAGGTTATAGTTCAATTCGTAAAAGTCAAGCAATGTTGTATTACCAGGGTCGATGTTATAAGTTCCTTGCACATCATTCTTAGATGCAATGGCTTGACCGCCTCTTGTTAAGTCCGCAGCATTATCTCCAAAAGTCCAGATACCTCTATTCCCGTGAAAATCAGGGGCATCCAAAACATCATAAATGCCTAAAATGGCAGAATTTGCTTCATTTTCAGTAGCATAAAAAGCATCGGGCGAAACTGCTGACCTTGGTTCTTCTTCGAGAAAGTCCTCGCATGAAAAAATGCTTATACTTAAAATTATTAGGATCGATTTATATATATATGCTTTCATTTTCAAAGTTTTTAATTAAAATCCAACATTTAACCCAAAAGTGTAAGTTCTTGCAGTAGGATACACTGCATAATCAAGACCCAGCCTCACATTATCATTTACATATACATTGGCTTCAGGATCGAGGCCAGAGTATCCTGTAAAAAGCAAAAGGTTTTGACCACTTACAAAAAACCTACATCTCCGCATCCAATCGATTCCTAGTTTGCTTACAGGTAGATTATAGGCTAAAGTGACATTTCTTAGCCTTATAAAAGAACCGTCTTCAATCATTCGAGAAGTAACCTGTCGGTTGGTAGTCCCTTTGGAAAGAGCAGGGATACTAGTTCCGGGATTTGTACTGTTTGTCCATTCTTCTCTTGGCAAGGTTATATCATCAGGTTGCCATCTATCCAATATGGTTTTGTTACCATTTTGCCTACCGTTCAAGAATTCAAATTCTATTTGTGTTAAATTGGCAACATCGTTTCCATATGAATAATCAAATAAGATATTCAATTCGAAATTTTTATAAGTAAAATTATTGGTTATCCCTCCTACCCAGTCGGGAAGTGCATTACCAATGATCACCCTGTCACTATTATTAATTGTAGAATCACCGTTTTGATCTAAGATTCTTTCTCTACCAGGGAAAGGAGTTGGTGAAGTATAAGTAGCCGTTCTTTCAATGTCTTCCGAAGATTGGAAAATACCGTCAACCCTATATCCATAGAAGTTTCCAATGGGTTGTCCTACTTCTAGTAAAAGTGAATTTTGAGCTTTAAGTAGGTTCAAGCGGGGATCTATAGGGATTCTTTCTTCTCCTTGTAGTTCCAATACTTTATTTCTATTCAATGCCCAGTTAAAATTCACATTCCACTTAAAATCCCCTGTGAGCAAAGTTCCATTGATGGCCAATTCAATACCTCTATTTTCCAAACTCCCCACATTGGCAAACTGAGAATCGAATCCAGTCTCAACAGGTACAGGGACATCAAACAACAAGTCCGTGGTTTTTTTGTAATAGGCATCAAAAGTAACTTCTACCCTATTTTGAAAAATTGCCAGATCAAATCCTACATTTGTCTGAGTAGTAGTCTCCCATCTCAAATCTGGATTTCCTAACCTATTTGGAAAGAAGGTAGTGGGAAGTTCAGCACCGATAGTATAACCACCTGTGCCCAATGTTGCCAAAGAACGAAATGTAGGAATATTTTGGTTACCAGATTGGCCCCAACTTACCCTTAATTTCAGATCACTGATAAGATTGGAAGAAGCTAAAAAATTCTCGTCGGAAACCCGCCAAGCAAATGCTGCTGATGGGAAAAATGCCCATTTATTATTGGTGCCAAACCTGGATGAGCCATCATACCTCCCTGTTAAAGTAAACAGATATTTATCATCAAAAGAATAAAATGCCCTACCAAGCCATGACATTAATTGCCACTCATTGGCTCCAGAAAATAAGCCTGGGACCCTTGATCCATCAGCATTACCTGCTTGTAAAGCATCATAACCGGTTATATCATTTAAGAAGTTTACATTACTGCCATCAAGTGATTCATTTTTGAATGCTTGAGCGGTAAAACCTGCCAACAGATTCAGATTATGTCTATCATTAAAATCCTTGGTATAGGTAATGGTATTTTCGTTGAGCCATTCAATATTTTGGATGGTACCCACATTGGCTCGCCCATTAGGTGCCCTTAGACCATTCCAAACACTGCTGGGTTCATATCTATTTTGCTTTGTAAATACTAAATTAGTACCAATTGTACTTCTAAGTTTTAACCCTTCAATTATTTCCCATTCCCCATACATATTGGCTAGTAAACGGGTCGAAAAATTTCTGTTCTCGGCTAGATTTACATAAGCTACTGGGTTTCCGAAAGGTACATTAGAGTGGTTCGCTCCTGGGAATTCGCCTATTTGGAAAGTATTGTTGAGTGTATAATTACCCTCTTCATCAAAAATCGGAATAGTGGGGTTATAGAATAAAGCATTCTGATAGATATTGCCACTGGTAGGTGTTTGTACCCCCGTCCTTCCACTTCTACCTCCGCCAGTGGGTTGTTGATTGGACCAAGTATGGCTCGCTGTCATGCTGAGACCAAAATTAAGGTTGTTCGCTGCCTGTGCATCTATGTTGGCCCTACCCGATACTCTTTTTAGAGAGGAGTTTAAGATAATACCTTGTTGTTCGAAGTAATTTCCTGAAAACATGTGTTGAACTTTCTCATTTCCTCCGCTTACACTTAATTGGTAATTTTGGATAGGTGCAGTACGAAAAATTTCATCCTGCCAGTCTGTTCCACCTGTTCTTCTGAATTCTTCAATTTGTTCGTCAGTATATGTTCTAGGTTGGCCTCTTCTATCATATTCATCGTTTCTAAATTGAGCATATTCAGCAGCATCCATCATATCATATAGGTTCAATGCCCTTTGCCAACCATAATACATATCGAAATCTATATTGGATTCACCTGCCTTCCCTCTTCTTGTAGTAACAATTATGACCCCATTGGCTGCCCTTGCTCCATAAATAGCTGTAGCGGAAGCATCTTTGAGCACCTCAATTGATACGATGTCATTCGGATTGATAGATGCAAGGGCATTTTCTGGAGGAATTCCACTTAATGCTCCTGAAGTAGATTCAGTATTTTCATTATAAATTGGGAAACCATCTATAACGTACAAAGGCTCATTGCCTGCATTGATCGAGTTACCACCTCGAATCCTAATTGATGTTGCACCACCTGGCTGCCCAGACTGTTGTTGGATTTGTACCCCTGAGGCAAGACCTTGTAAACCTTGATCTATACTGGTCAAAGGCATATCTTTTATTTTATCTTCTTTTATAGAAGCCATAGAACCAGTGAGGTCCCTTTTTGCCTGTGTACCATACCCTACTATAACTACTTCTTCAAGTTGGGATAGATCTTCCAAAAGCGTTATATCCAATATTGATCTACTGCCAACTTCCACTTCTTGGGTCTGGTAACCGATATAACTGAATTGAAGAATGGCATTTTGAGAAACTTGTATGGAATATTTCCCATTAAGGTCGGTTGTAGTCCCTATTGATGTACCCTTTATTATGATACTTACTCCGGGCAAAACTTCTCCATCTCCGCCAGCCGTGACTGTTCCTGTTAATCTAATCTGATTACTTGTATCGTAAACAATTTCTTCAACCCGTTTCTCCTTGGGATGGACTTTTTCTGAAATATAGATATTCTCATCTATTCTTTTAAACCGAAGATTTGTTTCTTTCGAGATTTCCTTAAGTATGTTGTATATGGAAGTGTGTTTCAACTTCAGTGAAATTGATTCCCTTAAGTCAACCTTAGCGTCATTATAAGAAAATTCAAACTCAGTCTGCCCCTCAATTTCTGCAATGATAGACCCTAGATCCGAGGCGGTTTTTGTAACATTTACCTTTATTTGGTCTAGTGAAGTTTGGGCATTCCCATTAGCTGCTAACAGTAAACTGTAACAAGATGCTTGGACAAGTATGCCATATACTATAAATTTTGACATAGTAAGGAGTTGTTGTATTATTTTCAATTTCATATTTTTATAAGGTTTTAGTGAAAAGTGTTCATTAAAATCTGTCCTACATAGAAGAAAGGGCCTAATTTTTTTCATGTAGGATCATAGTTATACCGGTTATCTAATTTTTTAGATGCCGGTTTTTTTTAAGTACTGTTATTAAGCATAATTAAAATAGTTTAGGTTTAAAAAATATATACCTTATTGCCTTCGATCCTATATTGAATGTCTGATGAAAAGCCTAATCCGTCTAGCACAATTTCTAGACTTTTATTCTTGAACTTCCCTGTAAACTTTCCTTTTATTTCAACATGTTTTTCAACAATGAACTCAACTCCATACCATCTGCTCAATTCTTTTATTATTTCTTTGAAGCTGGCTTTTTCGAATAAAATTGTTTTGTTTTTCCAAGCAAGTACCTTATCTATATCTACAGATTTTTTGACCAACCCATGGTCTTTTTTACTGAAACATAGCATTTCATTGGGTACCAATAGATTATCGGCAATCACTTTCTGTTTTTCGTCTATTGCTTTCACTTTCACTTTGCCAGAAAGAACTGCAACTGAAATATTGTTTTCGTCTTTGTAGGAGCGCACATTAAAAGATGTACCTAAAACAGTAGTCTGCAACTTGTCAGAAGTGATAATAAAGGGCCTTTCCTTATCTGGATATACATCGAAGAAAGCTTCTCCTTCTAAGAATACTTCTCTGGTCTCTCCTTCAAATATCTTAGGAAACCGAATAGAACTCTCTGCATTTAGGGTTATTTCTGTCCCATCGCCTAAAAAAAGATTTAGCTTTTGTCCTTTAAGTGTTTTTTTAGTAACGATTTCCTGCACTGCTTGCTCTATTGGTTTTACAGTATCTATTGAGAAAAAGTGCCATGAAATACCAATACCTATTACTATACAAGCAGCCAATATTTTTACTAACAATGACTTGTTTTTCGCTTTGTTATTTATAATAATTTCAGCACTTTGTTTTAATATACTTTCGTATGAGTCGAGTATTTCTTCATTATTAGGTTGAAAGGTATGCTTATAATGTAAATTCGAGATTAAAAGCTTCGCTTTTGAAACTGTAGCTTCTTGCTCTGGGTGTTCGGCTAACCAATTTTGCCAATATATATCTTTATCGTTTGTAGGATCAAGTACCCAACTGACAAAAAAATCATCTTCTAAAAAATCTGCTACCTTGTAATTATCGTACTTCATTATAATCTTGTTCTATATCTAAGTGCCAAGATTTTAATTTCATATACAACAATCTTAAAAAAAAATTAAATTTATTTATGGAATGGATTATTACACTAAAACATAGATTGACATTTTTTAGAAAATAAGATTAAAAGTACGAGTCTTTTGCTTTCGATCTGAGAAATCACTAACTAGAATTTATTATAAAGTGATAGTAAAAAGAGAATGGTAAAAAAATGCTCATTAGAAATCTGCATTTCTTCCTTTAATTTTTTGATACTTCTGCTAACAAGAACCCTTGCATGTTCAATTTTAGAGAAACCCATGATACTGGTAATCTCTTCATAACTTAGCTTTTCGTAATAATAATATACCAGAATCTCCCTTTGGCGTTTAGTCAATTTTTCAATCGCTTGATTGAGTTTCTTTAGAAGTTGATCATCTATTTCTTTTTTGATTATTATATCTTCTATGGAAAGCTCAAGGTCAAATCCTTTGGTTTCAGCCTCATCTTCGTTTATGTAGATAAAGGTATGTTTTTTAGATTTTAGAATTTTATTCCTTACCGACTTAAATAAGTAAGCTTTTATACTGTATTTTAAAACTGGCAGGTTCTGTCTTTTTATTCTTAGCTCGATAAAAAGATCTTGAATCACATCTTTTATAAGCTCTCTATTGAGTGAGAACTGATGTCCATAATTAAAAAGAGCATTATAGTAAACAAAATAGATGTAATTGAAAGCATTTTCATTCCCACTTTTAAATTCTTCCCAAATCTTTATATCGCTTACATTTTCATAACCGAAGTCTCTTTTATGCTTTTGGTTAAGTACAGATTTTGTAAAGTTTGTGTTCTTTACAACTTTAAAAGAGTCCATGTTATGAAGTTTATCTATCAATATTTCTTGCATCTAAGAATTTGAGGATACAAAACTCATTTTAAATGGCAAGTTGTTAAATATAGAAAAGAAAGCGATAAAATGGATTTTTGATACAATTAATTTCCAGGCAAGTACATTTCTAAATACCTGTGTCCAAAGTACATAGATTTATCTAACTATTAGTTGTTTTTTGAGATTGTCATTATATGATTACTAATACTAAAAAAAGATTGTAGAACACCGTTAGGCTATTCCAGAGACTAACACTTTCAGAATTACTTATATACTAATACCCAGGCATTTTTAAAGCCATTTTTTCTCTTGCTTTTCATTTTTGAAATAGCTTCATCAAAATCAGCAATCTTATCAGTATGTATATAGTAAAATTTCTTTTTGCTGTCAAAAACAATTGAAGCCTCTATCTCTTTATTTTTATAAAGTTCTACTAGATGGTGAGCAAATTTTCCATCAGTACAAGTATTGACTACAATGTAATTTCCTGGGGTAATTGCTTCTTTCTTTTCATTGCCATCTTGGTCTAAAGAAATACTATAATAGATACTTTCATCCTTTCTGGCCGTATCCACATCTATTAATTCCAAAGACTCTACATTTTGCCCTAACTGCTTACGCAAAAGAGCAATTTCTTCTTCCATCTCTTTTAATTTCTCTTTGTCTTCATTACTGTTATCAACAATTACTACTTGTTGTTCGTCTGCTTTAGGGTTTTCAATTTCTGCCAGTCTCCTTTTCTTTTTTATTGGTACATTGATAGCCAATAACACTTCATGAGATCCCCTCGAAATATTGGAAAGGTACTGGTTGGCAGTTTCAAATCCATAGCCTATTCTGATGTTATTAATATTTACACCCGCAGAAAACACGGCACTATTGTTAGAACGGTAACCTGTTTGTAACCAAATCATATTTCTCCATTGTCCCATCAAATTTACTTCTACTTGATCAGGACTTAAAGGTAGAGTTTGGTATAATACGGAAGGTAAAAGTACCCATTCGTTATTGGAAGATAGGTTAAAGCGATAGGAGGCCATGCTTATGATATGCTCATGAAATTTTTGACCTTCTACTAGAAGTTGTGGGAATGAAACCGAAAAATCAAATTTTTCGTGCTGATACCAAATACCTGTCCTGAACATAAAACTGGTTTCATTGAACATATCAGATGTAAGTGTAGGATCAGCAGTATTTACATACCGATTTACCGCTACTTGAGTATTATTTATGGAGTTCTTTATATAACCTCCTGAAAGACCAAATTGGATAAAATCTTTTTTAGAAATGTCTACCTTGTAAGAAGCAGACAACTCTCCACTCATATAATTAAACGCTCCCCTTTCATCAGATATAATGCGTGTACCTACTCCTAAATTACCTGGAATTGGGGCATGTAGATTAAGCATGTAAGTACGTGGGGCATCTTCTAAGCCAGAAAATTGACTTTTAGATTGCAATGCACCAAACAAACCATTGGCACTTCCGGCAAATGCTGGATTGATTCCATACAGGTTTTGCATATAAAGCGTATTACCCGAAATATCTTGTGCAGAACATACTAGCCCAGAATATAGGTATGCAATAAGGAGGATAGATATTTTAGAATAAAAATTCATATCAAGTTGATTTAATATTTTTAAAAAGAATGGAGCAATCTATTGGACAAGGGTAATTGAACCTTTATAGGCTACACCTGTGACGGTATTCCTAAAAGAAAAATAATATACTCCTGATGGTAATCGTCTGCCATTGTATTCACCAGTCCAATCGTTTTGGTAATTAATTGTCTGATAAATAATTTCACCTACATCATTAAAAATCAAAAGTTCAAAATCACTGTATAATTCTACGTTTTGGATTTCCCAAGTATCATTCATGCCATCTCCATTGGGAGAAACATAGTTGTTCACAGGCAATTCAGTACTTTCGATAATATCATTTAGGCGAATGGTAATTCTAGCTGTATCTGCTAAATTAGCACTGTTTGCAGCACGAACTTTTACGAAAAATACATTAGTTGTTTCATAGTCAAGTAACTTCGGATTGTTTACCAACAATTCACCTGTAACCTCATTTATATAAAAAGGTTCTTGCAATTCGTCTTCATCGTTTTCATATACCATACTATAATTCAATACAGTATTTGGATTCTGGTCTTGAGCTTCTATAACGCCAACTAATGCATCAACTGGGCTTTCTTCGTCTATTCTAAAGGTCACATCTTCTAGTACTGGCGGTTCGTTTTTATCCAAAATCTCAATAGTGAATTGAGCAGTAACTGTAGCTTCTCCTTTATCCTTAGATTCTACTAAGATGCTATAGGTATTTTGTGACTCGTAATCAAAACTTTCATTGGCCAATAATTGATTGTTTTCGATTGTGAAACTAGAATTATTGCTATCCCCTACTCCGCTCACTAAAGCGTAAATGTGTTCATCTACTTCGTCTTCATCTTCAGTCTTAAGTACCCCGATTAATGTTCCTATCGTAGCATTTTCCTCTATCGTATTATTAGATAAGCTAATGGAAATTGGGGTATCATTTGTGTCATTAATAAAAACTGCAAAATCCTTTTCAAAGCTAGAGCCTCCTCCATCTGTTGTTTTAATTCGGATTGTATAACTTCCTTTTGCTTCATAGTCAAAAGAATTATTGGTTAATAACTTGTTCCCTGATATTTGGAAAAAACTATTGCCGTCTACATTAATGCCATCTGCAAAACTGTAGGAAAATGATTCACCTCCATCGCTATCTACCGTACTAAGTAGGCCTACAACAGTACCTCGCTCTAAATTTTCATCTACTATTTGGTTGCTCAAGGTTATATCTGAGGGCACATCATTGGTATCTTTTACTACAATGGCAAAGTTTCTTTGCAGCATTTCCCCTTCTTTGTCCTCGACTTGTATTTTTACAGTGTATACCGATTTTTCTTCAAAATCGAATACTTCATTGGCTTTTAATAAGTCATTTTCTATGTAAAACTTGGCCGCATCAAAATCGGGTAATAAGGTATATACAAAATTCTCTGTGGCATCGGGATCAGTGGTTACTAATGTCCCAACATTTGAAGAAACAGGTTGGTTTTCTGTAATAATATTGTCGTTAATTTCAATTTTTGATGGGGGGTCATTGCTGTCTTTTACCTCAAGAATAAAAGCTTTCTCCAAAGTTCCACCTTGCCCATCTATCACCGCCAAGCGAATATTATAAAATGCTTTTGTCTCAAAATCTACTTGAGTGTTCAAAAGTAGCTCGTCGCCCGAGACTAAGAATCGCCCATTATCTGTATCGTTATCTCCGGCTATAAGGAGATATTGTTGGGTATCGTCTTGGTCTGGATCTGACGAAATTAAATTACCGATTACTGTACCTATTGTCTCACTTTCAAAAAACGATTTCTTGTTAATGTCTAAACTAGTAGGTAAATCATTTTTATCAGTTGCATAAATAATGAAATTTTTATCTACAAAAGCATTATTGCTATCGGTACTTCTAACCCTTATAGTAAATTCATTTTTGGTCTCAAAGTTAAATATCGCATCAGATTGTAGTTCATTATCAACTATTCTAAATAAAGCATTATCATCATCATTCAACCCAGAAACTAATGTATAACTAAAGCTATCCCCTTCATCTTGGTCGGTTGTAAAAAGCTTGCCAATAAAGGTGTTAGCCGATTCATTTTCTCCAATTTTATTGTTTGATAAGGTAATATCTGTTGGATCATCATTTTCATCTCCAATTACAATTACCAACTGTTCAGTTACTTCTGCACCTCCATTATCTCTTGAAGTAACATTAATAAAGTAAAAAGTCTGCGTTTCGTAGTCAAAAGTGCGACTGGTATAGAGTTCATCTCCTAAAATAACAAAGTTACCATTATCATTCCCTGTGCCAGTTAGGGTATATGTAAAAGAATTACCACCATCGGCATCAACAGTGGTAAGTGTACCTACCCTAGAGTTTACAGGAGTTGTTTCAGGTACGTTGCTGTTATTTAACTCAATTAAAGTTGGTACATCATTGCTATTACTAATGTTTATAGTGAACTGTTCTTCTACAAAAGCTCCATCTTGATCTTGAGCTTGTACTCGAATGCTATAAGTATCTTTTGTTTCATAATCGAATTCTACTAAGTTGCGAAGCTCACCATAGACAATAGCAAAAGAAGCATTGTCTGAGCTACCTGTACCACTTACTAAAGAGTATTGATGACTATCTGCTTCGTCTTGATCGCTTACTGTGAAACTTCCAATCACGGTGCCCACATTCTCATCTTCTGCTATCTGATTAAACGAAAGTTGTAAATTTTCTGGGGTATCATTGGCATCGGTTGCAGTAATAACAAAACTTTGCTCAAAGCTTTTTACAGGAAATCCATTATCAGTTGTTTTTACTCTAATTCTATACAACTGCTTACTTTCATAGTCAAAGGTTGTTGCTGTAAGTAATTTATCGGCAGATATTATGAACTCACCATTATCAGTACTACCGGTACCACTTACTAATTCATAGGTAAAAGTATTGGCGGCATCTGGGTCGGTAGTAAAAAAAGTAGCTACTTCTGTGCCTGCATTTTCATTCTCTGCCACTTCTGTATCACTTAGTGCCAATGCAGTAGGTGCATCGTTAGCATCGGTGATTTGTATAGTAAATAATTCGGTATAAGTTGCTCCTCCGCCATCAGTTACTTGTACGTTAATATAGTATAATTGCCTAGCTTCGTAATTAAATGTTGCTAATGTCTTTACTTCATTACCCACTATTATAAAGCTTCCGTTGTCATTCTGACCTGTACTAGAAACTAAGGCATATGTAAACTGATCTCCACTGTCTTGATCAGCGGTAGTGAGTGTTCCAACTGTTGCGCCCGTAGCTTCATTTTCTGCAACAGTACCCGGATTTAATGTAATGTCATTTGGTGCATCGTTGGCATTGATAATATTAATTGTAAAATCTTTTTCAAACTCAAGTCCACTTCCATCGGTAGTTTTAATTCTTATAGTGTAAGATGGTTTACTTTCAAAATCGAATTTAGTTGTATTTTGTATTTGACTACCACTAATAGTAAAGAAACCAATGTCGCCACTCTCTATTGAATAAGTATAGGTATCTACAACGTCTTCATCTATAGATGATAGATTACCTACCACATTGCCAGCCTCTAAGTTTTCAGCAAAATCGTTGTTGCTCAAAACTATGTCAGTTGGTGCATCATTCGCATTGATGATGCTGATGGTAAAGACCTCTTCATAACTACCTCCTTTATTGTCAGTAGTTCTAACCCTGATACTATATTCTGCTTTTGTTTCGTAGTTAAAAACTATGCCTGTTTCTAGGCTTTCACCATTAATACTAAACGAAGCATTATCTGTATCTCCTTCTCCAGCGACAAGTGTATAAGTAAAAGTATCATTATCTGCATCGGTAGAACTGAATGCACCTATAGTAGTACCTATACTCATATTTTCAGAAATAGTGCTTTGAGAAAGAGAAATATCAGTAGGTAAATTATTATCGGTTATAACCAAAGGGTCATCGAAGCCACCAACCACTCTATCTGCTACAAAAGTGATAGGTAATGTTACCGCATCAACTTCAGTATCTGTACTGTTATCGTATAGTTTGAACGTTATCGACTCATTAGATTCATTGCTATAAATGATGAGTTGTGCTACAAAACGGTCTTGCCCTGAAAGGTAGGTATCGGGTTTGGCCACTCCTCTTACCTCTCCGTCTATAAATGCCGCTACCATGTCATCGGTATCTCGTGATTCAACACCCTCTAAATTTAAGACAGCAGTAATTACCATCGAATTATCAAAATCGCTAGGAGTTACACTCCATGTAGGTACTTGCGCCCAAATTGTGTTGTTAATGCAAATTCCTAATACCCATAACAAGGGCAAAAAAATCATTTTTTTCATTAGGTCGATAATTTTCTAAACGTTGTCCTTTCTTCAGAAAGGCTATATTTTGATAGTTTTTGTTTGTTGACGTAAAAGTTGTTTGTTACTTTTTAGCTACTCTTGTATGTATAGTCTCACCGTTTTCCATCTCTACCCGAATAAGATAAACACCTGTAGCTAAATCGTTTGTATTTATTTTATGTGTGAACATATACTCGGTATTAGCAATGGATTCTACGAAGATTACCTTACCAGCCGCATCAGTAATTGTAATGGTCATATCTCCTTCGCTAGCATGGTTAAATTCCAATAATAGTTCGTTACCAAACGGATTCGGATGGCCTATCATTGAAATAGAGGGATCTTCTTCATTCAATGATTCTGCATGATAATCTAATGACAATACAAATGGTCTTTCTACAGAACCCTTAATCTCTTCTGATTTATATCGTAGAGTTTCTTTGGCAAGATAGATTTGACGCTGTTCACCATCCATAAATTCAAAAGCAACTTTATCATTGGCTACCTCTCCATAAATGGTCATGAAGTAAGTATATCGCTTGGTAATTGGGTTCATGATAGGATATGCTATTCCCCTACATTCACCATCAACAATAGCCGCAATCCTACTATGTACATCTTGTACATCTTCTATCTCAATAATGGCGGTCATTGTAGCATTGTATTTATGCGGATTTAATTGCCAAGTGCTTTCAGTTACTAATCCTTTGGCATCTACTCCTTTTTGTAAACTTGCCCTTCTTTCTCCAGCAGCTAAACTAATATTAGGATAGGTATAAGTACCTGCATTTGAAGCTTTTAACATATAGCCTTCTCCAGGGTGTAAGTGGGTAAGATTACCAATCCAACCAATGTTTTCATCAACATAAACAGCAACTGCATATTGACTCTTCAAGATGTCGCCATTGGTAGCATTTGTAAATCCTGCCATGGCTTCATTAACAGCCATTGCCTTAAATCCGATATACCCTATCCAGTTCCAATTTTCTTGGATATTAATTGTTACTTCCTCTCCTTTTAGTAACCTACCTTTATAGGTAAGTTCATCTTGATTACTCAAATAGAGTTTATAACCTGTGCCATTCTGTAAACCACCTTCTTGAGTAATTTTTCCATACCAACCAGTACTTGTCGCATACTGATCATACTTGTCTATTGCCCTGATTACATCTTTGTCAGCTGCTGGTAAATTTTTCAGTATATCATTGGTTTTTTGCATTTCATTAGCTTGCAAATGGAAGGAGATCCACTTCCAACCTTGTGGGGTCTCAATGACATGTTCTATTACATCGTTGGCAATAAGTAACTCAGGTGCATTAGGTGTACCAAAGAAAGCATTATTATTAAAAGTATAGGTAGGTGTTAAATCCCTATGCACTTGACCATCGCTTGCATTCCAAACCCTGAATTTGATTGACTCGCCTCCAGACTGATTGCTATAAATACTGACATAAGCTTGGTAATTGTCAAAAGCTGGAATATACTGTAATTGAGCCAATCCTCTGCACTCTCCATTTATAAAAGCAGCTACCACATCATCTCCATCGCGAGATACCTCCCCATTGATTTGCACCTGCGCTATAATATTCATACTGAATTGATAATCGGATGCATTTACAGTCCAATCATCTGGTAATGGTTTGAACACTTTTAAATCGAGTAATAAGATTTCTTCGAAACCAAATTCCGTTACCAGTTGCAAGTCTTCACTATAACTGCCAATATTAACATTAGGATTGACAGTAAACGTAACCAGTTGGCTTGAGACAGGTGGTAGGTTACCACTAGATGGCTCAGCAGATAACCAAGATGGTAAGTTCTTAATTTCATAATCGGCAAATTTTCCACCTGTATTTCTTATCCTTGCCTCAAAGGTGAATCCATTACCCTGTTGTATTTCAAAACGTAAATCTTCATCGTCCCAAACCACTTGATTTTTATCTACAAAGGCTGTCCATGTAACTGGCGATGCCATTACATTGGCATTCATATCCTCCACATTTTTTACCGTAATATCAAGGATTACATTTTCCAATAAACTATCTGGGTCATTGGTAGTGAGGATAATTTTATCGTTATTGGCCGAGTAGTTGAAGTTTACCTTCTGAACAGGTCTAGGTATTTTAATAGTTGGAGTAACACTGGTATGCTGTGCGCCACCACCAATAGTTAATGTATCTATTATAGTAGTGTTCCCCAATACCGATGTACTGATGTAAGTAGCAGTAAGTTCTTGTATTCCTGCAATTTCTTGGTATCTATCAAAAGGATGGTAAAGCATAAGCCCTGGTTCATCGCCACTTAGCATAAAATGTCTATCCCTTTTAATTTGGTCGAGTGGTCTAGCGGTCTGCCATATCCGTACTTCATCTAGTTTTCCGTTGTAATAGTCAATTACATTTGTAGCTCCTGTTTGATCAACCCAACCTTTTGCTCCTAACCACAATGCAGGACCTCCAAAGCCAAAGAAATCAGTACTGTTTACAGAATTTTGTTCTTCCCCGTCTATATAGCAGGTAGAATTGGTCCTTCTTTTCATCACAAATGCAAAGTGATGCCACTTACCGTCAAAATAATTGGTATTGGTAGCTAGAAACTTATTTCCATAATTCCAAATTTCAATTTCACCATTTGCATTGGCATTAATTGACCATCCGTTTCTATTGGCATCTAGTAGCTCATCGCTTGCATTTCTTGTAGTGTCGCCCAATCCATTTGATATTAAAGTTTGGTTGGTGATTCCATTTGCATTGAACCAAAATTCTATGGTTAAATCTGTCTCATTGTTCATGGCAGGACTCTTCCCTTTTAGATAAGCATTAATGCCATTAAATTCAACAGCATTGCCATTAGGTTCAACTTGCCATGTAGCATTTACAGTTGCATTTCTACTACTGGCCAAATCTTCTGCTACTGTCCCAAAAGCTTCTTCCATACGCCAATTACCTGATAGCCCTGACTCATTACCACTCATTCGTCTACCTGCATTAATATTGATTTGAGAGGTGCCTAATGATTTTTTCCAAATTCTTAGTTCATGTATGTTTCCAGTAAATGGTAATGCAGCACCTCCAGAGAAATGACTCTTGCCAATCGTAATCTTTCCAGTACTCAAATAATCGGCAATAAAGTTATTATCTGTGCCACTTAAAATGCCATCTATATGGATGCTAGCAGTATTTTTACTGATGTCATAAGTAAAAGCAACGTGATGCCATTTATCATCTGCTGTAATTGTAGTTGTACCTTTCATGGAAGCATCTACTAATTGTACTTCTAATGAATCGGTAGTATCGAAGCCCATAAAGAAGCCTTTGTCCTTTTCAAAACCTTGAGTCAGTATAACTTCTTCTTTCCCACTGGCTTTTCTTTTTATATAGAGTTCTACTGTAAATGGTCTTCTTGTAATGGTAAGCCCTTCTGGAATCTCCATATAACTATTAGCTGTGCCATCAAAATAAATACTAGCAGGATGCCTTAAATCTGTTCCGTTCAACACTCCCCTTATATCGAAGTTGGCAGGACGCAATAACCCAGCATTTATTGGTTCATTGAATTGAATTAAGATTTCATCTCCTGCTGATAGTACTCCATCAGAAGGTTGTGGTGCACCAAATGCGTGGGGTGTTTCACGATCGATAACACCAGAGAATATTTCTGAACTTACCCTAGTAATATCGCCAGGGGCTCCACAAAGTGTGATGGCTCTCAAATCATATTCCCCATCGGGTACTGACCAGACATAACCACCATTAAGTGTTTTTGAGCCAGCTTGTTTCCAAATATGTTTAATGGTGCCATCTCCATCCTTATCAATTAAAGGATCTGTAAGCTTCCCTCCTAGTTCTGCACGAGCCAATGAATCTCTATAATACGTCTCCAATAGTATCCACTCAGCATCACTATCCCCAGAAGATTTATATTGCAACTCTACTGCTTGGAAGTTTGGATAATTGATATTGAAACCACCTACTTGATAAAGTATTCTAGTAGTATCTGTGCTGTCTACCAAACTATTGTTGACCGTCCAATTATCTTGGGGCTGGAAAATAGTTGGTTCTGTACAGCTAGGCAGGAAAAATGCCGAAATCGTTACTGTATCAACAATTAGTTTACCGTCCCCTGTAGGATCAAACTGACATGCCGATCGTAACATAAGTTGTACACTATCATATTCAAACTCGTAAGGACCACGCTCTACAACTAGTGTCTTGGTTATTGCTTGTCCACCCGAAACAAAAAATTCGCGGTTAGCATTTATTTCTTGTCCATCAATTCTCAGGACCATTCCATTAGGGTTGGATGATTCAACCACTTCTAATACATAGTACTGATTATCATCTGTTTCGCTTTCATTGTTGAAGTTTAAAAAGAAAGCTGCTGACTGATCAGCTGGTATGTTGTATGCAGTTGCTGATTTTGCAGTTCCATTAATCGTAATACCCGGTTTGTCTCTTTGTTGGGTCCTTGCACTCAATACCTCTTTTTTATTTCCGTCAATTGAGGTTTTAAGCTGGGTGAGTAGCTGTATTTTTCTATCTATTCGCTTTTTCCTTTCCTCTAGTTTTTTCTTCTGCTTTCTAAGGCTAGTAATAGAGCGTTGTTTAGCATCTTTTACTTCATCTAAAATAGAAGTGGCTGCAGGTGGAAAAGAAGTTTCGCCTAGGCGAAACGCTATTGTTTCATCTATAAAAGTAATAGAAGCAGCAAGCTCATTACTTAATAATTGGTTTTTAGTAATTTGGTTTTGTACGTAAAGTGAAGTAGTGAAACGTAACTCTATCTCACCCTCGTGAGGGCATGAAGTTTGCCCAGCCAAGATTTCAAAAATTGGTGTACTTTTATAAGCATCTTCCCCTAAGTTTTCAGTATCTTGATCATTACCATAAATGTTAATTGTTTGAAAATCACCTAAGTCATCATCATTGATCACATAACCAACCTTAAAACTTTCACCATTAGATTCTGAAGAAGAAATAGTATTTGTATTTGAGAAAGATACATTATAATCTAAAACAATTCCACTCCCTGTTTCTTTGACATCAGAAGATGTTCCAATATTGCCAAAAGGGCCAATATTGAAATCATCGAAATTTGTATCTTCCCAAGATGCGCTATATTCATAACTATATTTGGTCTGGGCATTGATACTAATATTAGATTGTTTTAAGCTATATCCTTTTAAGGCCAACCATTTTTCAACTTCATTTCTGGCCAAGGTGTTGATCCATGTATTGATTTGTTGGTTGAACCATCTTACAGAATCAATTTCTCCCTCCCTTGTTGGAGTAAAGGTATAGCTAGGTCCGTTATTACTGAAGGTTGTGCCATCAGGATTAGTAGGGGATAATTTATTAGTAGAATTAGCCGCTGCACCCCAGATTACATCGTCGTTATTTGTACCTACTCTTGCAGCTAACCATTCTTCACTTTTACCTGAATTATTGGCAGCAGTAACCTTGTTCACATATTTACTATTATTTAATAAAAGGTTGTCTCTTAATGCTTTAAGATTTGGAATAAGGTAATTTTCAATTTGATTTTGGTCATAAATGAAAGTTGTGGCTATACCACCTCTACCAAAAGATAATTCTTTAAACCTAGCTAAGCGTAAGGTTTTATTATCGCCACTAGCATCAGATGCCTGAATTGAAATATTGACTGGGCATTCCACTATAGAAAGGTTACAATCAGCCTCTTCTACAAAGGCCAGATTTTTTACAACACCAAACAATAGATTTTTAGATGTTCCTACAAACAAGTCACTAGGAGCGCCTACTAATGTAGGTGCACTTCTTGTTTCGAAAGAAGTAGTAGCCTGATAGTTATAAATATTTTTGTCTCCAAAACCACCTCCAGTATTCAAACCCAGTGTTCCAGATTTGGTCGCGATAATCTTTGATTCGGTTATTACACCAATTCCTTTTAAAAGTTTAGTACCTGCTTGCGCTTTTAATGTTAAGCCTGCAGAGCCAGAAAAAGAACTTGAAGTTTCTTCTACACTCGTAAATGAAGAACCTTTACTTAAATAGCTATAACTTTGATCCATTGGCGGATCACGCAATATAAAGTCTACTAGTTCAGGACCTTGTGTAACAAAATTATTTCCCACTTGTAAACCACCAAGTACATATGCTTTAAATGGATTGGGTTGTCCACCAGCACCAGGTGTTGGCCACTCGATTATATTGCTACCTGCCTTTGCTTGAATAGTCATTGATTTTAGATAACTATCCGAAGGGGTGCTTGTATTTTCCAAAAGGTTTGGTTCTCCTGCTATGAAATTGTACAGTGTATCCCCATCTGTAATATTGAATTTATCAATCCCTCCACTAGAATAAGGCACGATTTGTTCTTCATTACCTTTTGGTACGGTGTAAAACCCTCTCCCCATGCCATTATTAACAGATACTTCTGCATCAGTAACTGGTACTTTATGCTGTTGACTATCATCTAAATTTGTATAGATTTCATAAAGGAATATCCTTAATTTATAAGACTTATCTTGTTGAAATATCTTATAAGGGAGCGTACTTAAATCTGCTTTATATTTTGTATTATTACTATCTTCAAAAGTTAATTCTGAATCGCCTCCATATTGTGAAAAGTCTTTACCAAACTCATCTGTCACAATAATGATGGGTTTATTCCTAAGGATAAAATCTCGTCTAAAGTGATAATTAACTGAATCTATATTATCTAAAACGTCTTTCGAAGTAAACCTAACAATCAAAGTATCGGTCACATCTACCAGTACAGTGTCATTCTGTTGTGTAGTATTGTTAAATTGAATTTTTGGTTCTTGTCTTGTTTTTTCCAACAAGCTTAGTTCACTACTAATACCAGCGGTATCTCTTGCGATTAAACCTTGTGCATTCACATATACAATTGTGTCAGGCTCTGTGGAATATACACTATCAACTTCATAACTATCAAGCGTGAGTGGAGACATATCGAGATTTTTCTCAGCAAGAGGAACTCCACTTGCATCCTTGAATACAAAGCCGTCATCAACTGTATATTTCACTTCTTTAACTTTATATTCTTTAGGAGGAAGCTCTATTCGATATTCTCCAGTATTAGAATCTGTAGGGATTGTCTCTGAAATCAATCCTCCATCATTTGCAGATTCTAAGGTAAACTTTATTTGACCTATGTTATTGATACTTTTATTAAAGCCAATCAACTTATCTCTTTCAACAGGTCCCCCTACTGCTCTGCCGACCAATATTTTTTTAGTACTGTCCAGCATAACTATGCCTGAAACAGGAGCTTGGAAATCTCTGGTTGCTTGGTTTACAGGATATCTGCCCTCATTTTGGATGGTATGGGTCAGTTTTCTGAACTCTAAATAATGTTCTCCGATAGGTACTTGAATATCAAAAGCACCAAATTCATCAGTTTCTACTAACTTGCCATCTTTAACCGCTGCAATTTCCCCATCAATAAAAATGTTAATACCCTTAGAGCCTACTTCTTGCTCTCCATTTTTACTTAAATGGGTAAAGTATACGTTACCTGTTACTCTAAAAGATGAGATATCTTTAAAATCCACTCCATTTTCTACACTACTTCCTTCACCTAAAAATACTACTCGCTGGCTTGGTTCAAAGGCATGGATTGCACCACCCATGGTCATTGTTGGAGTGATATTGAAATTGCTACCATTTCCCTCATAAATGATTCCAGTAATGGAATAGTTACCCGCATTATCGGTAAAACTAGCTGTAGCTAATTGTGCCCCGGTAGGTATCTCTTCACTCCAAGCAGCTCCAGAAATAGCGCCGTCCCTTCCATGAAACTTACCCCCTTCTTCAGAAGCATCGAAAACAAAGGGCCCAATACCTTCATCAAAGCGCCAATAACCTTGTAATCCTTCATCATTAGGATTAATCAATCTTCCAAAATCTCTTAAAACGTCTAAAGAGTTAAGCGTTCTATCGTATACCCTTACCTCATCAATGTATCCATTGAAAAAGTTCGTTGTATTGTATCTCTGACCCATGAAAATGGCCTTAGTACTATCACTGTCAAGAATTCCTGCAGTAATATATTGAGCAGTATCTAGTACACCATTTAAGTAAATTTTTAGACTGTCGTCTGTACCATGCGTAAGGGTCACATTTACATAGTTCCCTGAGATTAAAGTATCTTGTGTTTGAAGCGTAATAGGTGAACTGCTTTTATATACCGAGGCGATCAACGTTCCAGCCGTTGTAAGTTTAATCTCATATTGGCCTTCTTTTGAAAGTATGACCTGTTCAGTACTAAATGAATTAGGTCTAAACCAAGCTGAAAGCGTCAATTCTTTGTTAATAGCTGGGAATTCAGTAGCATCTATCTGAACGTAATCATCAATGCCATCGAAACTAAGTGAGTTACCCGAAGTGCCTTCTTGCCTTTCTGCTATAACTTTTACATCAGGCACGGCTATACCACCTTCATAAACTATGTTTCCATTTACTACACCAAATGGCAATCTAAAACCTACTGTATAGGCCACACCATTGGCTGGTAATGCCAAATTGTTGTAATCATTACCATCTACAGTAGTGATATCAAAAGTTTTTTGTTGCTCGATACCACATTCATTCTCACCAACTACAAAATATTCGTAAATCTGTCGGGCAGTCGTAGAGTTATCGGTCCAAGTACGTACATCAGATTGTGTGGAAATCATCAATTGGGGCACTACATCACTCCCCAACTTTCTTCTGTAAATCTTATATCTATTAATGAAATTGGCATTATTTCCAGTTGTCCATTCCAATATTACCCTGTCACCAAAATATCCTTTTGATCCAGATAGACCTTCTTTGGATAATACTTGGCTCACATCTACATCGGTAATATTCATTCGATCTTCTGTTGCATCAGTTTTTAAAACCGCTTTGCCTCCAGAAACCTCTTTACACCCATTTACTGAGTAAATTTCATAAGTATAAGTTTGGCAAGATTCAGCATCTTGGTCTAAATAAGTAAGTGTTGTCGGATTAGTAATCTCAAAAGTTTCTTCCCCACCATTCACACCCCTTCTTACAATTTTATAGGACTCCACATGGCTTCCTCCCGACCATGTAAGACTTACCCCAGAAGTTCCAGTCTTAATCAATTCCATTCTAAAGTTAGAAGCTGCCGTAGGATCTGCAGGAGAAATACCAGATATAAAATCGGACCTATCACCTTCTACACTACACTCAGTACTTATGGCTCCCATTTTATAGTAATAGGTAGTACCTCTAGTTAAGCCAGTATTTACATAGCTTCTTTTATCACCTGTTATTGTGGCAATTTCAGTGTAAGTACCACCTTCGGTAGGGCTTCTATACAATTTAAAACTCTGAGGATTTGCTGCTGCCCACTGCCAAGTAAGCCTTGTTGAACCATCACATAAGTTTTGGGTAGCTTCTAAACCTGCTGGCGCACCTAGTTTAGCAATTACTTCACCTTGTACACTGCGAGTACTACTTTCATAGGTAATACCATTTTTCACATATCTTAAAGCTATTTTATAAGCTTTATTAGTTGTAGTAGCACGGGTATATGTAGTGGTACCCGCTGCAAGTGTCGTTATTTGTACATCATTTTCATAAATCACATACACATAATCAGCTGGATAACCTTTCATATCTGTAGGTTCATCCCAACTTAAATCTACTTTTCCACAACCAGCCGCAGAAGATAAATTTTCTGGTGTAGGGAGTAAAGGTATAGTAAAATCTCTTGAGTCTCCATGTACACCTACACCGTCTCCAGTTCCATTTACGCTTATTTTTACACTTTTACCGAGAAGAGATGCTGGATAAGCAAATCTGAATTGAGCTATTTGGTCATCATCTCCTTCAGCATATGAACTACTATAAATTGTTTTTCCAAACGTATTGTTATTATTCCTTGGGTCATAAAAGAAATCATGTGAGTTATTGCTACATCCATCTACATTTTGGACCAAATTAAAGGCCGTAGCCAATTGTCCAAGATTATTACGGTTGGCAAAAGATAGAAAATTGTATTTTGTAATACCTTGAGCTTCATAGTGATAATGGAGGTAATTAATCCAATCATCACCCCCACAACCACCTGCATCATCCTCATCAAGAATCATTACTCGCATATCGAAAGTGAAGTCATTTTGATTGAAATTCACCGCCCACATACAACCAAAACCACATCCAGCTTCTTGATTTTGGACTCCAGGAAAATTTGCTTGTCCGTAAATTTCTGGATTAGCGAGGAATACTATACACAAAAAAGCTAAAAGGAATAAATACCTATTGAATAATGCAGACAAGTAATTATCGGGCATACGCTGCTGTTTAAAAGTTATTTCATAATTCTTCTGTGAATAACTTTTATTAACATAGGGTATTATGGCCTCCTTATTTACATTATGTAAGTATCATCTAAATTATGGGGCAAAAAACCAAATCTATAGAGCTGAAAATCAGATGGGTTAGCAGTCTATAATATTGATTATATTATATAAGGCATTAATCTTGGGCAATTTTAATTTTCTTGTTAAAAACCTTTGCTGCACAGCTTCAGGACTATCCACTTACACTAACATAATAATTTATTGTGTAACCTAAACTACTATGCTAATAAGTTTAAATCAAAAGCTTATTACAGCTAAATAGCCTATTATGACAATAATAACTCAGAAAATTTTCAGATATGTTCAACAACTAGAAATAAAGTAAGATTCTTAAAAAACTAAACAATAAAATACCATAGTTAAAATATTTTTATGTCGGTTTATTAATATTTATATAACCATTTATACACTAAAAAAAGAATTGTAGAATTCCGTCTGTATATTTCTGTTATAGCCTTACATTTCTACACTAATTAAGATGGACTATTAACCAATTATGTACTAAAAAAAGTAAGATACCATAAGGCCACTCCAAAGGTATACCATCAAAAAATTCTCTTTTCAAGTCCTGCTACTACAGTGAATCTCAAAATATAATATGTCAAATGATAATTCAATTCTCATTTGGTGCAACTTTTAGCTTTTTACCCTGTCTTTGAACCGATAATATAAATATTCTTCTTTTTTGACCTATGTTACTCCACTACTTTATAACGGCATTTAAAATCACAAAGCGTTACCAGTGGTTCAGCTTGCTGAATATACTCGGACTTACCCTCGGTCTTTCCAGCTGTCTTTTGATCATTCTATATCTAAATTTTGAACTTGGTTTTGATAAATTTCACGATAACCATAAATCTATCTATAGGGTGGTCATGAAACAACCTGGGAACAAGGTCGTAGGAAGTAGTTCTGATTGGTGGGTAGTTTCACCATATATCCTGAAACCGACCTGGGAGCAAGATTTACCAGAAATTGATTTGGCATGTCGTAAAACAAAGAAAGGTTGGTCATTCAAACTCATCGATAGGTACGTTAATGAAGAAATCATGGTCACCGATCCTGAATTCTTTGAGATGTTCACATTCCCCCTTGATCATGGAAACCAATTAGAGGCCCTTTCAAATCCTTATTCAATGGTTATCTCAAAAAAAATTGCTTTGAAGTATTTTGGAGAAGAAAATCCTTTGGGCAAGACCATGGAAACCAATGATGGGGATATCTTTAAAGTGACAGGAGTACTCAAGGATGTACCAGAAAACTCCCATCTAAAATTTGATATTTTGGTATCCTTTCAAACCCTCGAGTCAATGAATGGAAAATCTTTATTGAGTGATAATTGGCTCAATAATGGATATCGGACCTATCTTATACTTCAAGATGAAGTAGACTTGAAGGAATTTGATGCCAAATTAAGGAGGTATGATGTAGATGGTTTTAATGGGCAAAAGTGGTCCTTTCACCTACAACCCTTGGAAGATATACATTTCAACCGCCAAATTGGAGGGACGGGGGACAAAGGTAAACTTTTTATTTTTCTATCGGTCGGCGTCTTTATATTATTGATAGCTGGATTCAATTATATGAACCTTTATCTGGCACATTACAGATCAAGGACCAAGAACGTTGGGATAAGGAGGATTTCAGGGGCTACGCGTGGTCAGTTATTCTTACAATTTTTAAGTGAGTCGTTTTTGTCTATCTCCATTTCCTTACTATTTTCTATTTTACTTGTATGGTGTATACTTCCACTTTTTAATGATTTTATCGGTGAGCAACTCAACATTAGCATGTTGTGGGATCTTAAAGTAATCATGCTCAGTATTGGAACAGCTTTGACAATGGTAATGATTGCTGGTGCATATCCTGCTTTTTATCTTTCAGGGCTTAAGGTAAATACTGGGACAAGAGGTAAAATGGGAAACACCCCAGCCCAAGGCAGTTTACTCAAGAAAGGAATTATGATCCTTCAATTTGCCATCTCTATAATTTTAGTAATAGGTACTATTACAGCGTATAAACAATTAAGTTTCATGAACACTAAAAGTCTAGGGTTCAGTACAGATCAAATCTTGTACATAGGCTTAAATGGCACGTGGTATAAAGACAAAGATGGTCAATGGAAAAATAAGAACGGATTACTGAAATCGGAGTTATTGAAAAATCCTGATATTTATAAGGTGGCCGGATCATCAGGGATACCTTCCAAAATAGGATGGTCGAACATTCCTGTTTGGGAAGGTCAACCTGAAAATGAAAACCCATTCATTTATAGGCTTAGCATTGATGAAGATTTCGTAGACCTTTATGGAATAGAAATAAAATTGGGCAGAAAGTTTACAATTGAAAGGTCTGGTGATATAGGAGACGCATATTTACTCAATGAAGCTGCAGTAAAAAGTCTTGGGCTAGAAAATCCGGTTGGTGCTGGATTTGGCTTTGATGAAAAGATGGGAACTGTAGTAGGTGTTGTAGAAGATTTTCACTTTGAATCTTTGCATAAGCCGATTACACCTTTGGGTATCGGTTTCACTGATAATGAAAGGGCCAATTACTTTTCTTTAAAAATCAATGGACAGAATATTCCTGAAACTATTGAAGCCGTAGAAAAAATTTGGGATAAAGTTGTCGAAAATGAACCTTTCAATTATTCTTTTCTAGATGAACGATTGGGGAATATGTATAAAAAAGACAGACAGCTGGCCAAAAGCTTAAATTATTTTTCCCTTATGGCAATCATTATTTCTTGCCTAGGCATATTTGGTATCATGTTATTTACCATCAAAGAAAAAACCAAAGAAATAGGAATCCGGAAAGTATTGGGAGCATCCTTTATTCATCTACTAAAAATATTAACTGCAGACATATCGATTATTTTTATTATAGGAGGACTTATTGGGGGTGTGCTTGGTTGGCATTCTGCCAATGAATGGTTGAGTAATTTTGCTTATCGCATAGAAATGGATTTTTGGACCATACTGTTTGCATCTGGCATCATATTATTAATTGCTTTAATTCCGCTAGGATTTACTTTGAAACGGGCCTTTGTCAAAAACCCAACAGATAGTTTACGGATTGAATAAAGCTGTATCAATAAGGGAAAAGGTTGAATATATCCAGTGATTTAATTATTAAATTATCTTATATCGAGCATACTGGTGAATCCTTATGGGTACTTCTCCCCTTTTCTTCTTATCAAGCAAATGGTGCCATAGGTAACCCTTTTTACTAATGGTTTGATATTAAATTACTTTATGAAATTTCAAGAATTAAAAATACCGGGGCCCGATATTCTTTAAATTGGGTTTTTGTTTCATTTTCCAATATGCCTCAAATATTGAATTCCCCGATATGCCATAATATTCCCGACGGATCATGTAGGAAAAATTCGTTCCCCCAATCATTTTGATGGATTTCTGAAAGACGTACCCCTTTGTACTTTTCATGGAGTTTTTTTGATTTTATCTCATCATGGTGATGTTCAAGTCCGTCCACTTCCAAAAAAATCATTGAATTATCTACCCAATCCTTGACATAATAATCTTGTAAATAGAACCCTAGCTTATCTAGATAAAAATAGGACATCTTATCTGAGGTCCTTATCTCTTTGAACCCCAAATCTAGATAGAATTGCCTTGAAACATTATAATCTTTGGAACCTATAAATGTCCTTATCGAACTGGATATCATTTCTAATGTATTTTATTATGTTTGTATCCTCACAATGAAAAGGTGTTGATATACTTAAAAATTTATCAAAAGATAAGTGAAAGGCCCAAGTTTATCGTATCGATTGTTCAATTGGGCCATTTCAATAAAAAAATGTCTTGATAGAGGTTAAATTCTATTTTTAGAGGCTGGTTTTGAGACATACCGCTTTTGGATAAAATAAAAGAAAAACTATGAAGCTGTCGATAATGTTAATATTATCAATTTTAGCAATAAGTCTAGGAGGTTGCAATTCGAAAAAATTAAATACAGAACCCGTTAGTGAGGGTACCGCTCATACGGGAGCGATGAAAAATAATGTCAAAGATCAAAGTAAAGAGGTAACCGTTACAGATACATTTACCATAGAACTGGAGTCATTATTTCCGTCAAAAAATTTTAATGAGTGCATGGGAATAGTCCTAAATCAGCAAAAAGATATTATCTATTTTGCCACTAACGGCAAATTCATATATGAATACAACCTTCAAAATAAAACTGAACCAAAACTTATTACAACTATCAAAGAAGTTACACAAAAGTGGAACGATGATTATGGAGATACTTTTTTGCATGATATAGAGCTAGGTTCAGATGGTCAAATTTACGCTGCCGCTGAAAATTGTATCTTAAAGATCGACCCTACAACTGGAGGTTATACAACGCTTATCAAAGATGTTTTTAAAGGAGGTTGGGGTGCTTACGGAATAGATTTAGATAAGGATGGAAATATTTTTGTGGGCGATCACCACGGAGGAATCCACTTTTATCTTAAAAAGAAAAATTGGCTAAAAAAAACAATTATTGCAGGTTCAAAAACTGGTGCCAAGAAAAAAAGTTTTGGAGGAGTACTGGTCAACAATGATGTGCTCTATTATCTTGATTTTGAAAATTCTTTATTACATTCTGTAAAACTAGAACGGGAAAATGACTTCCCCAAAATAACACCCAGCGAGATAACATCTTTAAAGATTCCTGTCCCTTATCCTGAATATTTAGAGGTATGGAAGGAGGATATTTTTGTGAAAGCAGCCAGAGAAAATACTATGTTTAGGGTAAGGGATAATCAAGTTATTCAAAAAATTGATTTTGCGTGCAGCGAAGAAGTCTCTCCGATTGTCACTTTCGCATTCTATAATTCACACGTAAAAGCATCTGATTTTTATGGGGTGAGTTGGGGTCCTCAAGGAACAATGTTCAAGGGTAGGATGGATTGGTAGTAAAATGTACCAAACTAATATGTGTGGTCTGTAGGTGTAGAGATTACAGCTCGCTCAGTGATGTAGCAGTGGAAAGAATCAATCATTTTCTCCAAAGAGAAAATGTGTTTTTGCATGAACCTGCTTTCTTGTATAATGGTATGTTGATGTGGTCATCAAAAAAGGAAAATGCCTGCAGTTGATAGAGGTAAATGCCAATGCTTTTGATAGTATGGATGACTGTATTAATAGAAAAGGATAACCCTTCAAGGCTTGACACATTGATATCTTACATCATTCTTAATCATTATAATCTTGAAAGATTGGATAATGATGGAATCTACAGGTCTTTTAATAATTTACATGTAGCCAGTTACTCCCAGGAAAAAATTGTAGGATTCAGTAAGTTCATTTCAGGGTCATACATTACTTAGATTGAAGTTAAAAAAGCCGTACCCCAAGGGATACGGCTTTAAAAAATTAACTTGCCTTTTTAAAGGCGTTCTAAATTGATTCTGGCTAAACAATCAAGTCATTTTAAGCAATTAATAATTAGGGTTTTGAGTTACATTTGGGTTTAAATCTATTTCGCTTAATGGGATAGGGTACAACAAGTGTGTACTCACATTGAAATCAAAGTCGGGGTTAGCTGAACTGAAATCCCAGTTAGCAATATTAATATCTCCCGCAGCATTCCAGCGTTTCAAGTCTAAAAAACGGTGTCCTTCTTCTCCTGCCAATTCTAAGAAACGTTCTTCACGAATCCATTCCAAAATAGTATCAGCATTGGTTTCTCCGGCAGGACGGTTCAGAGGAGCCGCTGCTTCAGAGCCATCTTCAGTAGAGAGCCTGGCCCTAGTACGAATTTGGTTAATCAGATCAATAGCTTCTGAAGTACTTCCACCCGACTTTATCAAGGCCTCTGCACTTAACAAAAGCACATCGGCATAGCGCAATATCCTAGGATTATTGTCAGTACCTACACCTGTGTTTGTAAATTGGAATGCCCCATCGCGGGTATATTTTACTATGCTTGCATCGTCTGGATTAACGGTAAGCGCTCTTCTTGGGTCATCGGCTTCGAAAGTATTCAGCAACTTTTCGGTAGCTGTAAGCGGTGCTGCACCAAATAAACTCCAATGGTTCTGATACAAGCCCCAATAGGCCGAAATGCTTCCTATACCTCCAAAGTTATCATTGGCAAGCCAAACATTATCAGATCCAGTAGTTTGTGATGCTTGACTTTCAAAGAGCGACTCTTCATTGTTTTCATTTAAGTTTGAGAAATTTTGACCAAAGTTGGCCACTAATGCACGCCCTTGAATTGCATTGAAAGCTTGTATGGCTGCTGAATAATCAGCAGTATTGCTGGTATAATCGCCTCTGAATACAAGTGCTTTACCTAGCATGCCATTGGCCGCATTGGAAGTAATACGACCACGGTTGGCATCATCCCAAGATAGGGGAAGCAAACCCGCTGCTTCTTGCAAATCTGCAATTGCTTGATCGAGTAATTGGGTCCCTTCAGAACCAGGCTGAGTAATTCCATCTGTACCAGCAATCCTCTCTGTTATTACAGGTGATGTACCAAACCAGTTCCAAAGCTGGAAGAAGGCATAACCTCTCAAAAATAAGGCTTCTCCAGTATTATATTGTTTGAGATTAGGCGTAGTATAAACACCTTCTTCTTCTTCTATTTTTTGAAGCATGGTATTGGCCCGATTCACTAGCTGGTATGCAATGCCATAATAGCGGCTCACTTCACCTACGGAAGGATTCAAATTACCGAAAATCTCGAAAGGATAGTTGGCAACGGTAGTGATATCATCGCCAGGCGCATGCCAAAACTCATGAATTGGATTGTTGTTATTGAACACGTACCAATCTGCCATTTTAGCGTAAATTCCACGAATGCCCCTTTCAAACTCCAACTCTTGGGTAAAGAAGTCTGTTTCTGTGGCAGAAAGAGGCAACAAATCGAGATTTTCCTCATTACAGGCACCATGTAAACATACTGCCATGACTATTAGCAAAGTTTTTTTTAGTAATTTATTCAATGTGATCTTCATAATTACAAAGAGTTACTATAAAATATAAATAAAGAGTTTATTAATTAAAATGCCGCATTTACACCCAATGTGAAAACACGAGGAGGAGGAACTACACTCCTTCCACCACTTTCTTCTGGATCAATGCCTGTCCAATTGGTGAAGGTCAACACGTTTGTACCAGCAACGTAGAGGCGCAATCTAGACATCTTAAGCTTACGAATAAGTGCTTCTGGTATGGAGTAGCCCAATTGAAAGTTTTTAAGTCTCATAAAACCAGCATCTTCTACCCATCTATCAGAAAAACGGTTGTTACCAGCAGGGTCTTGACGTACAGCACGAGGCATAGTTGTAGAAGGGTTTTCAGGAGTCCAGCGATTTAGCACGGTTGCCCATTGGTTGCTTCCTGTGCCTCCCATTCCTTCCCCTGAGCGCCTTACTTCATTGACTGCTTGTACCCCACCAATTCCTTGGAACAATACTGAAAGGTCGAAATTTTTATAACTAGCATTTAAAGTTACACCATAGAAATACTTAGGAATAGTATTACCAATAAATGTACGATCCAATGGATTTATCAAGCTATCCTGTCCTACTTCGTAGGTAGCTAGAGGATTCTCATCGTTATTTGGTGCACGGCGTACATCATTAAAGTAAATATCACCAGGCTGGAAATTATCACCATTGGTCAAATCACTTTGCCTACCTGTCCATTCATCAATTTCTGACTGATTTTGGAAGATACCTCCCACTTCATAGCCCCATAAGAAAAATAGTGGGAATCCCTCTTCAATTCTATCTTGCTGTCCGCCAAAAGGCTGTTCTCGAAATAGCTCCACCACTTCGTTATCTACAGTAGTAAGGTTAGCTGAAACCCCATAGTTGAAATCTCCTATACTGTTATTATACCCAAGGGCTAATTCTACACCTCTGTTTCGTACACTAGCTATGTTGAGTACTGGTTGGTTAATATTACCTACACTGGCAGGTAGGTTGGCTGCCTGTAAAATATCGGAAGTGAGACGGCTGTAATATTCTGCCGTTAACGTCACTTTGTTATTAAACAAGATGGCATCAAAACCGATATTGGTAGTTGTCGCAACCTCCCAAGTAAGATCGGGAACTGGAAAGTCTGGCAGCATAGCACCTTGGTCAACTACACCATTGGCATCTCCATCACCTGAACCAAAGCCCAGTTGTGGGTTAAGTGAAACAGTAGAGAGGAAAGCAAAGGAACGGGTCTCTTGGTTACCTAATTGGCCCCAACCACCACGAATCTTGAGGTCGTTTATAAAATTGACGTCATCCATGAAACTTTCTGAACTGATTCGCCATGCCGCAGAAAAAGAGGGAAAAGTACCCCAGCGAAAATCAGGAGCAAAACGTGAACTACCATCTCGACGTACAGTAGCATCGAGATAATATTTACCTGCAAAGGAGTAACTGGCCCTTGCCATGTAGCCTTGAAGTGCATCTTCATTGAAATAATTTTGACCACTTCTGAATATACCTGGTATTTGCTCTGTAACTTGCCTGAAACGCTCTCCATCTAGTAATACAGGCCCACTAAGTTCTGCTCCCTCAAATAGATATCGTTGATCCATAGCATTCAACGTAACATTCACCCGGTGATCTCCAAAATTTTTATTGTACTGCACAGTAATCTCTCCTACTATGTTTGTATTGCGGAGATTACGTTCCCCATAACTCCCCACAGCACTTCCATCATGCCCACTAAAGGGATTACCCGGTGTTTGTCTAAACTGCCAAAGATCATAGTTTTGCCAAGATATCCGGCGGTTGTAGTACCAATCACCACTAAATGTAGCTCTAATAGAAAGACCCTTTAATGGGTTTATTTGAGCATAAGCTGTACCAATGTTCCGTAACATTCTGTAACGCCTATCAGTAATCGCATTACGAGCAAAGCCATTATTATTTGTTTCTGCACCCCAAAGTAAATCAGGACCTGTATCGAACACAAAGGCTGGAATGGCAGGCTGAAATAGCCCTCGGGTTACCTCATTCTGCAAATCAGGGTTTTCAATAAAAGTTGCCTCTGCTGAGGGGGCAAAGCCATAAGGACCGTTGGGGTCATAAATAGGCTGCCATGGAGAGGTTCGGGAAACGTAACTAAGATCATCACTCGTGTTTTCTAATGCATCGATATAACCAAGCCTGAAAGTGGCACCTACCTCAAAAAAGTCTGATACCTTGCTGTTTACGTTAGTAGCAAATGAGTAACGCTCCTGGTTGTTATTCACTAAAGGACTTTCTATATAAGTATAACCACCAGATACATAGTACGTTGTGGACTCACTACCGCCAGATATTTTTGCACTGTAATCAGAAGTAACAGCATTTTCGTTGAGCAATGGTGTCTGCCAATCAATGGTAGGCAAGTTGCCTAAGAAGCCTGGGTTGTTGGGGTCAAACTCAGGCAAAAGTGGGTCTTGCTGATCTGTGTCACGCGTAGCATTAAAGTTGGCATAAGCCTCTTGATAAAGGTTTACATACTGGTCCACATTCAACATGTCATAAGTATTGGGAATATTTTGTACACCATAACTTGCATTTATTTCTAGTTTGGGCTTTCCTTTACTTCCCTTTTTAGTAGTTATGAGGATTACACCATTAGCGGCACGAACTCCGTAAATAGCCGCTGCAGAAGCATCTTTCAACACTGAAATGGATTCTATATCATTCGGGTTGATTAGATTCAAAACATTTACAGTACCTCTAAGGTCTCTTTCTCTAGTCATAGGCCCAGCATTGCTACCAAACTCAGTAATTGGGACGCCATCTATAACATAGAGAGGTTCGGCAAAACCAAAAGTACCTACACCCCTAATGCGTACTTGCGGACGGTCATTGGGAGCACCTCCTGGCGTTGAAACAAAAACTCCTGTCATGCGACCTTGCATGGCTAATTCAGGTTGCATCCCTATAGTCTTCTCTATATCTTTAGCAGTCATGTTAGAAATGGCTCCCGTAAGGTCTTTCTTATCTCTTTGGCCATAACCGATTACTACTACCTCTTCTAATTGTGCTAGATCAACCTGTAAAGTTATATTAATAATGGATTGATTAACAACCGAAATTTCTTGAGTCTTATAGCCGATATAACTATATTGCAACACATCCCCTTCAGTTACCCTAAGGCTGTAATTTCCACTAATATCGGTGGTTGTTCCAGTAGCCGTTCCTTTGATCAATACACTCACTCCGGGCAAGGCTTCATTATCTTCTGAAGAGGTTATTTGACCCGTAATCAAGAATTGTTGATAATTTAGTTCTTCTACTACAGTTGTTTCTGAGAATTGGTTTTTTTGATAGGCAACAGCTATTGTTTCATTGACTCTTTTAAAGCTTAGTTGGTACTTTTTTGAAATATCTCTTAGAAAATCTCCCAAGATAACTTTTTTCTTTTCAGTTTCAATTACTTGCTGGCTCAATATGGAATTATGGTAGGAAAAAGTAAAACCTGTTTGTTTTTCTACCTTCCCAAAGACTTTTTTTAGAGCGGACCTTTCTTTATTAAGATTGATATCAATTTCTTCTATGCTCTTGTTTTCAAATTCTTGCCCTTTGCTGTCTTCTGCCAATAAAATACCCAAAAAGAGACATTGGGTGAATATTCCGTATAATAAGGCTTTCGACATGATAGTTATTATTTGTCGTACAATCTTCAATTTCATATTTTTGTCTTTAGTGGTGAATAAAATCATCATTATTTACTCAATTGACTATGATTGTCGTTTGGTCGCGTTGGTCTATAGTCAATGGTAATTTTCTTTGTAGCCGATAATAATTCTTTGTTATCGGCTATTTTTAACTCGTGTTAAAGTATCTCATTTTCATATTGGAATTTATTTAATTATTACATTTTTATCATTTATTTCATAGGTAAAACCCGAAGTAAAGCTCATAACCTGCAATACTTCATCTAAACTTTGATTATCAAATTTGCCCCTGTATTCTTTTTGGTAGATTGGATATTTCTGTATATCAAATGAAACGCCATACCATCTTTCAAGCTTTTCTACTACTTCATCGAAATCAGAATCTTGAAAGATCAATAGGCCTTTTTGCCAACCTGTTATCAACTCAATATCAAAAGCCTGTTTTTTGAACTCTTGCTCTTTGGTATTAAAGATAATTTGTTCATTGGGAATCAATATTTGGAAAGTGTCTATTTCAGCGTTGACTACCTTTACCTTTCCGGTTACCAATGCCACTGAAAGTTTCTCTTCTTCTGGATATGCCCTAACATTGAAAGATGTACCTAATGCCGTTGTAGATAAGCTACCGCTATAGATGGTGAATGGACGGCTCTTATCTTCTGTCACTTCAAAAAATGCTTCACCTTCTAAAAAAACTGTGCGTTTATCAGCTGCAAATTTCTTTGGGATCTTTAACGTACTTCCTGAATTTAAATAAATAGCGCTTCCATCAGGCAATCTCAAGGTAGATTTTGAGCCTATAGGTGCATGTCTCGTCATCCATTCTTCAGGATTTTTATTATCAATCGCAATCTGTTCTTTACTGTTCTCAAATAATAAAAAACCCAATAATACAGCACCTAATATTAAAATACTGGCAGCAATGGAACGCCAATTTAACCGCGTATTATCTTTGATAACTCTGGCAGGAGTATGTGCATCACTTTGAACTTTCGTAAGGATTCTCTCCAATACCTCGTTAGACTCACTATTCGACACTTTTTCTTCGGAATATTTTAACCTTAGAATTATTGCCCTAGCCTTAGAAATCTCTTTTTCTTTCTCTGGATTACGTTTTATCCATTCTTCCCAAAATGAGTTCGACTCTTTATTGGGGCTCTTAATCCATTCAACAAAAAAACGGTCTTTCAAAAAGTCGTAAAAGTTAAAATCCTTATATCCCATTGAGCTCTATTTTATTATTCACCCTTACGAAAGGGTAAAAACAAAAAAAAGCCCTCAAAAAATATCAGTTTTTTTAACCTAAATTCTATAAATAACTGATAATCAGATATAAAAAAAATAAACTTAAATCGCTATTGGGAAAACTTCCGTATTTTTTTTCTATAAGCTGTCTTATAGATTCTATCGCCCTATAATGCAATGTCCTAGCAGACTTTACCTTGCTCATATTCATTAATGAGGCTATTTCTGTATATGAAAAACCTTCATAGTAGTAATAGTAGATAATTTCTCTTTGGCGAGAAGATAAAGTATAAATAGCCTTTTCTACCAATCTTAATAATTGTTGATGTTCTTCAGCATTGATCAGGATATCTTCTGCACTTTGTTCTGGTTTAAAACCAGTAGGACTATAAGTAATATCTTTTACATAAAACCATGTACTTTTTGATGTCTTGGATAAACGTCTCCTCAATGTTCTGAATAGATAAAATTTTATTGAAGTACTGCTATTAAGGTTTTTGTAACTTTGAAATAAGTCAATGAACATGTTCTGGATACAGTCTTTTACCGTTTCTCTATCTTTTGTAAACTGTAGGCCATATCCAAGTAATTCTGAGAAGTATTTATTATAGATATAAATTAGGGCATTTCGATTGCCATTTCTGAAACTATCCCATATTCTCTCTTCAGAATAGGAATCAAAATCAAATTTACTCTCACTTTCTAATTGAATTACTTTGGCAAGTGAAGAATTGCTTTTTTCATTATTTAATTCTTCCATTTTCATTTCATTTAAACATTACTTTTCAAAAGTGAATAAAAAACATTTAAAATCACAATGAGTGAAAGAACTGATTCGGTTTTAGATGATGCTATAAAAATTTACCTTATATAGTTCAGAATATACTTCAGTTGGTACAATATGACTTGGTCAAGATTCCCTTTCACCCGACCGCAACAACAGACCAATGTCTCATACCTATCCCAATCCCTTCTACTTCTCTTTTCCATCTCAAATTAATGCGCATTGTACCTCATAAAATATATGTGTGCAGTGACATGTTTCCGTACTGCTTCCCCACTACCCTTGCCATAAAACTATAAAAGATACTTTCCAAAGCTCCTGTATATGTTCTTCAAATCCTCTTTTAGATATAGCATTTAGGCTTTTGAGTAACAAGGTCTTTCCCTTCAGTTTCGATATGCCACAACTTGGGTTTTTGCTATATTCTCTTGCAAGGGAATTCCCTTGGAGCTGGTAAGCGGAGAGATGTCTGTATAAAAAAATGCGTAAAAGGAATTCCTTTTAGGGGTCTAGGGAATTCCATAAAGGATTCCCTTTTTACTGGTGTCTAAAGGGGCTTCTTTTTAATGTTTTTTGGTGTTCTTGATGACAGTTGGGTATTGTCCTTTCTGTTGTTGGATATTGTATGACTTTGCATATTCTATGATACTATCATCATCATTTGAAATCTGCGTCGCTGCCTTTGTAAAGATACTTTCAAATGTAGTACCCGACCTGCTCTGGGAAGCAGAAAGGATAAGTCCCAGCAGCGCGGAAAGGTGTTTGATTTCCTATCCAGACCAACCTTCTTTAGTAACTGGTAATATACAAACTAACTTTTATTGCTAGACATTCATAATAAGGATAATGCTGATATCTTGGAATATAATCGAAGCCGTGAAAGGAATTAATTGTTTTAAAGCTTTTTAAAGGATTATTATTGAAACTTCTTAATACTTCCTAGTTTTTTTATAGTTGCTTCTTTTAACAGCTTAATAGCATCATCTAATGCTTGCTTTTGACTGTATTGGTATTCTCCTGAACTCTTTACCGTATGAACGATGTCTTTTAGCTCTTCAATATTTTCAGGCTTGATAATGAAGGTGTGTCTTACCCATTCCTTTTGTTTTCCTTTTTTTTTAACTATTCGAGTAGGACTTGTTTTTACCTCCTCTTTTTCAGCAGAGTCATTACCTTGTTCAAAAGCATCGAGATAATCTATATCTGATACTCTTCCCTTCCCTCCAATTTTTTTACTTCTATCAAAAATGTTGATATCTTTCCTTTTTGCCATGTTTTATCGGTTTAAAATTTCTTCTGTTAGATTGTTATAATCTTTTGCGCCATTACTATCTGCTGCATACATAAATACATCTTGTTTTAAACTCGGAGACTCCTCCAAGGCCACATTTTTCCTTATAAAAGTCTTTAATAACATACCTGGATACACATTACTCAGCGTTTCTTCCATATTTCTGCTTATATACTTTCGAGGATTGTGTTGAGTAAAGAAAATGCCTTTAATATCAAGTTCAGGCTTTGCACGCTTCTTTACCCTTTGTACAACATCACTTACAGCTTCAAGACCCGTTAGAGAAAATTCTTGAGAATTCATTGGGACAAATACCTCATTACAGGCTACCAGGGCATTTAAGGTAATTAGTCCAAGTGCAGGGGGAGTATCAAAGATGATGAAATCCAATTGATTCGGAAAGGCTTTTTCAATGTCTTCCACAAAATCTGCCAATATGTATTGGCTATCGGCATCTGCAGCAAACTGCCGTTCGAAGTTTGCAAATTTAGCGTTGCATGGCACTAATAATAAATTCTCTTTAACTTGAATCAATACTTCTTCTAATTTACATTCTTTCATAAGAATGGTGAAAATCGTGTCAGAAGACTGTTCCTGTAAAAATGATTGTGATAAATTTCCCTGAGGATCAAGGTCTATAAGTAAGACTTTGTATCCTTTATTAGCTAACGCAGCCCCAACATTTAAAACACTGGTTGTCTTACCTACTCCACCTTTTTGATTGGTAAATGTGATACACCTTAACATATCATAAAGTTTAATTATTTATATTACAATGTACGCAAATGTAATACATTGTATATAATTATAATACAATATAGCACATATTATTTTAAATATCTGAAAATCAATATGGTATAAATTACATTAATAAAATGTATAACAATGTAATACATAGTCATACATTGTATTTCGAAGAAGCATGAAATTAAAAGAAAGAGGTTTGTCTGGCGACAATTATATAATCTTCTGAATTGTTTAAATCTTTTTTAATCTGATAACCTTTGTTCTTGAGCACCCATTTTTCAAAGTCATTTTCTTCCCGCGGAAAAAGAAAGCCACCAAGAAAAACATTATATAAATCATGTCCCCTATCTAATTGACCGTTTTTAATCAAAATCCTACTCATTCCAATATTGCTCTTAACATATTTTTCAAAAGCCTCAACCTCGCTATTTTTAGCTGATTTAAGTAGTTTTTGCTCTTGTAAATGCACGTATTCATCATATTCTCTTTTAAGAGCTAAAACAAGCTTATTCTCCTCCTCTTTTCTGGCCACCGCACTACGTTCTTTTCTATTTTTCTCTTTGTTTTCAGTTATCTCCCTTTCCTGATAAGAAGCTTTTACTTGCGCTTTTGTATTGATGAGTTTAGCCAAATAAGCTCCCACATTTTTCACCAACCCTTCGCGGTATTTATTTCTAGTCTCATCAATTAAGGTTCTTAGATATATTTCTTCATATTCACCAGAATTAATCAATTCTTCTGCTTGTGTTTCGCTTATTCCCATTTGTATCAATTCTTCTCTAAGTGGAAGTGTCTTTGTTTCACTAGTCACGAAAGGGGAGGGGAGGTCATCTTCAAGTTTACTTTTCTGTTGAATAATGGTAAATTTTATTTCAACTACTTTTCTCCCTTGCTTAATTTCTTCAAAACTGAATGTAATATCGCAGTTCTTACTCAATTCTTTTTGCGCCTGCTCTATTACTCGTCTTTTAAATAGATTATAGTTACTGTAACTGTCCGCAATATTTAGTATCTCCTTGAGCTCATCAATCTGAAACTTTCTGGTTCCAATTCGTTCATATTGCTTGAGTAACTCATAAATCCTAATAGAATGGAAACTTCTTAATGACAATACATTTCTGATATCATATGCAGTAAATCTACTTTTTAATTGGAGTAGATACGGTTTTAAGGCAGGATCGAACCGAAGATCTACATAACCTTGACCTGGATAGTAAAGGGCACTACTTAAGAAAGTAACTTGCAAATGTGTTCCATTTTCCTGAGGTATTTCTAATACTCTTTTCATAAGTTGCTTTGAGTATTCTTTGGCCCTAGAATATAAATTTTGTGAATTTTTCTTCTTCCCAGAACTTTCTATGAAATCTTTAATTTGAACACGGTATGTTTTAAAATCTTCATCATCTTTGGTTACTTGAGCAACCATTAGTAAAATTAACCTCATTTCAGACACAGATAAACTATACCTCGAATTAATAAGGTCATTACTTTTAACAATAAGTGAGTTCTTTTTAATAGCCATGCCTTTTAAATAAATTACCCTTAAAGCTACAATAAAAAATAAGTGTAGCAAAGTAGTGATAAGAGTAATTCTCAAAAAAGTTTACACCCAAATTGTAGCTTTAATAGATTGTAAAACCTTTTCTCTCTAAAGAACTCTATAACAAAGAAACTTTGGGGAAAAGTAAATATACACCCAAATTGTAGCCTTTCGAATTGAAGTATTGCTTAAACACTTCCAACTTGTAGCTTTTAATTCATCAGAAGTGTTTTCAACAACACCCAAACTGTAGCATAATGGGATTCTGTATATTAGAAACACCCAAATTGTAGCAATAGAGTACGATTTGTGACTATCAGAAACCTATTTATGGCTTTATATTCACATTTTTATAGGAAAATTATAGCGTACTACACCCAAACTGTAGCAATAAAAGCTGAAGTGACCCTTAAAGAATAGCTTTAAGCATAATAGGCAGTTATTAACACCCAAATTGTAGCAATACACCCAAGATGTAGCAGAAAGCATCCAAGTTGTAACTTTTAACATCCTTATTGTAGCTTATTACACCCTTATTGATTCAATAAACATCCTTATTGTAGCTTATTACACCCAAGTTGTAGCTTTAATTATATATAAATATTTGATTATCAATGTTTTATATTATGCTAAAACAACTAAAAAGAGAAAAATAAATAAAAATATAACAACACATAAAAAGGATTGGGGTGGGGTGACTTAAATAATTATTTTTAAATAGATTTACAATATGCATAATATCACGGTTTAAACATTTTTTTAACCATGGAATTAATTAAGATTTATAATGGAGCAACTGTCTCAGCAAGAGAATTATACAAATTTTTAGAAGTGTCCGAACGTTTTAGTAGATGGTTTAATCGCATGAAATCATATGGATTTAAAGAGGGAAGAGATTTTACAACTGTACCATTTAGTACGGTTGTAAATAACAATGCTAAAAAGAGTTTGGATGATTATGCATTAACGCTGAATTGTGCCAAAGAAATCTCCATGCTTCAGAGGAATAAAAAGGGTAGAGAAGCAAGGGAGTATTTTATAAAATGTGAGGAAACACTTCATGTTTTAAACCAAAGTAAAAGATTCGAGGCATTTCTAAAATTAGAAACAACCAAGGAACGTTTGTTTCAAAATGTAGAAGCTATCGGAGGTAATTATGATAATTATTTACAAATTGATATGTCTGGGAGACAGGTATTTTTCAATGGCTCACTCATACCCGATGAAGAATTGACGATTCTTGCCATTAAAGGAAGGGATCTAGCTACAGAAATGACTAATGATGCTTTACGAGAGGGATCTAATACTGTTTATAGTGCTGAGCAAATCAATAAAGAACAACATAAAACAGTAAGAGAGGCAATAATTAAAGGTACTGGCAAAAAACCAGAAGAATTACCTAAAGATGATAAAATTAAAAAATTGGGGGAATAGTTATATTGTGAATCCTTCTTTTATAAAACATTGTACTATAACAAGTATCAGTCAAAATCTACACAATCTGCCAATTGAAAATATTTGGTTATATGTTCGAGCCATTTAATGTAAAAAGTTCAAAGAAATATCAGCTACCAACATAGAGATTTTTTAAGTTACAGATAAGGTCATCAAAAAAAATTTAAATTTTTTTGATGACCTTTTTTCTTTTCTTGCGATATAAGAGTAAACAATAAAAAAACTTTTTAATCATGAAATTTATCACTCTTTTTTCTATCGTATATTTTGTGGCTTTTACTTCACTTTTTGGGCAAGTGTACTACAATAATCAAAGTAATTATAACCAAAATTATACACCACAGATGAATGGACAGCAGGCCACTTATAGCTTTGCTTCAAATGGTCAATCGAATGGTGATATTAAAATGAACGCTATCAAAGATCCTAGAACAGGTATGTTGGTTGGTCAGTTACCACTTCCTTCAAGTTGGAGAATTGAAAACGGAGTTATAAAAGGGCCAAATGGTATTGAAGCAGGCGACGCCCCAGGAGGTTCATTTATGGAGCAACAAAGAAGACTTACTTCAGTAAGCCAAGTAGCTCAACAAGACATTATCCCAAAAATCAAACAATTGGGCGGAACAGTAACAAATACTTATGCATTACCTGAGATTGCTCAATTTGACAGACAGAGCCAAGCTAGATACTGGAAATCTATGCCAACTCAAGATACGCATGAAGCTATGGCCATAGAGTGCAATGGTCCTGATGGAACCAAAGGATTGGTCATCATTCACTTCACTTATTCTAGATCACAGTTTGGTGCGATGGCCATGTACTACTTGAATCAATTGACTGCTAAACCAGCAGCTTTCGAACAGGCAAAGAAAGATTACATGTATGCATTGTTGAATTTTAAGGTGAATCCACAATATATAGCTGCGCACAACCAAAGAGAGCAGCAAAAATCTCAGGTATCTTGGAACAACCATAATAATAACATGCGAAATAACAATGCGGCTTTTCAAGCAACACAAAAAGCACATGTAGACTCTTACAATGCAGCCAGTCAAATGTCTATGGATACCTACTGGAACAACAGTAACTCTTCTTACAGAACTCAAGAGCAGGCAGTTGATGGTATTTGGGAACAACAAAATATGTACAACCCACAAACAGGTGAGCAATATAAAGTACAATCGGGTTATAACCAGTACTACATGAATGGCAACAACCAATACATGGGTACCAATGATTATAACTACAACCCGAATGTAGACCCTAATTATAACAACATGCAGTGGCAGCAATTACAACCTACTAATAACAATAATAATTATTGATCGAAGTAAAATAATCGTACATAAAATCCCCATTGCTTTTTTAAGCAATGGGGATTTATTTGCTGTACAAAAATTTATATGGTATTGTTTTGCATCGAGTCATCAAAAAATCCCATAAGTTTAATTTAAAAGTATAAAAACTATATACGGTGAGAATATTCTTACAATTAGTATTGAAAAGTGTTGGGTTATTTTGGTGATATTCATGAGAACGTCTCCTGAGCTTGTTTTTATATCATTGTAAATAGTAGTTGGTTTTAATGCGGTCTAGGTACTCTAAAAATAAGCGATGCTCCAAAAACAAGTCCATCTCCAGGTTCTTGATTGAGTATAGTACGATTTTCTCCAAATTTTAAGGCGCTTAACATCCAATCTACTTTATCATTCTCTCCATAGCGTCTGAAATGTCGAGCCACAGATATTCCAGCTTGTACCCTAAATACTAAAGTTTTTGTGGCGTACAAATCCAAAAAAAGAGCAGGCTCGTTTGTGCCTTTCTCTAAATAGTCACGATTAGCATACCTATAGCTGGTGAGGATTCCATAGTAATTCAACCCACCTCTTAGCCGTTCACTAAATTTATAAGAAGCCGTTAAAGCAAAGGGTAAAGTACCATATAAAAACCATCGTTCACCTATTTTCCAGTCAAACCCAAGCATAGGCAATACAAATGTGCCGAACAAATGTCTATTGACGAACAGACCAAATTGATATCTACGTCTATCATTTCTTTTCCAATTCAGCATTACCAAACCACCATGCTGTGCATCATTACTGCTTATTTCTCCAAAATCACCATTAAATTGAGAAATTGCCATAAGTGTTACACCCCAATTACTACTTAGTTGTTTGGTATAACCCAGACGTAACATAAGGCCATGTAGCCTATCATCAGGCTCTTCTTTTCCAAAACCTCGTTTGTAAATACTGAGTCGATGTGCATTGGCAGCAAAAATGAAAATATCTCCATTTTTAAAGACTTTAGGAGCCAAAAGATTTATACGGGCTTCTTCTATATCTGCTTGCCCATCTCCTTCTTTCAAATTATTATTTGGGGAATAATAATAACCTGCACGAGCGATGTCCACATAGTCTTGAGATTTTGTTATTGGAGATATTAATATAAAAAGCCAAAAGAGAATAGGATTAAAATTGAATATCGATAATGTAAAATTAGCCATGGAAATTTTAATCTTTACCTTAATTTACTTAATCCTATGAATTAAAGTGGCAAGTGAATAGATTTATTCTTTAAAGTCTGCTTGTGAAAATTCAGTATGCACTTATAAGTAGAACCTTATACCGAGCTGATTTTTAATCAAGGTCCTATACGCTAGTAAATCCCTTAAATAGTCTTTCAGAATTCTACAATATTATAAGGCAAGAAGGGACATATGTTCAACATAGAGGTTGTGTTAATGGACCTCAGGGGTTAAATTAAGGTAAGATACGTAAAGTATCGGTATCAGAAATGACAATCATAATGGAATAGTCCCATGAATAAGTCCATGACCCTCCTTTGTATCTTATCGATTGTATCAATATCGATAAGTGCTACTATTGCCCAGGATATGGAGCATTATTTTCAAAAGTCAGAGATTCGCTCGTCAAGGCATTGGCTCGATATCGATTATGTTGGTGACAGACATATAGGTCATAAGCTAGATATTCATCTCCCGGAAAAGAAACTTGATATCTATCCTGTAGTGATAAGTATCTATGGTAGCGCCTGGTACTCGAACAGTTCGAAGGCAGCCCACTTTTCAAAAGGTATCGGACAGGCACTGTTGGAAGCAGGATATGCTGTAGTGACCATCAACCACAGGGCAAGTTCTGATGAAAAGTTTCCAGCCCAGATTCATGACGTAAAGGCGGCCATCAGGTTCGTAAGGGCCAATGCGACTTATTTCTCATTGGATACAGGCTTCATCGGTATGACAGGTTCATCTTCGGGGGGGCATCTTTCTGCGCTGGCAGGTACCAGCAATGGTATCAGTACATTTGAATATCAAGGAGAGAAGTTGGATATCGAAGGAAAAATAGGGAGTCATACATCGTTAAGTAGTAGAGTAGATGCTGTGGTAGATTGGTTCGGTCCGACCAATTTCCTGTTGATGGACGGTTGTGGTAGTACCATGGTACATGATGATGAAAACTCACCTGAATCCTCTTTGATTGGAGGTGCCATCCAATTGAACAAGGACAAATGCCATTTTGCTGACCCTGCAACATATATCAACGAATATACCCCACCTTTCTTGATGATTCATGGAGATGCAGACCCCCTGGTTCCTTATTGCCAAAGTGAATATCTTTATGAAAAATTGGAGGCTAAAGGTATTGAGAGTGAACTGGTGACCGTTTCTGGAGGTAAACATGGAAAAGGGGTATTTACACCTGAATATTTTCAGAAGATGATTTCTTTCTTTGACGAACATAAAAACAATTGATGATAGCTTCAAGGAAGTGTCAGAAAATGCATGATGTCTAATAGTTCAAGCCTATCAGTATGCCATACAATGATACTATATCACCCTTTCTGTAGTATTTTGTGCCTTTTTTCACCATCCATCAAAATTTTATGCAAACGTTTGCATAGGATACCCTAACGTACTTATATTTATTACTAGAAGTATAGATACCTTTTCAAAATATGAGAATGGCAGGCCCCTATTATTTCGGCCTCGATTATCCAATAGACCTGTTTTCATTACTGGTCACTTTCCTGGACCACAAAAGATCAAAACTACCTTATAAGAACAATGATGATGTTAAACCCAACGTCCTAGAAGATGTCCATAAAGTTATCTATCCTTTCTATTTTTTTCCTTTCTATCTGTATAGATGCCTACACCCAGACCTTGAAGGGTTTGAATTATGAAATAGAACCCAGTTCTGTTAAGCTTTTAGACAATTGCTCTCCTATCATAGAGGGGACACTTAATGGCAAAAAAGCTTTTTTCTTGGTAGATACAGGATCTACCATTACAGTCCTTGATCTTTCACAGAAAAAGATTTATGGTTTTCATACTCACAAAAGACTCAATAAAAGACTGTTGGGATTCGGAGGTAAACATATGGGGGTCTGGTCCATACTAAATGTGGATATGAGGATTGGAGAAAGGTTTGTATCCACCCCATTCTTAGGTGTCTCACTTGCCCAGTTAAAAAAAGAAATCTATGAAAGGACAGGATATGGGATTTCAGGTATCATCGGTTCGGATGTAATACGAGATTATGGCATCATGGTGGATTTTGTAGGTAAACGTTGTCTGATAGGCGTAGGTAAAAACTTGTCAAGAGACGTTGTTGGGGATACCCTTGTAATAGGACAAGATGCTTTTCTATCATGGCCTTATTTGAGGGAGAGTATTCATTGAATGACCTATGGTTTCTTAATATACTTTCTAAAAGGATAAATAAGTCTATAAAATATTTTTCAGTTACCTTGAAATATAAAAAAAAGAACCGATGAAACTTAAATCCTTCCTTTTACCAAGATTGATAAGGTATTTTGTTATGGATTAACTAATATGAGAAAAAAAGAAATCATGTATTCGTTCTTTTTAAAAACTGCTGAACGCAGCTTAATGAACAATTCCATTTTTAGTTACCTGTGTGCTTGTTATTAAGATTGTCTTGGAACCTGATTATTCACATAGGTTTAGAGGGGCCATGGTTTCACCTGTCAATCCTTTGAGGACCGATGGTCATTTGACAAAATTGGAAGTATGAAAGACATTGATATCAAATTAGGACCCTCACTCCATCAAGGAAAGGTATTGATGGCCACAACTACTTATGAAAAGTACTATTTCCCCAAACACTTTCATGAGCACTATACTATTTTGTTTGTTGAAAAAGGGGTGAACGAAGGGTTTACCGAAAGAAATCCTTACAAGGTAGAAAATGGGGGTGTGCTCGTAATCAACCCAGGAGATATACATGCTGGGAATTCTTATAAAGACAAAGCATTGAAATTCTTTTCATTGAAGATAGAGGAAGAGTTTATCAGGCAATTCTTAGACAAGAACAATCTTCATTTTATGGGGGATATCTATTTTGAGACATCCCCGATATATGATGCATACCTTAATCGAGCCATGCTATCATTTTTTGATATCAAAGAAAATTGTAGTGGTGATCGTTACGAAGAATCCCTCAATTTGATCCTTGGAATACTATTGAAATCTTACAGCAATCAAAAAATAGTTGAAGAATTACCACCCCTTAAGGCCATGTCGCTTGCCCATCAATTTATACACGACAGGTTTAAAGAAAATTTCACCCTGGATGAACTGGCAAAGGCGTCAAATTTAAGCGCTTTTCATCTTGTACGACAATTTAAATCTACATTTGGACTTACCCCTTTTCAATACATGAGAAATCTCCGTATCGAAAAGGCAAAAACCTTATTGGACAAGGCAAATATTACCCAAGTGGCGCACGAAGTAGGTTTTTATGACCATAGCCATTTCCTTAAGTCCTTCAAAAAAATAGAGGGGATATTACCTTCTCATTACTCTAGGTATAGATCTGGAATATAAAACAGCAATTATGTACTATTTTATGGAAAACATGATGGTTTAATTAGCAAAAACCAAATGTTGACCATGATGAAAATATATGTATTTATCCTGTTGCTCATGACCTATTCTTATACTTTGGCACAGGAAGAGAAGGATACAAAAGCTGCAATAGGTGATATCGTGTATCGTTGTGCCCCTTGTGGTTGTGCCCATGATGATCACATTTTTCTTGCAATGGGAGATTGTCCATCCTGTAATATGACCTTGATACCAACTTTGCATGGTATTGCTCTAAGAACATTTACAACAGAAACCCCCAGGGTCGGTATTTTTATATTCAATGGGGCCGATGTAATGGACGTGACTGGGCCAATTTCCGTTTTTGAACATGCGGGTTTCAATGTAGTAACATTTGCTTTGGAAGATACACCTATAAGTATAGGACATGCTATTGAACTAAGACCCGATTATACCCTTGAAAACCTTCCACAAGTAGATATCCTTGTTTTTCCAGGTGGTGGAATGGCAGAAAGTGACCCAGGAAATAAAAAAGTGACCACTTTTATTCAAAAGAGAATTGAAAGCACCAAAGTAATGTTTTCCGTATGTAGCGGGGCATTCTTTTTTGGAGAAGCTGGAATCTTAAAGGGTCAAAAGGCAACTACTTTCGCCTCTTTGATTCCCTCCTTAAAATCGAATTATAAAAATGCCATTGTATTGAATGATGTGAAATACACTGATAATGGCAAAGTTGTAACCTCATCAGGGCTTTCTTCAGGTATAGATGCTGCCTTTCAAGTTGTATCCAAATTTTTAGGACAGGGTAGGGCACAGGATATTGCCAATCATATGGAATATCCTTGGCAAAGGGAAAAAGATTATGCCAGATCACAATTGGCGGACAACTATACTTTAGATGTAAGACAATTGATTTCCTTGTTCACTACATCCTTTTATTATTCTAATGGAAACCAGAACTATTGGACCTACAGATATAGGCTGACAGGACAGTTAAGTGGGGAAAAGATTCTACAAATCCTTGCTAAAGAAATGGATAAACTATCAAAATGGGAAATAGAAGAGCACCTAGATAATAAGATTACAGGTAAGATAGGACATGATGTTTTAGGAGAAGGTAGATTTTCGATTGAGGTCCATAATACCGATGATCAAGCAAAGGAACTATATCTATATGTTGAAAGAATCAAATATTACCAATCACAATAATTTCAAAATGATTGACCTTTTTAAATATTCATTGTGCCAGTGTTTGCTTATAATCTTGGGAAGATTGAATGGGCAACCTTTGAGTTATCAAGTAGAAATTGGAGAAACAGTAAGCATCCATTCAAAATTTACGGGTCTACCTGTCGTAGAGCCTAACCTTTCGGTACATCCTGCTGACAATGACCATTTATTGATTGCAGCCATGGTAATCACCAATATAGATAATCCTTATCAGAGTGCTAGACTTGCTACTTTTGTCAGTACTGATTCTGGTGAAAGTTGGGAAGAAAGTGTCCATGATTACTGGGGATATGATCCTTGGACTTCTATTTTACCCAATGGTAAGACAGCATTAAGCTGGTTAGGGACATCAAAAACCTTTCAGCATCGATTCCCGATACAATTTTTTTCTTCAAATGATGGTGGTATTTCTTGGGATAAAGATGTGCAGACGATAAATGCTACTCATGGACACGATGGCACGAAGATAGTCTCATCAGATAATAATTTCTATTTTACGACTGTCCGTTTCAATGATGATATGAGTGCCGATGTAATCCTTTATCATAAATTTGAAAATGGTGATTTCATTGAAGTTTCAAAAGTAGAAGGAAAAGGTACCCGCTTAAATTTTTGTGAGCCTGTAATTTTAAGTGATGGTATGGTATTAGTGCCAAGTTCTCATTTTCTTCAAAAAGTATGGGTTTCACGGTATGATCCTAAAACCAAAAAACTATCGGATAAGAAATTGATAACAATGAATCCTGGAGGGGCAAAAGGATATATGCGAATGACAACGGATATCAATCCCACTTCAAAGTTTTTTGACAGGATTTATTTTGTAAGGGCGACCGGAAGGGGAATGGTACATGAAGGTGTTTGGTTGAACTATTCTATTGACAAAGGCAAAACTTGGAGCAAGGATATTAGGGTAGATCATTTTTTGAACGATTATACTTGTAAGGCCATGGTTGCCAGTGTGGCTGTCAATGGAAATGGGGTAGTTGGTATCTCTTGGGTCGATAGTCAAGAAGAAAAGAACCAGACAGGGTTTGATGTATACTTTTCTTATTCCATTGATGGTGGAAATCAATTTTCGGATCCTATCAGGATATCAGATATAAGTACAAATCCTAATACTCCCCAGAATGGTGATGTGGCCAATAAGTTCCCTGGAGGTGGTCATTATCTGGATTTGAGGGCCAAGCCTGATAATAGTTTTCAGTTTGTTTGGAGTGATAGTAGAAGTGGATATTTTGAATTACAGACTTGTAACGTCCAACTTAAAGTCGAGCGATAGCCAAAAATAAATATTGTAGAGTAATGGTTTCCAAAATTTTTAAATGAAATTGGATTTTCATTTGTCAGCTTTTTGTATGTATCACTGGAATAAAAGCACAAAATTCTAAAATTTTTAGAAGAGGATAATTGGTTAAATGATTCCTATATTTTTATGCCAAACATTTTGTGATGGTGTTCAGATTTTATCTTTTCCTTTTATTGTAGTAGAATATTCTGGTTTTTACATTCAAACTCTTTAACAGAATCGAAACTATAGATATAAATTCTAATCTCAATAAGAAAAATATCTCATTACAGATAAATATAACTTGCTTAAAATATAGATAGGGAATAACTGGTTTACAATCTATATTTTAAGTATTATCTTTAAATCTCGCTTCAAATACCTGACGGTAATTCCCACCAATTGGAATTTGAACTTTCCCAATTTCTACAAAATTGGCAGCATACCGATTTACTTTAGTAGTATCAATTATAAATGATCGATGGATACGCAAAAACTGACTAGCGGGTAGTTTTTCTTCCATATCTCTCAAGGTGAGATATGTAATAATGATATCTTTCTCTGTATGGATTTTTACGTAGTTTTTGAGACTTTCAACAAAAAGAAGATCATCTAACAACACTTTTTGCATCATTTTATCAACCTTAACATAGATGAACCCAACATTTGTACTAGTAGAAGATTCTAAGGGAAGTACAGAAGCAGTTTCTAAACCTAACTGCCTAAATGCTTTGCTGACTGATTTCATGAAACGAGGAAACTCTATGGGTTTCACTAAATAGTCTAACACGTCTAATTCAAATCCCTCTAATGCAAATTCACGATATGCTGTCGTAATTATGACCAAAGGTGGGTTTTTAAGGGTTTTTAAAAAATCTAAGCCTGTGAGCTGAGGCATTTGAATATCCAAAAATAGTAGATCGGGAGATAGCTTGGGAATAGCTGTTAATGCTTCTATGGCGTTGTCAAATTTTGCCAGCACCTTGATTTGCCCTGTTGTCTTACAGTAGTTTTCTATTACCTCTTGGGCAAGGGGTTCATCATCAATGATCAGACACTTCATGATCGTTTATTTTATGAGATAAAGAAATGGGATTCTGTGTATTTGTTTTTATATCAGCTGTTTTAATTTTTAGCCAAACTCGAAAGGTATCTGTTTTGGTAATGCGTAACTCATGTTTATCTGGATATAAAAGGTCTAATCGCCTTTTTACATTTTGGAGGCCAATGCCTTTCTTGTCTGTGGTATCATCTTGATTTATGGAGGCAACACTATTTTCTATTTGGAAAGTAATAGCGTTTTGTTCAGCAAATATTGAAGTACTTACCCAACTTTGTTTGAGAGTTCCGCTTGTACCATGTTTAAAAGCGTTTTCTACGAAAGGCAGCAAAATTAAAGGGGCAATACGTGCGCCTGAAATATTACCTTTCACTACCATTGAACATTCTAATCGGTTTCCATAACGTAACTTTTCTAAAGCTATTAAATGTTCAATTTGTGTAACTTCTTTAGAAAGTAGTACAGTTGTTCCATTTGCTTCATATAACATATAGCTAAGTAGTTGCGAAAGCTTCATAACAACTTGAGGGGCATCGGGCGAGTTTTTTAGTGTTAGTGCATATAAGTTGTTCAATGTATTGAAAAGAAAATGTGGGTGTATTTGCCCTTTCAAGTACTTGAGCTCAGCCGTCATTTTCTCCTTTTCTAATTGTTGAGCCTTTCTGTAAGTATGCAACCAGTCGTAAACAAAATAGATGGCTACCGCGGCTACTACGGAAGGGAATATGTAAATCAATCTACGCAATGCAGAGATTATGCTATAAGGTTGCACATTTTTTATACTCCAAAATTCACTCTCGGGGTAAAGCGGAAATATAATAGTTAAGTCAATTACTCTTTTTAAAAGTGCAGTAATAAAAACACCAATTACAGTCCATAAAACCAATTGCCAATATCGTTCTTTTTTTAAATATTTTGGTACTAGAATGTATATGATGGCATAGCTTGCCCCTATTTTTATTGGCAGTTCAATTACCTCAATGTATAAGGTTTCTAACCACCCAACAGGATGGTATTGTCCTAAAGTTACCCTAAGTGTTAAGTGACCTACCCAAAACAATACATGAAAAGAGATTTCAATATGTTTTTTTTGGATTTGCATCATGAAAGTTACCATTTTTCCTATTAGTGCTCCAATTGGCAATCACTTTTTATCTGAACAAGGTACTTGGCTATTTCAAATTGATTTTTGACCTGGCAAAAAGCATACAAACTTATATATCAGCTATTGAGCATCTTCAATAGTGGATTAAGATAAAAAATAAGAGTATTAACCATTTTTTTTTCAGCTTGCATTCAAGTCAAATTAAAAGAAAAAGTATCGCTATCATGAAATACCTAGTGTCGTTAGTTTTTATTGTATCATGCAGTTTTACGGCTGTAATAGCACAGTTTAGAACATTGCAATCCATACCAGATTTAAGTCCTAAGTGTATTATAGCTCAAAGTGTAGGCATTACTCAAATTAAAATAGAATACTACAGTCCTTCAGTAAGAGGAAGAAAGATATTTGGTGGGGAAGTACCCTATAATGAAGGAAAACCATTCCCTTGGAGAGCGGGAGCCAATGAAAATACGGTCATCTCTTTTTCAGATGATGTACAGGTTGAAGGCAATGCTTTAAAGGCTGGCTCTTACGGAATACATATGATTCCAGCTGAAGATGAATGGGTAGTTATTTTTTCGACCAATGCCACTTCATTTGGAAATGCAGGGGCCTTCCATATGTATAATCAAGCAGAAGATGCCTTACGTGTAAAAGTGAAACCCCAAGAAATTGAATTTCAAGAAACCTTAAATTACGATTTAATGAATCGAACCGATAGCACGGTTCAAGTAGCCCTCAGATGGGAAAAAACCTCCATTCCTTTTACCATAGAGGTGGATGTGAAAAATGTAGTGCTTGCCCATTTGAAAGCCGAATTAAGAGGAACAGCAGGGTTAGCTTGGGAAGGCTGGAATGCTGCAGCACAATATTGCTTGAGACAAAATTTTGAATTAGAAGAAGGTTTACAGTTTGTCAATCGTTCGATAAGTGGAGGATGGGATGCTCAACCTACTTTTGAAAATTTAGCAACCAAAACGCAACTCCTATTAAAATTGGAGAGAAAAGAAGAAGCGGCGAAGGTGATGGCAGAAACTGAAAAGTATTTAGTAGTTGCCAACAACTGGGATGTGGTAAACCTAGCGCTCATTGCTCATGAATTTGAACTGAGCGATGCATGTTTAGATATGTTGGAAAGCAATTTGGTAAATAACAAAGATTTTTGGGGAGCACACTATGGTATGGCTGTTTTTTATAACCGCACTGGCGATAAGAAAAAGGCATTAAAATATGCTATAACGGCAAAAGAAATCTGTGAAAACGATAGAGCAAAGAATTGGATAGCAGGGCAAATCACTAAAGTTGAAAACGGAGAAAATATATAATTGAAATCATGATCTTTCTAAGATTATCTATTCTACTGTTATTTCTATCGATTAATTGTACTGCCCAAAGCAATTTCGACTTTGCTAAAAAGCAAGTTGAGGTGTGGAAGCTGGCAAAACAAAGAACCATAGCGGTTGCTAAAGCTATGCCAGAGGAACAGTACAGCTATCAACCTACTCCCGATGTAAAAAGTTTTGGACAACAAATGACACATTTAACCAATAGCATGCTTTCTATTAACAACCGCTTTATCTTAAAGAAAGGACATAGTGGGAGAGAAAAAAGTGCTTCGGGTATGAGAAAATCTCAAATTATTACCGAACTGGGTCAAGCTTTTGATCAGGTAATAACAACTTTCCAAACGATGAGTGATGCTGATTTACAAGCAGAAGGCAAATCACATGGAGCCTTTCCACTCACTAAATGGCAATCTCTACTCTTTATGCAAGATCACATTACCAATCATAGAGCTAAGGCAGTATTGTATTTAAGATTGAAGGGGATTCGGCCTCCAAGTTATGGTTATAATTAATCCTATTTAGAGATGAAAAGGAAATTTTGGATATGTTGTTTCTTGTGTTTGAATGTATTGATACAAGTATTTAGTCAGGAAAATGAAAATGTGGTTAGAAGCGGATATTTTGCTGTACTGACCTTTTGGGAGTCCCCGTACATTCCTTTTAAAGGAGCTTGCCCAATTACAAAAGAAGTAGCAGCGAATAGAATTCATTTGCAATTAGATTATGACCAAGAAAATCGAGTAATTACAGCGCATGTAAAACTTGGTGAACATTATAAGGATTTTTTGGAAATCTGAATATCAACGCTCCCCTTACAAAAGTGAGTTACGAAGATGGAAAAGAGATACATTATTTCTATGACAGGTTTGGTAATCCTACTACAGTTCAGGGAGATATCTTCAGAAAGGTGTACGAAAAGGATGTTTATGGAAGAAATACTAAATTGATATTTTTGAATAGAGAAGGTGAGTCTGTACCAAATCAATTTGGGTATGTGTCTTATGAGTGGTTTCACCAACTCGACGGAAGCATCATTGAAGAGAGGAAAAATAAAAAAGGGGAAATTGGACCTTTAAGAGGTTTGTTCGGGCTATTAAGGACAAGAATGATTTTCGGGGAAAATGGATACTTTACCACACTCCAAAATGTAGATGATAAAGGGAATATAATCAATACAGAAAATGGACAAGCCATTTTACGCTATTTTTATGATGCTCAAGGAAGGTTTAGCCGTTGGGAAGTGTATGATGAAAAAGGGGAGAAAGCCATTGGTCCCTCTCATACCGCTGGAGAACAGAATAGTTTTTACCATTATGATTTAAATGACATTAACTTTTTTGATATTAACGGAAATCCTGCTTTACATTGGTCAGGAGTAGAAAAATGGCATTTTGTTATTGATCAATATGGCAACCGAACCGCTTTAGAGTTTTATACCCATGAGGGGTCATTAATGAATGGGAATAATGGTTATGCAACGGTTTCTTATGATTGGTCTGAAGATGGAAGATTTTTAAATGCATATAAATTCTTTGATAGAGATGGTAAAAAAACTAGCCACAAGTTAACAGGAGTGCATCACGTGCTCTATAAAAGAGATCAAGATAACTTAATCATAGAAGTAAAATTCCTTGATACGCAAGGCAACTTAGCAGAAAAACTCAATTCTGGTATTGCTCAAGAAAAATGGCTTTATAATGAAGAGAAAGCATTGATTGAAAAACAATACCTAGATGCAAAAGGGCAAAAGGTTGAAATAGACTTTTAACTCTTACAAAACTGAAACATTTATGAAAAAATTATTCATTCTATTTTTTCTGGTAGGCTTTAATTTACCATCTAGAGAAATTACTCCTGCTTTCAAAAAGCAGTTGAAGGAAACAAAAACGCCTAAAGTATTTTTTAAAGGAAGTGTGTCCCATGATAGCACCGTACAATGGAACAATAGCTTTACTGATGATGGAAAGCAAATTGTATATACGATTGCTCCCAAAGGAAAGCCCTCTTACTTAGTGACTCAACACTGGGAAAACGAAGGATACTCTCAATATACTAGAATTTTAAAGGATACTCTTTTCCCTTATTCCGATCCTCATTTTTCACCTAAAGGAGATTATTTATTGGTTTCAACTGCAAAATCTTTTTTTAAGGGTGATACTGCCCTAAGAAACTTTCATCTATGGAAGAGTATAAAAAATGACAATAAATGGGAAGCACCCAAACGAATAGAGTGGGAGGACTTTGGTAATGGATGTTTTTATCCGACAGTGACGCAAGATAACCATGTATATTTCTCCTATAATGAAGAGGATGGGGAAAGAAATTCAAATTTATACAGGGCAATTTGGAATGGTAATTCCTATGAGCAGCCAAAACCTCTCTCAATTAATACAGAAAAATTTGAAGGGGATCCTTTTATAGATAGGAAAGAACGATTTCTCATTTTTGCAGCGTTTGATCGAGAAGAAAATTACGGAAAATCAGACTTATATATTTCTTTCAAAAAAGGAGAGAGTTGGACGAACCCAGTAAACCTTGGTGATGACATTAACTCTCATGGTTACGATGGCAGCCCTTATGTGACAGCAGATGACCAATTTCTCATTTTCACAAGTAGCCGAGCTATTGACGGTTCTGAGAACGAAGAATTCTTTAATGTTTTCTATGTTTCATTCGATTTAGAAAAATATCAAAACCAAGCTTTAATTAAATAATACCAACAATGAAGAAATATAGCCTTCTATCAATTTCCATGTTATTGCTATCTTACCAATTATTTGCGCAAGAAATAGATTCAGTCTTGGTTTGCGATGTAAAGTTCCATAACAGTGAGTTTGATAATGCTCATGCTGGTAGTGGATTTTTATTGGAGTATGAGGGGAAAGTTTATGGAATAACCGCTAAGCATGTGTTGTTTTTTGCTAAAACTGAAGATATGAAAACCATCAGTTTTGGGGAAGGTAGATTAAAGACTTGGAACTTTCAATCAAAGTCAGATACAACAAAAGCAATAACTGCGAGTAGACTGTTGAATGAAGATCCAAAAGAACCCTTAGATTTTACAAAAATTGTAGAGAGAGATTGGTTGATTTTTGAAATCGAAGGAGAAATTCCTGAAAGTATGGCCATTTACAAGTTACGTGAGACCGCTTTAGCAGAAGGCGAACAATTACGCTTTTTAGGATTTCCATATAAAGGAGGAAATGGTATTAAGCCTTTAAAGATAAATGGGACACTGATTGGTTTTACCGAATTAGGAAATTTAAAAATGGAAGTACCTGCTGCGCATTATAACGGTTGTAGTGGAGGCCCTGTAATAGACCAAGAAGGTAGATTAGTAGGGATTGTTTCTATGGGATATTACAATGAAAAAACAGGTGATAATGTGTTTGAACCAGCTTCCACTGAGTATTTTTTAAAAGTTATATCTAATATTACTTCTCAAAATTGATTCTATTTTTGGGATTAATTATTAAACTTTCTTTCTTCAGCAATAGCTCTTTTCTTCATATTGATTTTTTCCTTGCCCAACCAATTTCCTCTTACAAATACACCTTCGATCTCCGAGGTATTTTTTATGTTTTGAAGAGGGTTTTTATTGAGCAAGACTAAATCGGCCCGTAGCCCTTCTTGTATATCACCAAATTCATTTTCTTTTTCTAAAAGCTTAGCAGCATTAATTGTAGCGGCTTGCAATGCACCAATAGGAGTTACCCCAGACTCAACCAATAGTTCCAGCTCTTGATGTAAAGATACTCCAGGGAAAACCCAATAAATCCCCGAGTCAGTACCGGCAAGTAGAGGTACTCCTTTTTGAAATAGCATTCCTACTAGTTTTTTCATCAAACCAACTTGATTTTCAAAGCCTGGAGCGATAGCAGCTTTTATTCCAGCCATAGGGTCTTCTCTATTTAAAAATCCAGCTCTATTTTGAGGAGTGAGCAGGTCCATGTACTTACTTTTTCCAAAAGCTTGTACTTTGGCTGGGTAATGTGAATCTGCAATGGTTTTATAAGCAATGATATTAGGGCATACAACTATTCCTGATTTTGCTGTTTTTTCAACGATAGTTTCTATAGAATCTTCAGAAACTTTGAAAGTGAGGCTCAGCCAATATAAAGCTATCACTGTGTAAGTACACAGAAGTAGACTTCCTATATAAGATGTAAATTGTGCAACTTTTTCTACTTGTACACTGGCTTTAAAAAACCGAATAGCGAACCATGCTTGTACGCATAAACCCACAATTATCAGTACTTTGGGAAAAGTAGAATTTAGAAGAAAGGGAAAGAACGGTGGTACACTTAGGAAATAACTAAAGAAGATTAATAGGCTAATCAGTGTTGCTAATGAATAAAATTTCAGCAAATTTTTTAAGCCGTTTTTCTTATTTCTTTTGATGATAGATATGAAAAAAGCAATTAGTAAAACGATTGTTATCAAAAGCATTATCGTACATACTGCGAGTCCAATAAGAGTAAGATTTTGCCATAAAGGAGTCCTAGCTTTACTAAATGAAGCATACATATACTCCTCAGCATGAGCAAGAGCTTGTTTTTTATCAAAAACGGGATCCATACCTAAATTTCTTGGTGCATGACCTATGGTCTTAATACCCAATTTATTTGCCGTATCATGTAATCTGTTAAAGGCTTCCAAACTTAAATCACCATGCATTTTGATAATATCATAACCAGCATCGTATTGAGCGGTAACTTCAGCTTCCACTTCTTCAGGAGAGTTAAAATATGGTTGGTTAATAAATCTACCAGAGGTGTAGAGGTTTGGATGTAAACCCTCGTTTTTATTTTGCTTTAATGCATCTCTCAAAGCTAATACCTCATGATTGCCTCTTAAATTCAGTACTGTTGTTACTCCATTGAGTGTATAAATCAAAGAATCTGAAAAAATAGCACCAGTTGCCCATTGATCCATATGTACATGAGAATCTACCAGGCCTGGTATGAGGTACTTGCCATTTGCTTTAATTGTAGTTACTGAGTCAGATTCATTTAATTGAATTAGGGGAGAAATTTCAGATATGATACTTCCTTCAATTAATACATCATGGTTATCTAAGACCTTAAAAGGTTCAACTTGAATAAGGTTAGCTCCTTTTATAAGTATGCGTTCTTGGGCATTTAATTGTAAAATTGAAATTAAAATAATGCTCAGCAGAATTTGACACTTCTTCATTTTTGTTGATTTAAATAGAGCGACCTATTTTGACTATAAGCAGAGCTTTTGCGTAACTCATAATTATTAACTAGGCACATAGCTACTAGACTTTTAGGTTGTGAAGCCAAGTGACTTTCTAAACAAATCTACGTAAGAGAAAAGCTCGATATAAGGCTGTGAGGAGGGGTTTTTATTACGAATAGTGATTCGTAACAAGTTTGTAATTCACTTTTGAGATAAAATCTTTGGGCGTTGTACCTGTATAATTTTTAAAAGCTCGATAAAATGCAGAGTTCGATTTAAAACCTACCGTTTCTGCAAGACCTATGATTGTAGTACTTTCATGTTCATTATTTTCAATTTTTTCAATTAATTCTTTCACCCTGTATTCATTAATAAACTCATTGAAATTTTTACCATATCTGTGGTTGATCATTTCGGAAAGTGTTCTTTGGTTAACACCAACTTTTTCTGAAAGGCTTGAAAGACTGAGTTTATTTAGTCTATATATTTTGTCATTTATTAGAAGATTACCCAGCTTTTTTTCCCAATCGAATAATTCTTTTTCAGCTACTTTCTCTATTGCCAAAGGTCTGAATACAGAAACAGGACTCGATTGAGATTTATATACAATACTGACCACCACAAATGAAAGAAGAACTGTAATATTCAATGTGATTTCTTCTGGAATAGGATGTATCCACCTAGCAGTTATCACTAGGCAAAAATTTATACTAGTTATGGTGAGAAAACCTATAATGAAATTTCTTATCCAAATAAAATCTTTGCGATAATGGGCACTTACACTATTTATTTTTTTTAGCGCATATATTTGATAGGCAAAGATCTGCACATTCCAAACCCAAAAAATAAAGAATATTTCAAGGTAATAATGCCATGCAGGCTCCCTATTTAAAATGAGAGGTATAAAACTAAAAGGGATATAAAGTATGAAAGGGATTAAATGATAAAAAAAAGTGCTTCTTTTAATTTCTTTTCCTAACCCTTTTACGGTTATTGCAAGGATAGAAGGGCCTATTAAAAGAACAACTCCATTGGATAAAGCTTGCCAAAAAGGGGAAAAATTAGAAAGATCGGAAAGAATAATGAGGGTATTACCAATAATTATTGCCAATACTAGAAGCATAGAGGCAATATAATAATTGAGCTGGTTTTGATTTCCTTTAGAAAACAGTATGCAAGAAAGTGTAACAGCCTGTACAAGCCCTATAATATTGATGATAAATGGTATATGTGTAATAAGGGACTGCATCAACTATTGTTTTAAGCTATCACATTGTAATTGGATTGGTGCTTTTGAAAAAGCATATGACCATTACCTTGTATAATAGTCATATGCTTAATTCTTAAAAAATCTATAATAAACTACTCATCCTTAAGAGATTTAACAGGATTTGCCAATGCTGCTTTTAAGGAATGAAAACTAATGGTAACCACTGAAATTAAAATAGCACTACCGGCAGCCACTAGAAAAATATGGTATTTAATAGACACATGAAAGGCAAAGTTATTGAGCCATTGTTGCATTATATACCATGCTAGGGGAGAAGCTACTAAAATTCCAATTCCGACCAATTTTAAAAACTCTTTTGAAAAGAAATTAAGAAGTCCAAAGGTTGATGCGCCTAGCACTTTTCTTATTGCAAAACTTTTCTTGCTTTGTTCAATGGAAAAAGAAGCCAAACCAAATAACCCTAGACAAGAAATAAATATGGCTAAGCCTGCAAATAAGGCAAATAACTTTAGTAAGTCTTGCTCTTGTTTAAACAATTTATCAAAGCTTTCATCCATAAATTCATAATTGAAAGGATGCGCCGGGACAAATCCTGCCCATGTTGTCTCTACTTTTTCTAAAGCATTTTGTAAATCATCAGTTGATAACTTTAAAGCTAAAAATCGACCCTCAAAATTTTGGTCAGGGCCTTTGAACATCACTAATGGGTCAATGGCACTTTCCAAATGTTTAAAATGAAAATCTTCAATTACGCCTATTACTACTCCTGGATCGTCTGATCGTTGTCCAAAGTCCATCATTTTACCAACCGCTTCTTCTTTCGTCCATCCATATTTTTTTACGGCAGCTTCATTCAGTACAAATTCTTTGTAATACCGTTCACTTTCTTCTCTGAAAAATTGTCCTTCTTTGAGGTTTAGATCAAGGGTGTTCATCATATCGGCATCACCAGAAAACAGATATATATTTTCTGCCTGTTCATCGTCTATGCCCTCTCTCCATAGTCCTGAGGTACGCACCATATAACCAGGTTTTTCTGCAAACTTTGTAGCACTTTGAACTTCGGGTAATCTCAATAACTCGGTTTTTAAGGTGGCAATACCTACACTATCAGAGGGCATTTTCAAGATCAATAAACGTTCTTTATCAAAACCTAAATCTTTGTTCATCATAAAGCTAAGTTGATCTTGTACTATATAAGTCCCCACAATTATGATAAAGGCAATGGCAAACTGAAATACCACCAAAGTCTTTCTTACATACTGTCCAGTGATGTTAGTCGCAAACTTACCTTTAAGCACTTTATTTGGAGAAAATGAAGAAAGGAAAAATGCAGGATATACACCAGATATCAGACCCACAAAAAGACTTAAACCACAGAACAACATCAATATTGATGGATTTTCTTGAGGGTCTATGGTCAGTGATTTTTGAGTAACCTCATTAAATATTGGAATTATGAAAGTAAGAAAAACAAAAGCCAGAATGAGTGCTATAAAGCTGATAATTACTGACTCACTTAAAAATTGAAAAATGAGGTGTTCTTTTTTACTACCAACTACTTTTCTAATACCAATTTCTTTGGCACGTTTAAGAGATTGCGCCGTGGTAAGGTTCATAAAATTGATACATGCGATGAGCAAAATAAAGAAAGCAACAATAGAAAAAATATAGACATTGCGCACATTTCCGTTGGCTTCTACTTCTAGGCCTCTATCTGAATAAAGGTGTATGTCTAAAACAGGTTGTAAACGTATTACATCGGTTCGTTGGTCTTCGGGAATTTCTAAATGGTCATAAATGAATTTTGTAATGGTTTCGGCAAATTCTATTGGATTGGTATGTTCGTTTAGGCGCAAGTAGGTGTAATGATTGGTAAGGTAATTCCACCCATTTTCAAATTCAGGACGCATAGGAGCAAAGGCGTTAGAAGAAGCGATCATCTCTAGATGTGCATGTGTAGCTGAGACAGGTTCTTCGATAATACCTGTTACCATATAAGTCTGTTCTCCCGATTGGGTAGTCAATGTTTTACCGATGGGATCGGTATCGCCAAAAAACTGTTTGGCTTTTTTTCTGGTCAGCACTATGGAATTGGCATCGTTAAAAACAGTTTCTGGAGTTCCTTGTAGGAGTGGAATATTCATTATGTCAAATACTGTAGAGTCTGCGTAAAAGATTTTTTCACTTACAAGGTTATCTACTCCATTTTGTGAGATATAAGGTTCTACTGGTTTAAATCGGGTAAAGCTTTCTACTTCTGGAAAATTATCTTGAAGCAATCTACCCGCTGGGAAGTAAGAGATAGCCCAATTGTTGGCTTCAAGGTCGATGGCCATGCGATAGACCCGATCTGCATTTGGGATATGCTTGTCGTAACTGAGTTCAAACTGAACATATAAGGTGAGTACAATACAACTTGTAATACCCACACTCAAGCCAACAATATTGATAATAGAATAAAGGCGGTTTCTTAGTAAACTGCGAAGGGTTGTTTTAAAGTAGTTTTTAAGCATTTTAATTAATTTAACAAGCTTGAATTAATCTAATCTATCTAAAATAGTCTGCATAACGATTCATTTTTTGAAGAGCGGTTATGTTGTTATGTAAAGAATTGAAATCAATACTTTTTGCCCATCCATTCCATATCATCTGGTAAGATAAATAAGTTTTCTACTTTGTTGGTATCGATTTCACTTGGAATCCACCGTAATGCTAGGGTACCTATAGAATCGGATTCACACCAGATTTCAAGCCCTTTGGGTTGTTGGTCTCTAACCCACCGAAATCCTTTAATTTCAAAGTTGGGGAGTAATTGATTTAGCTTACCGAGCTCTTGCCATGTTGCATCCTCAGGGCTCATAGCACCTTTAATTGAATAGCTGTTGATTGTCTCAAAAATCTCTTCTTTGTTTCCCTCTTGCAATGCACTTGCCCATAAATTTATCCCTTTTTCAAGATTGTAGATTGTTATAGATTTAATAATTCGATTGTATGAGCTAGTCTTTTAAATAATAAGATGTGATTAGACAAAATTAGAATAGGAATACTATCCAAAATAGTAAAAAATAGACATCTATGATGAAAGGCTTAAAGTGGGTTTTTGCATGCCTTTATATCAATTGACTCAAACTTGTTAAGAGGCTTTGAATCACCCTAAAGTGACCTTGCGGAATACCACATTTTTTAAAAGCATATCATTTGATGTTGTGTTCTTCTTGATTGGTTTTGAAATATCAATTGTATATAGGAAAAGGATCTTATGCGGCCTATTAAACGTGAATAGTTGCAATTTGATCAGGTAGTCGTTGGAACAAGCTAACCTGACATATTCCAGATAATATCTTAGAAAAGGACTGTATAAATTCATAATAAAGCCAAATATTCTACCGTACTTTTTTTTATTATATCAATATTTTGTACCAAATAAAGTGTATAAAAAACTCACTTGATCCTGATCTAATTGATTTTTTATAAAAACATTACACTTCAAGGATAGCCACTTTCATAAGAAGAGACAATGGCATAAGCACTATACGCCTTGGAAAGCAATTTTTAGGGATCAATTGGACAGACTACCACTTCTTTTTGAAAAAAAGCTGTCATTACATATCTTTTGATTTTTTCCTCCACACTGGAAACTGTACACACAAAATAATGGATAGGGAAAAAATGTTTAGAGGATATACTTGACTACAAACAAATAAAAGTTATGGACAAGAACATACTAGTGGTAGAAGATTTCAAAAGTATCCAAGATGTGATCTGCCGTACTTTGGAGAAACATGGCTTTTTGGTATCTAGGGCAGATGATGGGGCTGAAGCATGGGAAATGGTACAAGACGGGACCGTTGACCTGGTAGTGACCGATTTCAATATGCCCAATATGAACGGGATGGAACTTTTAAAGACCATGAAGGGCAATGCAGCCACAGCGCAAATTCCAGTGATCTTTGTGACCACTGAGAGTGATTTACAAGCAAAGAAGGAGGCAAAAAAATATGGCCTACACGCTTGGATGAACAAACCTTACAATCTTGTAAGTTTTCTAGGTCACATCGATCACGCCTTAAAAGATCGGTAGGGCAACTAAATATTGTCCGAAATTTTTATCCGGTCCTGTAATACTTCTTTACAAGTTAAAAGGTGAATGTCATGACCAACAAAACACTACCTTTTTTATTTCAATCGAGATAAAAAATAGAAGAAATTTTATCAGGCTACTTCTTGGAAGAGACTATCGATCTAAGAAATAATTCAGGTGGAACGGATGGAAATGCCGCTAAACTTGCATCCTATTTTTTTGAACGACCATTTCAGTATTGGCAAAAAATTGAAGTAACGCAAGACATTGCAGGACAAATAAAAGGTCTTGCACGGTTATTCTATAAAAAGCCAATTTTGAAGGATTCCACTTACCATTGGCAAGGGAGCCGATGGTGGCTCAGTAGGGAGTTCAACTATTATAGAATGCAAAAGCCTGCCAAGCATAATTATAAAGGGAATGTCTACTTACTTACCAATGGGCTGTGCATGTCTTCTTGTGCCGATGTAGTAGCTATATTATCCCACAATAACAAAGCAAAAGTGATTGGTACAGAAACTGGGGGTGGCTATCAGGGTAATACAAGTGGTCTGATGCCCAAAACACTCATAATGGATGACTATATGGAAATAACAACACCCTTAAATAAATATACCAATGCTGTGGATCCCAATACTAATTTTGGTAGAGGTACCATACCGGACTTTCATGTAACACCAACATTAGATGATTGGTCAGAAAATCGGGACGTTGAGTTAGCTTTTGTGATGAAACTGATTGAGGAGATGAATTGAATAAAAATGCTCCTACAACTATATTGCATAAAAAATATAGATGAAATCAGTATTAGGTATCCTCTTTTTACTTTCTAGCATATGCACTTACGGACAAAAAAATGCTTTAAATGGCCTAAAGGTTTACTCAGTCAATGAACTGAAAGAAGACCTGGCAATCCTTAAAGGAAGCCTAGAAGATTATCATCCAGGATTGTATATGTATCGGACCAAGAAAGGGATTGACCTCAGTTTTAACAGATTGATCGATTCCATAGATAGTCCTCTGAATGAACTTGAGTTTTATAGAAAAATAGCCCCTTTCATTTCTTTTATAGGTTGTGGCCATACTTACGTAGAATTACCAGGTCCTATTAAAGATAATCTTCGGAACAGCAAGCATTTTATTCCCATAGATGTAAGTGTGATCGGTCAAAAAATATATTGTATCAGGAATAATACACTTGATGGTTCTATTGAACCTGGATATGAGATATTATCCATAAATGGTATATCAGCAGATTCGATTATTGCAATTGGGACCGGATCTATCAGACAAGATGGGGTCGGTGATTCAGGGAAGTTTCAGGCCATGAAAGATGCCTTTAGAGAGTTTTATGCAGATTTTATTGGGCAACCGATCTCCTTCACCTTTGAATATCTCGATTCAATGGGAAATCAAGAGAAAATTTTAATGGATGCTTTGTCAAATGAAGAAATTGCTCATACAAGGAAAGCAGATATGGGAAAACCTAAAGATCCTAGAAATATGATTTTGGAGTATACAAAGAATCCTACCATAGCCATACTTACGGTAAAGCATTTCTTCGATTGGGAAGAAAATGGCAAAAAAATTTATTACGTCAAAAGACTTCAGGAAATATTCGAAGACCTTGATCGAATAGGACCGGATCACTTGATCATAGACATCCGGAATAATGGGGGAGGGATGCAACCATGGCGGTTGTCTGCTTATCTCCATGATAAACCTTTGCGATATGCCAAACAGGCCAGTTTTATTTATGACAGAAAATCACGATATACCAGCTATCACAAATTGCATCCTAGCATGAAATGGTTGAAACACAAAAATCTCAATCGTTTACTTCCTGGTTCGAATAAAATGAAAAAGCTTAACGATTCCACCTATTTATTGACTAATCTTTTTACAGTTAAAAATTTCAAGCCACTACTGCCACAGTTTAAAGGGAAAGTATATGTGCTCCTGAACGGGGGTAGTTTTTCTGCTGCCTCTTGGTTTGCGGCAATAGTAAAATCTAACGCATTGGCAACGACCATCGGACAAGAAACCAGTGGTGGATATTTTGGACAGACCTCTATGGCACCAGTTTTTGTAACACTTCCCAACACGAAATTGGTCGCTAATATCCCACTTGTCAATTTTGAACATGACGTCGATACAAAGAAAAACCGCACTACCCGAGGGGTTATCCCTGATCATACAGTACCATTCAATCTGCAAGACATTATCGATGGGGTAGACACAGAAATGAATTTCACACTTGATATGATAGAAAGAGCATCAAAATAATATCAGCTATTTACACTTTATGTCAATATAAATATCCTTGTTGAACTATTTATCTTAATAATCAATCCGGCTTTCAAAAAATGATATTCCTACAGCTTCATTTCTCAATATTTCTTGAAAGATTTATAGCAAACCAAATTTTACATAAGTTTGGATAAAATTATAAATGCCTAAAATATTAATAAAAAATGCATCTAGAACTCCATCAATTAGAAGGAAACATTGCAACTTACGTCGAACCTTTAATTTATTATAAAGATTTTTTTCCAGACCACACCATAGAAAGGGTTGTTCCAACGGGACATGTACATCTTATTTTTGAATTGGATGGATTTGTTCGGAATACTTTTGATAACAAGACCTTAAAACCCAATGGTACTCATACCAAAGTCTGGGTTTCTGGTATCCAACAGAATTATATCTCTATTTCGGCACACCAAAATTCCGAGATGTTTGTGGTACGGTTCAAGCCCTTTGGGGCATACCCCTTTTTCCAGACGTCCATTCATGAATTAAGTAATCAGATACAGCCAGCCGAAATTTTTTTTGGAACAGAAATTTTAGCATTGAGAAGAGATATCCTTATGAAGAATTCTGCTGAAGAGAAGTTCAAGGTCACCGAACAATGGCTAAATCGGATTTTTAATCCAGATAAAGTACCTTCTTCAGAATTTTTGAAGGTCTTGGAAGAGTTTCAATCTAATCCGGTATCGAAGCATAATCTCGTAGTCGAAAGCTACCCTAAGACGCGAAAACATCTTATAGACCAGTTCAAGAAATTTATTGGAGTGACGCCTAAATACTATCATCGAATCCTAAGATTTAATGAAATATTGCATCAAATAAATCAGGCCCATAAAATCGAGTGGTCCCAAATCGCCTATCAATGCGAATATACAGATCAATCCCATTTCATTAAGGAGTTCAAACATTTCTCTGGCATTAATCCAAAAAAGTTTATTCAAGAGGATTATCACAATTACGGCGATAATAATTTTTTTCCGTTAGATCGAGAAGGTTAATTTTTTACTATCCCGCTTCACTACATTGCCCTATCATTGTCCATTTAACTAAAAATTGAACAAATTTATGGATCTAGGGACAGCATTTACAAACATTAATTGGTTATCTGTAGTATTGGCAGCAATATCTGCCTTTTTGATTGGTGGAATATGGTACGGGCCTCTTTTTGGAAAGAGTTGGATGACAGAATTTGGCGTTTCCGAAGCAGATATAAAAAATCGTAGTATTCCAAAAACCTTTGGTCTTTCTCTATTGCTGGCTTTTGTGGCTTCTCTAGTTTTAGAACTATTTTTAGGAAAAGAAGCAGATTTGAGTTATGGAGCTATCGCCGGCTTTTTAGCGGGTTTTGGTTGGGTAGCAACGATGCTTGGCATCTTGTATCTATTTGAAATGAAATCGTTGAAAGCCTATATCATCAACGCTGGATATTGCATCATATCATTGACCACGATGGGTGCTCTTTTGGGTGCCTGGTGAAAAATTTGAATGTGGAAAGAGTTAAATGAGAAGCTTGTAAATACTCAAATTTCAGTAAAATATCAAAGTTTTTTGTAATTATATCATAATTATAGTGGGTATATTTAATGATTGCCAAATAATATTTGTTATGCCTTTGTGGGAGTGACATCTTTTTTAATCGGATTTGTATCAAATGTTTTGTGAGTTTAGATTTTTTACCTGAATATCCATTTGATATGCCTCCTCTTTATTTTATACAAATAGTTTGTTTTCATACTTTGACAATTCCGAGTAGTACAGTTAAACACTACAAGTTTTATCACATTTGAAATATTTGATAACAAATAAAAAATATAAAAATCACGACAACATGGTCTATTTTTAGAGTTATGAAAATTCTAAAAAAAATAATCCTAATACTAATAGGGGTTGTGGTGGTCTTATTGGGGTTTGGTTTGTATATCATTAAACAAAGTACCTTTCATTTGACAGCGTGGGAGTATCCTGAAAAGTCAATTTCAATACCACAAGATAGGCCAAATATATTATTACTTGTTGCTGAAGATATGAGCGATATCATAGGGGCTTTTGGCAATGAATTAGTTCATACACCAAACATTGATGAATTGGCTAAGATCGGGGTCAGTTACCCAAATACTTTCACAACAGCAGGAGTTTGTGCTCCAAGCCGAACTGCACTGATTACAGGTGTTCATCAAATATCAATAGGAGGACAACATATGAGGACCAGCTCAAGACCTGAAGGAGATTATAAAGCTGTCCCACCAATTGATATTAAGGCATTTCCTGAACTATTACGAAAGGCAGGATATTTTACATTCAATACGGTTAAACAAGACTATCAGTTTAGTGATGTGAGACCTGGTTCAGGACCTTTTACCATTTGGGATGAAGAAAACAACCCTGATCTATGGAGAAACAGAAAAGATGGACAGCCCTTCTTTGGCATGATGAACTTTATGGAAACCCACGAGAGTGGCGTGTTTACGCCACTGGGTTATCGACCGAATAGTCCCATGCATTTTCTGTTACAGGTATTTAGAAAACTAGGTGAACCTGAAAATTTAGAACCTGTTCCTGTAGATCCTGGGAAAGTATCTTTGCCCCCATATTATCCAGATACGCAAACCATACGGGAAGATATATCTAGACACTACGAAAATATTTCTGTGATGGATGGAATTGTAGGGGATATCATGGAGCGGTTGCGAAAAGATGGTCTAATGGAAAATACTATAGTAATTTGGACCACTGACCATGGGGATGGTTTACCGCGCGCTAAAAGAGAACTTTACGATTCTGGTATAAAAGTTCCAATGGTAATCTATTATCCACCTGCCTATAAATCAGCTAGGTTTGAAAAAGGCACTGTTGACACACAAATGATCAGCTTTGTAGATTTAGCACCAACTATTTTATATTTAGCTAAAGCCCCTATTCCCGAATTTATACAAGGGAGGAATTTTTTAAAAGCCGATACCGTCCGCAAATATATCTTTGCTTCCAGAGATAGGATAGATGAAGTTGTTGACCGCCAAAGAGCTGTAAGAAATCATCGATTTAAATACATTAAAAGTTGGTATCCAGAGCAAGAGGGTGGGCATCACATAGCTTTCAGGGATAATATGGAAATGATGAAAGAGCTATGGCAATTAAAAGCCAAAGGAGAATTAAATGAAAAACAATTGCTTTGGTTCCAACCTCCGGGCGAAGAACGTTTGTTTGATTTACAAAATGACCCTTTTGAAATGGTTGACATTAGCAAGGATACAACTTATGCAAAGGAATTGGATTCTATGAGAATGGCTTTGGGTAATTGGTTAAATACTGTAGAAGATTGGAGTGAAGAATCAGAAGGGGATATGGTGAAAAGGTTTCATTTAAATGGTAGGTCGACCATAACCCCATCACCTACAATTTCGGTACAGGGCGATCAAATAACCATAAAGGCGCAAGAGGGAGCTTCTATAGGTTACAAGGTAGATGATAATCCTTGGGAACTATATCATCTGCCATTAAAAAATATAAACTTTAGTTCCATTAAAGCCAAGGCTGTCCGCTATGGCTGGGAAGAAAGTGAAGTGGTCACTATTACAAAAAAATGAATATCATCATAAAAAAATAATGTTTAGGCCCCATTGGAGACTGACTCATTTTTATCAGTCAGATACTTTATCTATGATCAATCGGCACTTATTTGAACTTCATTAGTCTTTGAATTTGATTTCTACTGAACAGTTGAATGAAAGTTCCGCCCCTGGGAAGTAAAATATCTATAATTGAGTGGCTGGATGATAAAAGAAGCCCCATTTGAATATCTTTTCCCATTTTCAAGCAAACATGAGGGGACCAATATCCAGTTAGTTGTTCCGATAGTGGTAAATATTCATAATTCTCACTTTAAAACTATGAAATAACCTTTCATAAATCTACAATTTTAAGAGCGTAAAATTGCTTATATGTTCTATCAAATATGTATAGAAAAATAAAAGGTCAAATAGCTTCATTTATTGATAATATTTTTAAAAATATCATCAATTTGTTAGATTGATCTCCTGATAAAATTAGAACAATTTAAACTTGTCAGGATGACCAAGTAATTATATCACTAAATCTGCAGTATTTTAGATAGTAGATGTAAAAGTATGGAACATGCTCATCACAAAACAAATGATAAGTTGACCGATATTAGAAGGTTTGACTTTTTGGACCATCGAGAGATTTTTCAAGTGGATGGCTATCTGGAAGATTTCCCTTTGCGCTTGTATGAAAAGGTATGTATCACTTTTACTACCCAAGGAACAGAATGTACGCAAGTACATGATCAAGATCTAATCGCTTCTTATCAAGGAATTTCTTTAATCTATGCTGATGAAGTGCATGCCAATTCAAACAGGGACACTGGTATGTATTCCTTCCTTAACTATTACAAAAGTCCCGATGCAATCACAAAAACCACCTTAAAATGCAATTAACTCTACTTGGGTTGGAAAAGCAATACCTCACCTTTATAATTGTAGCAGGAATAATATTTCTATTTTCGAATAGGGCAGATGCACAAATTTTAATAGATCGACACCGACCCCGCATAGTGGTCACTACTGACCCTGAACTCGATGATAATAATTCCCTTATCCGTTTTTTGCTCTACAGCACAGATATGCAAATAGAAGGTCTTATTTACGCTAGCAGTCAATATCATTGGAAGGGTGATGGAAAAGGGACCAAATGGTATGTTCCAGGAAGAGAGTACGATCGATTTGGGATGGACTCATGTCCTTGCGAATCATGGCGATGGGCGGAAGATGAACGTTTTATCCATGACGTTGTAGAGGCATACGAAAAAGTGTATGCCAACCTAAAAAAGCATGACCCAAATTATCCTACTCCAGATTATCTTAAGTCAAAGATCAGGTTTGGAAATATTGAATTTGATGGTGATTTCTCTAAAGATTCGCCGGGCTCTGATCTAATCAGATCCTTAATATTGGATGACAAGCCTGGGACGCTCTTTATTACCGCCTGGGGAGGACAAAGCACAATTGCAAGGGCGCTCAAATCGATACAGGATCAGTATGAATACACTTCTGAATGGGAAGCTATAAAAAGTAAAGTATCACGAAAAGTTGTATTGCTGCCCTCTGGAGATCAGGATGATACCTATGCTATTTACATTAAGCCAAATTGGCCGGATATTGAATACCGGCAGTTTACTGAGGGGCCACGTTACGGGTATGGGGCACCGATAAATGCATCTGTAGAGAATGCCAAATTTTTGACCCCTACTTGGATGAAGGAAAACGTATCGGACCGTGGACCATTAGGTGCTTTGTACAGGGTATGGGGTGACGGAAAGCAAATGGTAAAAGGTGATAAGGTGGATTACTTTGGACTAACGGGCCATACCGATAAGGAATTGAAAAAAATGGGATATTTTGTTTGGATGCCAGTACAAGCTAAAGGTTCCTGGTTGAGCGAAGGCGACAACTATACCTTTATGAATATGCTTGGAAATGGTTTACGCGGTTATGAAAAAGGATCCTATGGAGGTTGGGGAGGTAGAGTGTTGGGAAATGAAAACGATTCTGATATTTTTCCCTCTTCATCCAGGCTAAATGCAGCCGAAATGGCAGCGGACATAGTGAAACAAAACAATCAACCAAACCAGGGAGATATAGAATATCCTAACTTTTTTCCACAGGCTCAGCGTGATTTTGCTAACCGTCTAAAATGGTCGATTTCTGAAAATTATTCCGATGCGAATCACGAACCAGAAGCCAGGGTTTTGGGACCTTTGAATCTTTTGGCTTTTCCTGGACAAAAAATACGTCTTCACGGATTTGTATCAGACCCTGATGGGGACAAGATCTCTGTTAAATGGTGGCAATTCCATGTTGGCAGTTATCCAGGTAAAGTTGAAATATCGAATTCTGATTCATTGCAGGCCGAAGTTTTGATTCCTGAGGATGCAGTTGGAGGACAGACCATTCATATAATTTTTGAAACAACTGATAATGGATCACCATCCCTTACAAGATATAAACGAATAATTGCCTCCGTAAAGTAATGAGTAGATTTAGATTATTTTATTTTTCTTCTCAAACAAAGTCAGAAAAATGCTGCTGACAAATTTAAGCGATAATGCTCCCTGAGCATTCGCACTATGCTCATGCAAAGCATTGTTATAGCCGATTAATTAACAATGTATATCCCTTCATAAGTTTAAAGAATCCTTCAACTTTTAAAAGCATATGATTGATGATATATTCAGTCCGATTTGAGTATAAAATTGCAAGGCTATATCAGCCATCTTCAGCTTCGGTGACGGTAACTTAAGAATAAGTTATTTGAACGGACTATTATAGATGCTTTTTTGATACTTTGAACATCACATTCTTCCTGAATCCATCTGGTGGTAAAGTATTCAAAAGGCGCATTTCACCATGTTCTTCCAATAATTCCTTGAAATATGATTCAACTTGGTCATATTGGTTCTTGTCCTTGAAGTTCGTGATTAAAAGAAGGTGAGCGGGAAGCTCTTCTGAATAGGTGATTTCTATTAGTTGAAAGGAATGAATGTAACCTTTTTCTTTTGCTGCTACTCGGAGTAGTTTCCAGTTGTTTTTGTAATAATAGACTGCTTCATCGTCCCGATTATCCAAGATTTCCACAAACTCCATTGCTGTAACCATGGAAGAATTCTGTGCCCATGAAAAGGATGCCGAAATCGTTAAAGCAGTAATAAAAATGACTTGTTTTATCATAATAATGATTTTTTAATATTTCTTGTATCTATAGGGAATCCAAAAAACTTTTCATTACAAAAGGGAGTACTTAATTCGGATTATATTCGGAACTTTCTTTGTAATCCATGATTTGAGTTTTTAAAAGTCAACCAACCCGATTATCTTTAATTTTTTCTTCTGAAGTTCAAGATTCTTGTTTTCTGGAGACCCTATAGTGGCATGGATTCTAAAATATCAATAAAATATAGTTTCCCATTAATTCATGAAACCACATAGATTTATCCATCAATTAATAAAGAATTTTCAGAACACGAATGGAAATTTTTGAAAAAATGACTTCGGTTATGTATAAATTAATGAAAGAGCAAACGCCTTTGTTATTTTATCTTGGTATAGTTTATTCTCCAGTTTAGCTTCCAAGATTCTCCACCATCAACAGAAGATTCCCAATCCCATGTCATGCTTTCTTTTTTGATATCCTTGAATACCATCCGTTGGGTAATTTTTCTACCATCATCCGCTTCTAAGATTTCTGTCTGAAATATTCGATTGTCCCCATCGGTTTTTCCTTTAAAATAATAGAAGGTACTTTGGTTATCGGCCCAGGATTGTTTCCATGTTTTAATGGCTGTTTGGTATACACTGATACTGGTACCCTTAAAGCCTTTAGATTGACCTTCGGTAATCTCAAAGTTTTCAAGGATTACCTTGTTATCAAGTATCCTCTTTATTGAGTTTGTACCCTTTCCAATTTTCCCTTCACCTTCATCCCATGAGGCCTCCCATTCACCGATCCAAAAGTCAAAATATAAACTTGGGTCTTCGGGGAGCTGAGCGGTACTTGGAAAGACAATTATGATAAATAGTAAGGTAATTAAATATTTCATTTCCTTTTTTTATACAAAGGAATACACTTGGTTGCAGCTATAATTGTAAAAAACGCTCTTTTTAGAATTAAAATCAGCTTTTGATATGGACTGGATCATGTAGGAGTAGGTCTTTTGAAAACTTGGAAGGGGTTAGCCCAGTAACCGATTTAAAATCGTGGGTAAAATGCGCTTGATCAAAGTAGCCATGATCGAATGCCATCCCTGTGAGGGATCCTACAACATTATATTGGTTTATTATGGTATTGATCCTTCTGGTCTGTTGGTATTGTTTTGGGGAGCAGCCTACCACCTGACCAAATAAAGCCCTGAAACGAGGTCGGCTTAGATTGTATTTCTTAGACAGGGTTTCTATTGTTAAATATTTTTCGGGATTGGATAGGTAAAGCGCTGCATGACACATATGGCCATATTTATGGGGAAAGTATTGTATCCTTAAAAATCTTTCTAAATATTCAATACATTTTTTAGGTGTCGGTGCCTCTGCTATTTGTTGGGTAATCGTAGCGCAGTCCTCATTGTCCCAGATTTCTTCTATAGGGATAATTTTGTTCTGAAAATTATTGACAGGTTGTCCGGTAAAGAATGAAAACGAACCTGGTAAGAACCGGATAGAGAACAATTTACCTCTTCCATAGGTCTTGAGATAAAAACTTTTTTTATGTAGTCCTCCAACAAACCCGTTCGGTCTTTCATTCCAGTTACTTGAATTCCATTCACGTTGCCAAATAGAAGTATCAAATTGAAAAATTAGCTCAATAACTCCTTCTGGAATCATAAAAGAGCTTTTGGTATCGACTGTAATCTTATAAAAGTTATAGTTCAGGATATATTTTGATAGGTCGCTAGAAGGATAGTAGGTTTTTGTCAGTTTCATTTTTTAAAGACAATTTTAGACACTGTTTTCGTGGTAAATGTTTATACATGGTCTTATCCATAAAAAAGTATGGAATTAGGAAAAAAGCTTTCTTTTTAGCTGCACTCTACCAACAAACCCTTTCCATGATACAGGTATCCACACTTACCAAATTAATGGAAATTTTCATTGGTAGCAACGGTATCATCATCACTTTTTGCCAGTGGTTACAACCAACCGGTTCGTGATTGGACTTTATAAATACCGTGGTGCATATATGTCACTGTCAAAGTCTTGGTGAATTTTAGGATTTTTCAAAGGATAAAAGTCTTTATCTTAAACAAATAATATCCTACTTCTTAGCTATATTTGGTCGTAGATTAAACGTTTGGCGGCGCATCACAATCCTAGACCTAGAGGTCAATATGAAAGGAATAAAATGACTTTTGGTCGTCCTCACAGGGTAATTATTACATTAACACCAACCAGAGCAAAAAAATAAGAGTGAAAAAGATAGAGACATACATAGTCGATTCATTTACTGACCAACCATTTAAAGGTAATCCTGCAGGGGTTTGTTTATTAAAGGAGAACCTGACCGATTCTGAGATGCTTTCAATTGCTAAAGAATTAGGCCTTTCGGAAACAGCATTCATTGGTGAATCAAATGAGAAAAATGAATTTCCAATCAGGTTTTTTTCACCAGTAATGGAAATTCCATTGTGTGGACACGCCACTTTGGCCTCTTCAAAAGTACTTTTTGAAAAAATTGGACAAAGAGCGCTTACTTTTGTGAATATTCAGAACTTGAAATTACCAATTGAGCATGATGGAGAATTTATAAAAATGGTGTTCCCAATTTATGGAACAGTTCCTAAAGAAGTTCCTTTTGAATTACTTATAGCTCTAGGTATTAAAGAAGTAATTAATAGTGAATATAATAATGAAACCAGAATACTATTACTTGAGATCGAAAGCTGTGAATTATTAAAAGACCTGACGCCTGATTTCGACAAACTAAAAAGATCACATAATGAGATCAATGGGGTACTTGTAACAGCACTTTCATCAAAACCTGGATTTGATTTTGAATCTAGATATTTTTGGCCTTGGAGTGGAACAAATGAGGACCCAGTAACAGGTGGGACACATACTTTTTTGGCGAAATATTGGGGGACAAGACTAAATAAAACGAAAATGAATTCATTCCAATGCTCTGAACGGACAGGATTTATGGAAGTAGAACTATTGGATGAAAATAAGATGACCTTAAAAAGTAAAGCCCAAATAATATTGAAGGGAGATTTAAAAATATAAGTGCATAATTGACCATTATATTAAACGAGTAAATCAAATAAATCCATGTAGTTTAATCTCTTAAATACACTGGAAGAATCCTACAATCTTTAAAAGTGCATAATACCCTTATATTCAAAAGGGTCAATACCCTATATTTTAGCTATATTGGATAGTATTTGACCAACTGTTGGCTACCATCATCTTAAATGAAAGCGATCGATATAGTAAATATTGAAAAAGTCTCAAGGATCTTTAAATCTTTTGCAGAAAAAGAATGTAAAGGGGTATCAGGTCTATATTACCGATTGTCCCATGAAGTATCAGAGGATAATGACCTGTTGCGGCTCGCTTTGAATAGTAGGGAAAGACAACCGGTCCCAAATCTGTTTTTTGGATCGATCCATTATCTGTTATTAAAATATCCAGGGGAGGAGTTGTCAAACTACTATCCTTCAATAAGTAAAAGAGTATCTTCAAACATCCCGATAAAACTGATAAAAGAGTTTTGCGTGAGAAGAAAAGCCGAAATACTAGAGGTCCTAAAGGATAGGATAGTCCAGACAAATGCCATAAATAGGACATCTTATTTGATGCCGATAGTATTTTCAAGGTTCGATCCCGATCAACAAATAAACTTGATAGATATAGGGACCAGTTCCGGTCTGACATTGAACTTTGAAAAATATGAATATGATTATGGTAACAATAAGATCTATGGGGATAGTAGGGTTAAAATAAAGACAAAGATACTAGAAGGTAACTTGCCCAAGTTCAATGAAAGACTAAGTGTGAAAAGGAAAATAGGGATCGATCAAAATCCATTGGACCTGACAAAAGAAGATAATGCAAGGTGGCTCAAATCATTGATCTGGCCAGATCTACAAGCAAGGTTTGAAAGATTGGAATCAGCGATAGAATTGGCAAAAGGGTCAAAATTAGAGTTATATAAAGCAGGGGACCCAAAAGGATTCAAGGAAATAATCGACCAGGTCCCAGTCAGTGAAGGATTGATGATATACCATACCCATGTCCTATACCAATTTAGTAGTGAGGAAAGAAAAGGATTTAGGGAAATGTTGGATAAGCTAGGTAAGGAGAGGGACTATAAATATTTAGCGGTCGAAGCAAATGCGGTTTTCGATAGGGAGGATGATAAAAGTAACGGGATAAAGATAGAATTGACTGAATACCAAGAAGGGGATAAGCATACAGGAACAATAGGAGAGACAGATGGGCATGCCAATTGGATAAAATGGAAATAAAAAACTGAGGTTTACTCTACATCACCAGTAATATCCTCCCATTTCGAATTGAAAGTGTATCACCTTAACAAATCCTGACAGAATCAATCCTGCAATTTTTTAAATCTCATAATTGGTTGTATGTCCACTGCAATCAGCATAAAAAATGTAAGTTCATACCAACTGTATACAAAAACACTATATTGTTGTATGTTATAAAGAAAAACTCAATATGAATATTGAAATTAGAGCATATGACCGTTCGAAAGATCATGATGAGCTATTGGAAATAATTAAATCCGAAGGTGAAGAATGGAAAGAATACTTCGATCCAAAGTATCAAGAAGTCTTAGAACAATCAATTACATATGTAGCTTATAGTGAGAAAAAATTATGCGGATACTCACGTTCAATAAATGATCATGGTTTATATATATGGGTAATTGACCTGCTAGTAGATAAGAAATATAGAGGTAATTCGATAGGAAAAAAATTAATGGAATGCCTTTTGACCAACTATCCAAATCAAGATGTTTTCGTAATGTCAGATGTTGATGAATATTATCAAAAACTCGGATACAAAAAAGAAGGCTCGATATTCAAAGTTGGATAAATAAAATATGAACGAAAAAGCTGTATGTAACAATAGATCGTAAAAAGGGAAGAACACATGATTTATTATTACTAAATGATATTTAGTGAAAGAAGGTAAAAAAGAAAATCCCTGGAATTTGAAAATTATTCTAATCCATTGATGGAGAACTACAATGGCAAAAAAAGCCTACAATGTGCCTTTAAGTTAACTTTTCCCTTGTATAACATTTTTGCTACATCCAGTAGTAGATCAAAAGGTCAATCCAAAGCATATCGACATGAGAGTTTAATGCAATGCATTGGGCCAGCTGTTGTGCTTTATTAAAAAAATCAAAAAAGTTTCAAATTTTTCATCCGAAATACAATGCCCGATTGTCAGAGTGTAAAATGACCAGTTCAATCGGTATTTATCAATTTGTAAATCTTTTAAAATGAAAAAATTTGAAATCATGGACCTATCGATTTTATTTCTCGCAGTAATTACGTTTTTCTCTTGTTCAGAGGGTGGACTTTCTCCCCTGGAAACAATAAAAAAAGACTTGGAAAACTTATCAGGAACTTATAAGGACATTGAGCCTTATGCTTACGGAGATGCCTTTGGACAACGGGTGTTCACATTTGACGAGGGCAATTGGACCTTAGAATTTACACTTGGGCTTGACCCAAATCTTGAAGATCAAGTATTTCAGTTCAGAACCTATGGTTCTTACACTATCGTTGATGCCTCCATCAATGTAGAAAATGCTTATAACGCAGAGTTTGGTGAAGACAAAAAATTCCTTACCCTGAAAACCGATGATCCCCAATTGATCAAAGCATTTGGTTTTGCCAATTGCGGACTTACGCCCTTTGAAGAAAAAGACATTTCTGAAAATGGATGTTCTTTATGGAAGTCCGTTTCGGAATGTCCAATCGATCATGACCTATTGTCATTAGATAAAGATGGTCTTCTGTATTTTGGGCAACGACCAGCCGATAATGATATGTGTTCAGCAGATAAAAGACCGACATCGCTTACACCAGCTGTAATCAAAGTCCTATAACTTAAAAATCAATTTGTATGAAAATATTCAAAAATTCAGTCTATAGCGTAGATTTTTTACAAGCCACCAAAACGATCCGGTTCAACTGGGAGGAAGGACATAAAAATATGACCTACGAAGATTTTCAGGAGGCTTGTTCCAACTTTTTAGGCTATGGCTTTGAGTATCAAGCCCGGACTATCCTAATTGATGTAAGGGATTTTCAATTTCAACTTCCACCTGATTTTCCTGAATGGCAAGAAAAAGAGCACTACCCAAGATACTATAAATTGGATATTGAAAAAGTTGCCTATATCATGCCTGAGCAATATGTTGCAAATGCTAAAGAAATAGAAAAAGAAGCGGGCAGATTTGAACTTCGAAATTTCTCGGCCTATGAACCTGCCATGAATTATTTAAGCTAAAAATGAAGCGCCCTTTCAATAACAGTAGGGTGCTTTTTATTGAAGATTATGAAAGAAAATTTAACTAAATTACAGCAAGCCCAACAAGGTGATATCAATGCTTTTCAGGATTTATTTTTTGCTTTTCAGGACCAATTGAAGTCTTATCTTTTCCGGATAACGACCAACAGAGCTGATGCTGAAGACATAGCACATGATACATTTATCAGGGCATTCGACAAATTGAACACCTTTCAACAAAAGTCATCATTAAAAACATGGATATTTCAAATTGCTACTAATTTAGCTTATAACCAAAAGAAAAGGATAAACCTTTGGACGGAAGATGTATCTGAACAAGCAAAAGCAATTGTTTTGGAAAATCCCAAAATAGCCAATAGGATTGAACAGGTCAACCAGCATTCTACTTGCGGGGCTTACGAAATCAAAGAGCATATAGACACTTGTTTTACTTGCATATCGAAAAACCTGGTAATTGAAAACCAAGTTGCTTTTTTGTTGAAAGACGTATATGATTTTTCGGTCATAGAGATTATGCAGATTTTAAACAAAACAGAAGGTCAGGTTAAATATTACCTTCAAACAGCCAGGAAAAAGATGACCGATATTTTTGACAGAAGATGTGTCTTGGTAAATAAAAATGGGATATGCCACCAATGTACAGAACTCAACGGTTGGTTCAACCCAAAACAAGGCCAGAATGAAACAAAACTCAAAATAAAAATGGTGAAGGATGCTCAAAAAGCGGATAAAGAAGCGCTATTCAAGATGCGAGTGGATCTGATCAAAGCAATTGACCCATTGAAATCAGAAGGCAATGAATTACAGGAGATCCTCTTAAATTGTAACCGAATGGCAATGGGAGAAATGGAAATAAAATGAAAACGAGGTAACAATAACCAAGAATTCGTATGGTCGGTAAGACCTGATAGGAATATAAAATTTTGAAAGGAGCTTATTACAATTAAGTATAAGGTTATATTGGCATTAGTCAAAATAGCGCATACCCTGCCATTATGTTAAGCTATTTTTTATACTATATTTCGGCTATATTTTCAATTTAAAAATTTAGAATCCTATTAGCATATTCTTGTGACGTTCAGTTAAGTGATTCATTAATTTTTAGTTTATTTAATTTTATCTGATTTATACCACTCTGCAAGGAAAGATTGCTCCCTTCCCAAGTAAAAACTCCTTCCGATCCTTCAGGAAGCTCTACAGTGCCGTTTACTACTCCTTCATTTTTAGCGAGATCGACCTTAATCATCCCATTTGGATGGGGAACTTCTACCACTATTTCTTTAAGTTCATTGAATCTTGGGCTCACACTGATTTTCTTAAAACCAGGCCCGATTGGTTCTATCCCAGCAAATGAGGACAAAAAGAAATATAGAGGGCTTGCATTCCATCCATGGCAGTCAGAACGAGTGTCTCCTTCTTTTTCTGGAAAAGTAGTCAATCCCTTTTCCAGCGATTGATGCCAAAAATCCAAAAGAGGTGGGATTTCATCATCCATTCCCAGTTTTTTTAAGGCTTCAAATAAATAAAACCTGAAATACATAGATGATTTAATCAGAGATGTATCATCCAATATTTTTCGCATCATTGCTTTTTGTTGGTCAAAGGGAAGATTTTCTGTCAATATAGCCAGGATATTAGGATGTTCAGCAAATGAATCCTTTTCAGGAGTTTGTGCTATCAAACCTTTTTCTTTGCTGAAGCATTGTGTCATGGTAGCTTTTGTCAGTTTTTCAGAGAGATCCCTATACCTTGCAGAAGTTTCTTCACTTCCAAAGTCCGCATGTAGTAAGGATGCCTGTTTCAAGGTATTTGCATAATGCAAGGTAATGACCGAAGACCTGTTATCATAGACCCCTTCAGGGATACCTCTTTTAAATCCCTTTGACCAATCTGTAAAATACCAATACTCTGGCAAGCCTCCCCCCACAGTATCTCCCCAATGTAAATTACCCAGCATACCTGATTCATCTATAAAGTCCGTGAAATAACCTAAAATAGAATCGGTTGCTGGTAGATATTGTTCCACAAATCCTGGATCGTCCCTGAGCATATGATAATCGTATAGCATAGTGATCCAATATAGGGTAAAGCCTGGAATTACTTGCCTGACACTTGCAGGATGCCTACTATTGGTAAGTCCATTCCCTGAAAGGGTATGATAGAACTGACGGATTGCTTTCCTGACCAATCTATCATCTCTTGATGTATAAAGATTGATCAAAGCTTGGACCCTTGTATCACCGATGTATTGTAATTGCTCATAGTAAGGACAATCGTAAAATGTTTCCCCCATGCACAATTGTAATGTCCTTTCTGCTACAGATATGAACGGTCCATAGACTTCATCTGACGTTTTGAACGAGTAATCGAATGTCACTGGATAAGCATGAAATCTATTAGTCAATCTTTCAATGGTAAGAGGGCTTGCACCCGTTGTTATATCGAGCTGTACATAACGGAATGTCCTCCACCAAAGGGGTTCATATCGGAAATTCTTACCATCTGGTCTTACTTGATCATAATAACCTAATATCACTTTTCCTTTGATATCATTTCTATTTCCTTTCTTATCCTGGTCTTCAAACAAAGATTCAGCATAGGTAAGTTTTATTTCACTGTCTTTCCCACCAGAATAAGTCAGATTTGGATATCCTACGGTCAAGGAACCATTATCTAGCAAAATACTCGCCTTTGTCCTTGGTGGAATGGTCAGGGATTTTAAGGTTTTGTTTGGAATGGACGGTAGACCTGAAGACCTGACAACCTTTGTTACAGGTTCGTTACGTTCAGCCATCATGGGTATGTCCCGGGGTACCAATTGCCATTTAGCATTCGGACCATCAATTTTAAACGGGGGTTGCCACCCTGAATCATCAAAGACAGTAGCTGTCCATTCATAGGGAAAACTATCCATGTTGAGCATATCTCCAGGTCCACATACATAGTACTTTGAATGCAAGATCGGACCGAAAGGTATATCTTCAAAAGCTACATTCTCTTTGACTCTCCAGTTATCATTCCCTGTGTACAGGTTGGGGTAATCTTCAGGTGCCCTTACCCAAAGTCCCGTTCTATTTGAGATTTGGGCCAATTGCTTGTTTTTCCCAAAATTGACGACTTGGACTGCAAGGGTATTTTTCCCTTCTTGGAGAAAAGGGGCGATATTCACTGTTTCGTAGTACCAATGGTCTAGGTCACCCCTTGCAGGCCCTTCAGCGACCAATGCTCCATTTACAAAGAACTTATATCTATTATCGGCACTGATATCCAGTTTGAGGTCTGATGGTACCAATGCTAGATCAAAAGTGTTCCTAAACATAAAGACCCCATAGGCCCTATGTGTATCTTTTGTTGGCGATACCCAAACGGCAGTAACATCATAATTTCCTGTATTACAGGCTATACAGACATAAAACAAGGCAAACCAAATTAGATAATTCATTTTCCTTGATTTCACTATTTTTAATTTATGATACACCTTTGTCAATTGATTTTATCCTACAAATGAAATGATTTCAAATGAACTACTTTAAACTAAAAATTGCTGTCGACCAAATTTGAATTATTTAAAATGGGAAATAAAGTTGATGGATCGGGAATCAATTATCTAGCACTTCAGTCTATGACCTTGTTAGCACGAGCATACTTACCGGTCTTGATGAATAACCTATTTGAGCTTCAAAGTGAAATACATTTTATTGGATGTTAGTATGTCAATTATGGATGGTTATGATTTTCAATCATGAATTGTAATGAAAATTTTGGGCAAAAGGATATTATAATAATTGATGCCATTATAGAAGGCCATTCTAGGGATATAATGTTGGTACATTCGACTTTTTGAAATCTCCTTAACAGGTTATGCTTATACAATCAAAACTATTTTGAGGTTCAAAAGTTAAAGCCTTTAATAACAACTGAGGCTAAATAGTGCATGGAAATGAAAGATATCAAGAAATTTGATTTGTTGAAAGACGAATTTTCAGAAAACAGTACTATGCAGCAAAAGCAATATGCTTTTGAAGTAAAGCCTGAGCCAGAAATTTGGGAATCTTTTAGAAATGGTCACGAGGGAGCTTTTACGTTTTTATATAATCGTTATTTTGATCTGCTCTATAATTTCGGAAAGAAATTAAATTTCAAGGATGGAGTACTAGAAGACGCCCTTCAAGATTTTTTTATAGAGTTAAGGGTCAGTAGAAAAAAACTGGGAAAAGTCGAGTTCGTAAAAAGTTATTTATATAAATCTTTCAGGAGAAAATTACTCAGGTCAAAGAAAAAAACCCCTTACCTCATACCGCTTTATAGTGAAAACCAAGAAGCATTCCAGGTAAGTATCAATACAGAATTGCATTTTATCGGCGCACAGCTCAATAGCGTTCAGGCTAAATTTCTAGAGAGAGCACTCAATCAGCTACCAAAGAGACAAAAAGAGGCTATTTATCATTTTTACTATGAATCTTTTTCATATTCAGAAATAGCTGAAATCATGGATATAGGCAGTGCAAAGGCGGCTAGAAATCTCATTTACAAGGGATTAAACTCATTAAGGAAACAAAATAATCCACTTCCTGATTGGTTGTTGCTTTTATTCATTTGTGTGATAGCATAAATTTTTTTCGAAAAAGCGATGTCGTTTTGTGGTTTTTTGTCTCTTACATTTCAAGAAGGCAAAAACTAAGAAATGATAGATTATTCTAACTATTCAGAAAAAGATTTTATAGCGGATGAGTATTTTAGGTCATGGGTAACAAAACCAGATCCTGAATTGGATTCTTTCTGGAACAGTTGGCTTGAACGTTACCCAGAAAAGTCTGCTTCCATTGCAAATGCTAAGTCATTTATTCTCAGTATCGGATATAAGGTCGAACTGCCAAATACAGTAAAGAAAGAATCAATACTCAATAAAGTTATTGCCGCATCTGAAAAAGAAATAAGCAAGGGTAGAAGAGAAAAAATTCAGACTATCAATTTCTCTCATCTTTATAAAAATGCAGCTGTCTGGGTTTTGTTGATAGTCTCTGTAGCTACTTTTACCTATTTAATCTCTGATAATTGGCAGCCAAAGACTGTTGAGGTTGAACAAGACATACCTTATGTGAGGTTTACCAAAGCAGGAGAAAAACTTACCCTTAAGTTATCTGATGGTTCAATTGTTAAACTCAATTCCAGATCCAGGATCGAAGTTCCCAGTAATTTCAGTAGGAGTAGGAATGTATATTTAAGTGGAGAGGCATTTTTTGATATTGTAAGGGATACACTCAATCCTTTTACAGTATATAATAAAGATATTGAAGTGAAAGTACTTGGCACTTCATTTAATATAAATGGTAAACTCAATGAAGATAGAACACAGATAGCCGTAGCCACAGGATTGGTAGAAGTCTCTTCAAAATATGATAAGGAAGCAATATTACTCAAACCACATGAGATGCTTGCTTATTCAAAGAAGAAAAAGGTAAAGACCAGCTTTGATCCTCAAAAAGTTCTTGCTTGGAAAGATGGAATATTATTTTTCGAAGGTGCCAGTTTGGTCGAAATAGCTGAAGAATTAGAGGATTGGTATGGAATTGAGGTCATCTTGCAAGACGACCCAAAACTCAAGAGAAAGTTTACTGCAAAATTTAAAGACAAAAGTCTTGAGGAAGTGTTGGAAGGCATCCAGTATACTTCTGATATACTTTATAAAATTGAAGAAAAAAAAGTTTATATCACTTCAAAAAATTAAATGCCTATGGTATAAAACAAATTATATAAAAAAGCAGGCTTAACTGACGGACAGCAGCCTGCAAAATAAAACAGTAAGTCCTGAAATAGATATCGTTTGGCCGCGAACACCTTTCAGGGTCATACTGTAATCCGTCCTTTACTATTGTTGAACGAAATCTATCAAAAATATGAAATTGAAGATAATACGACAAATTGCTTATATGTCTGGGTATTTATGTTTAGCGGTATTTTTACAATGTATATTTCTCACCATGTTATATGCAAGACCAGGGAATGCACAAAACACCAGCATAGAAGAAATTGAAATCAGGGTAGAAAGACCATCATATACTTTAAAACAATTTTTCAAAGAGATCAATAAACAGACCGACCTTGAAATTGCTTATGACCATGCTTATGTGAAAGATAATGAAAGGGTTGAGTTTGAAAAAGAGCGCAATACATTAGGTAACTTCCTCAGGAACATTGCGAGACAAAAAAAACTAAATTTCCGGCGTGTCAATTCCACTATTTTTGTTAAGGCGGCTGACACTACTACCACTAAAAAGATTACAGTTGTAGAGGAAACACTTTCAGTTTTAGCAGCTATATCCGGTACTGTTACCTCAGCTGAAGATGGGGTAGGTCTACCTGGAGTTAGTATCATTGTGAAAGGCACAAATCTAGGTACTACTACGGATATAAATGGTAAGTATTCTTTAGATATAAACGAGGGTTCAACCTTACAATTTAGTTATATAGGTTATTTGACCCAAGAGATAGCTGTTGGAAACCAATCTGTGATCAATGTAACTTTACAGCCAGATTTGGAGCAGTTGGAAGAAGTTATAGTAATTGGATATGGAACTGTAAAGAAAAGGGATTTAACTGGTTCAGTCAGTTCAATCTCTAGCCAAGAAGTGAAAGATTTGCCAGTTGCTTCATTTGACCAAATGCTGGCTGGTAGGGCTGCAGGTGTACAATTAACGCAGGCTTCTGGTGCTCCAGGTGGTGCAGTTTCTATCAGGGTCAGAGGAGGTAACTCTATCCAAGGAGGTAATGAGCCCCTTATTGTAGTCGATGGTTTCCCAATATATAACAATAACAGTGATCAAACTGGGGGTATCAACTTTGGTGGTGGTGGTCAGGCACCAAACACGCTAAGTCAAATCAACCCTGCTGATATTGAATCGATCGAAGTATTGAAAGATGCTTCTGCTACGGCTATTTATGGGGCAAGGGGCGCTAATGGCGTCATCATGATCACTACTAAGAGAGGTAAAGAAGGCCAGACCAATGTAAATATCGATAGTTATTATGGTGTGCAAGAGGTTGCCAATAGGTTAGACATGTTGAATGCACAACAGTATAGGGATTTGGTTTTTGAAGCAAGACAAAATTCTGGTCTTTCTACTGATTTTGATTTACCAACCAATGTAGATACTGATTGGCAAGACGAAATATTCAGGGTAGCTCCGATACAAAGCCATAACTTTTCTGTAAATGGGGGCAATGCTGCAACAAAATATGCCATTTCTGCGAATTATTTCAACCAAGAAGGGGTAGTGGTAGGTTCTGATCTAGAACGATTTTCTGGCCGGGCAAACATAGACCAAAAGGTAGGAGATAAACTGACAGTAGGTACCAGTATGTTATTCAGTAGACAGACTGATAATGTAGTAGTATCGGATAGAGAACGTGGTGCGTTAGGCACTGCACTCATGTCAGCACCGAATCAACCAGCAATTAGAGAAGATGGTACCTATCCTATAAATCTCTTCCCTAATACAGGTATAGCTGAAATTCAAAACCCATTATATGTAGCAGAAGCTACTGACTATTTGAGAAATACAGATAGGTTGCTGGCTAATTTTTATGCTGAATATGAAATCATAGACAATCTGAAATTCAGAACAAGCCTGGGTGCAGACATCCTCAATAACAAAGAGAAATACTTTCAACCTTCTAATGGTATTGACTACAGAGAGCTTGGTGGTGCGGCCATCATAAATCATAACAACAGCCGCAGCTTTTTGATAGAGAATACTTTAACATATAGTCCTAAAATTGGTGATAGGCATAACTTGAACGTTGTAGTAGGTCAGACAGCTCAAGACTATGAAACAGAAGGTACCAAAATTATTGCTGAGGGCTTGAACAATGTTACTACTGTTTTTGATCTTGCAGCCAACACAAGGCTATCCAATAATATCTATTCGAATTTTAGAGATTGGAGCTTAATGTCATTTTTAGGTAGGGTAGTATATGGTTTTGATGGAAAATATTTGTTTACTGCTTCTTTAAGGGCAGATGGTTCTTCTAGATTTGGTGCAGGAAACAGATACGGTGTCTTCCCTTCTGCTTCAGTAGCTTGGGTCATGTCAGAAGAAGCTTTCTTAAAGGATGTTGATGTAGTAGATAATTTAAAGATACGTGCCAGTTATGGAATAACAGGTAACCAAGAGATAGGTTCTTACAACTCATTGGCTACCTTAAGTGGAACAAGGGCAGTACTTAACAACGTGTTGGCTCAGGGATTCCGTCCTAATAGGATCCCTAATGACCAATTAGGTTGGGAAAGTACAGCCCAGTTCAACGTAGGTTTCGATTTAAGCTTGTTCAATGGCAGGTTACAAACCACTTTCGATTTTTATAACAAGCGTACAGACGATTTACTCTATAACTTAGATATTCCTAGAACTACTGGTTTCAGGAGTATTTTATCAAATATCGGTAGTGTGCAGAATAGAGGAGTAGAACTGACAATTACCAGCTTCAATATACAAAAACCTAATTTTGAGTGGAGCACCAATTTCAACTACTCACTCAATAGAAATGAAGTACTTGATTTAGGCGGTCAGGTCACGGAATTTCTTACTCCATTTACCCAAGTACGTGTTGGTGAACCAATTGGTAATTTCTTTGGACATCAAAGTATAGGTTTATTTCAACAGGGCGATAACATAGCTGATAGCCCACAACCAAATGCTCAGCCAGGAGATCGCCGCTTTTTGGATTTAAATGAAGATGGCGCTATAAATGCCTTGGATAGGGTTGTTATCGGAAATGGACTCCCAGATTACTTATTTGGTATCAATAATACCTTTAATATAATGAATTTCGACTTCTCGTTCTTCTTTCAAGGTGTGATGGGTGTAGACATTTATAATCGTTCTAATAGGAGAATATTTACCATGGATGGAAGACGTAATCATACAGCTGATGCATTGAATAGGTGGACGCCTCAGAACACCAATACCAATGTGCCAAGGGCAGTACAAAATCCCTCAGATAGATCGGTAAATATCAATAATCCTATCAGTGATTTCATAGAGGATGGTTCTTTTATCAGGCTTCAGAATGTTACACTTGGCTATACGCTACCACAGTCTGCATTGAACAAACTCGGAATGAAAAAATTGAGGGTGTATGCAGGTGCTCAGAACCTATTGACCATTACCGATTACAGTGGTTTTGACCCTGAGGCTAGTTCTCAAAGTAATAATTCTCTTCAGCCAAGTATAGATGAGTTTACTTATCCCAGAGCGCGCACTTATTTATTCGGTCTTAATCTAACTTTTTAATCGATTTAACTAACAAAATCTAAAAATATGAAAGCTAAAGTTTTAAGTATTTTCTTACTATCCTTTTTCTTAGGGTTATCATCATGCGAAAACTTTTTGGAGGAAGAACCTTTGCAATTCATTACTACAGATACCTTCTATAAGACAGAAGCTGATGCTACTGCAGCTATCAATGCTGTTTATTCCTCACTTTCAACTTTTGGCGCTTACCGCGAAAATATGTTGATCTATGATGAGGTAAGAAGCCCATTTGGAAGCATGGGACCTGATCCCCAGGGAGAACAAGGTCGGGAATTTGATGAAATGAATGTCAATTCGGAAGTATCTCAATTAATGTCAACTTGGGAAGAACTTTACAAAGGTATCAATAGTGCCAATTTAGTATTAGAGAACATTCCAGGTGCCAATTTGAATGATGATTTTAAAGGCCAAATTCTTTCACAGGCACATTTTTTAAGAGGTGTGATGTATTTTGATCTAGCACGACTTTGGGGAGATGTACCTATAATATTGCAGTCTACAGAAGGGAATTCAAACAGGGATGTAACCAATAGTACTAAACAAGAAGTATTGGACCTAGCAGAAGCCGATTTAAAATTAGCCGCAGGTGAAGGCGCCTTAGCTGGTTTACCAGAAACTTGGAGTGGAGCAGATAATGGAAGAGCAGCACTAGGAGCTGCAAATGGCATGTTGGCAAGGCTTAATTTGTATCAAGGCAGATTTAGCGAAGTTATCAACTATACAGAGAAAGTAATACAGTCTGGCATTTACTCATTATTCGATAACTATGCTGATAACTTTGCCACAGCTAATAAGTACGGACAAGAACTGGTTTATATTATCGATTTTCATAATGATGTAGATCCTGGCTTAGGGATAACAAGACTTCTCAATCCTAGAAATGTAAGGATCGGTGAGACAAACCGCGATGGCCGAGGAAGATATGCTGCTACCCAAATGGCTTGGGATATGTTCGATGAACCAGGCGATATTAGGGTAGAGCAAAGCTTCTGGATTGAATTTTTCGATAATAGAAGTCAGCAACAGATTGTAATGGACACGACACAGGCACCTTATTACGTAGCCAAGTGGAAGCTTGATCAAGCTGTAGCCCCTTGGGGTTGGACTGCGCACGCTTGGCCAGTGATCAGATATGCTGACATTTTATTGATGCATGCGGAAGCCGTAAACGAAGTAAATGGTCCAACTGGACAGGCATTTGATGCTATCAATGAAGTACGTCGCAGAGCAAAGATTGACCCTAACGACCCAATGCATGTTCCTGATTTAGCAGGGCTAAGCCAAGACGAATTGAGGCAAGAGATTTATGAAGAAAGGGTACGTGAGCTTCTTTTTGAAGGTTCAAGCTTCAATGATATTATACGCACAAGTCGCTTTACAGAAATGTTCCCAGGTGTGGATGCTAAATTCCAGTTATTACCGATACCACAAAGAGAGTTAGACCTTAATACTAACCTTACTCAAAACACTGGATTTTGATCATTTACAAAAAATGGTAAACCATAAAGGTCAGGTAGAAATTATCTGACCTTTATTTTAAAATGTTACTATCAGATAATATTCGGCCTTAATTAAATACTTTCCGTTTTTCCGCTAAATTATTCAATGCTATAATTGAGAAGATCAGTGAACTGGAAAACAATCGTGTTAGCTATTACTATCCTTTATTTATTATTTTGTGAAGCAGGATTTTACAGCTTTAATTATTCTAGAGAGTGAAATAGAATAAGAACAATTTTGTGCTTTTAAGTTTAATCCAAAAAACTATAGGCTGTTACAGTTTGAACAAAAAAAAGTTACGATTTTACATTTTTTAAGATCTATGAATAAAGCTATCACCGCTCATCGGATTATACATTTAATGCTATTGATCAATACCATACCGCTTTTGATTGCTACCTCTCAAGCGCAATCCCAAGGTTACCAAGAACGCATCGAACGTACAAAATGGTTCAGGGAAGCAAGATTTGGTATGTTCATCCATTGGGGTATTTATGCCATCCCTGCACGTGGGGAGTGGGTAAGGTCAGCAGAGAAAATGACCATAGAAGATTATCAGGCCTATTTTGACGAATTTGATCCCTATCTATATGACCCAAAAGAATGGGCGAAGATTGCCAAGGAAGCAGGGATGAAATATGCCGTACTCACTGCAAAGCATCATGATGGTTTTTGTCTATGGGATACCAATACAACAAAATACAATGCAACCAATACTCCAGCTAACAGAGATTTACTACAAGAATTTGTAGAAGCATTTAGAGCAGAAGGATTAAAAGTTGGCTTTTATTACTCCTTAGTAGATTGGTACCATCCTGATTATCCTGCTTATGGTGACAGGCAGCATCCTATGCGGGAAAATCCAGATTTCAAGGACAAAAAGCATGATTTCAACAATTACCTCGATTATATGCACAGACAGGTTGAAGAATTGGTGAGTAATTATGGTAAATTGGATATCATGTGGTTCGACTTCTCTTATTGGCAATACAGTGGAGAAAAATGGCGTGCCACCGAACTAGTAAATATGGTGAGAGAAAAGCAACCAGGTATCATCATCGATAACCGATTGGGTGGTGATATGGAAAAGGCAGAACCAGATGTATATGCAGGGGATTTTGATGGGCCTGAGCAAGGTATCCCAAGGGAACCTATCAGAAATGAAGAAGGTTTTCCCTTACCTTGGGAGGCTTGTATGACTTTAAATGATAACTGGGGGTATTCTCTCAATAAAAATTACAAAACTCCGAAAGATGTTGTTAGGTATTTAGTAAATGCTTCTAGCAAAGGTGGTAACCTATTGGTAAATGTTGGTCCTAATGCCTATGGAGAAATTCCAGAAGAGTCGATTACTATTTTGAAAGATGTCGGAAGATGGATGAGAAAAAATGGAAAGGCTATTTATGGAGCCAGTATAGCAGATCATGAAAAACCAGAGTGGGGGAGATTTACTCAAAAAGGAAACAAACTTTATGCATTTTTAACAGAACCAAACTTTGGACATATCAGCATGAAAGGTTTCAAAGGCAAGATAAAGAAAGCCCGATTGCTCACTGATGGTGCCGAAGTTTTGGTGACTCCATTCTGGAATTCTGAAACCTCGGAGTTTGATGCTCCTAATGATATCTTTTTGAATTTCATGAAGCCTGTAGCGCGTACCTATAAACTTCCTGACCCAATTTGTACAGTAATTGAAATTGAATTGCAAGACTAAACAACTTAGTAATGAAAAAAAGAGCTTTACTTTTTATATACTTTGTATTTTTTTCAACTGCCACTTTATTTTCACAACGTGTCTATATCGTGGACAAAAATCATCCAAATGCATCAGATAAAAACCTTGGAACAGCGCAATATCCATTTGCTACTATCAATAAGGCTGCTTTGTTGGCCGGACCAGGCGATACTGTACTTGTCCATTCAGGAATCTATCGTGAAAGGGTAGCCCCAGTAAGAAGTGGAACTGCTGAAAACCCCATTATTTATAAATCTGCGCCATTTGCGGATGTGTATGTAAAAGGCTCCGATGTATGGCAACCTAAATGGAAAAGTCTAGGAGATTATATCTTTTTTGGGGCATTTGATAAAAGCGCTTTTGAAATTGAATTGGATACCGTCTATGGCTTCGGCAAAAAGATGTTGCATTTTAATCCTTATGAACAAGCATTGCGCAAATCACCAGACGGGCTGCAATTGACTTTAGGTCAGCTATTTGTAGGAGGTAAAAAACTGCTCGAGGTAGATAATAAAGAAACGCTTGAAAAGATAGCCGGTAGCTGGATGGTAAGTTCGGATAAAACAGGATTATTGGTACACTTTCCAGGCTCTGCTCCACCCAGCAATTTCAAGTTAGTAGAGCTAACAGTCAGAAGTCGTGTTTTCGCGCCTTACAAAAGGGGCCTTTCATATATACACGTGGATGGTTTCCATTTTGAACATGGAGCCACTAATTTCCCAGCAGGTTTCTGGACTGAAAAAGGTTCCCCACAAGCGGGAATAGTAGGATTTAGGGCAGGGCATCATTGGCAAATTAGTAACTGTACTATCCGGCATGGTAAATCACTAGGATTAGATATAGGCTCAGAAGGGCCAATTGATTATGACGGATTAGATCAGCCTACTAATAAAAATTCGGGTTACCATCTCATAAAAAACAATATAATTACTGACAATGGCTGTGGCGGGATAGCAGGTTATATTTCTCATGGTTCTAAAATAGTGGGAAATACGATTGAGAGAAATAATGATCTAGGTATGACTGCACCAGAAATTGGAGGTATCAAATTACATTTTTTCACTGAAGGGTTGATTGAAGCTAACTTGATTAAAGATAATCATGCTTATGGCATATGGCTGGATAATGAGTGGCATAATAGCAGGGTAACCAAAAATGTAATTGTCTCTAATGAAAAAGCAGGCATTTTTATGGAGCTGGGCTACGGACCTGTTTTAATAGATAATAACTTTATAGCTTATACCAAAGCTTTCAGTGGTTTTGGGCTCTATAGCCACGACGCCTCTGGGATTACCTTTGCCCATAACATGGTATTCTTCAATGCCGGATTTGGTCTGTGGGCACATGTAGCTACTGATAGGACCAAGGACCTACCTTTTGATAACATTGATGAAAGGGTACAGATAGAGGCTTCCAATTGGCGGGTGCTCAATAATATGTTTATTGGAAATGGGGCCGGTGCTGTATCACTTCCAGTTGAGTCAGATATTTCAGAAAATAATTTGAGCGACTTCAATGTGGTCACGGGAGGCTATAATAGATTTACTTTCGAAACCTATGCAGAAGGTCTTGATGAACCATACTTTCTCATCAACAATAATAAGGAGCGACAAGATAATCGACCACTTTATGCTTCTTTGGGTCAAAGAGAAGATACTGAAAGCGCCATAGTTCCTTTTTTGACAATGAAGCAATGGAATGAGCTTAGTGGTAATGACAGTAATAGTATTTACAGCTGGGTATTACGACCTATCTTTGCAAAAGAGCGCTTGCAATTGAGCTTCTATATAGATGATAAAGCAAAAAATATGAGATGCTCTGCCATAAAGGGTATAGAGACAGATTTTTATGGGAAAAAACTACCTGAGTTTCCATTACCAGGTCCTTTTCAATCTTTAAAGTTTGAAGAGGAGCTGAATGATAGATCCAAAAAGTTGGAATTTAGAGGCCCATACAACCATATTAAAGATAATGATAATTTAAACCTTTTCATGCTCTATCCTAAGACTACAGCATTTTAATAGTTATTTTGTGATCAATCTTCGAAAATGAAAATATATCATATCTTATTATTTCACTTACTCTTGTTTACTGCTTGTGCCAACAAACGAGATATATGGACACCTGATAGACAAGCTATGCTTTCTATTAAGCAATTATCAAATAGAGATTATCACTTTGTGATGGGCAATAATTTAATTGAAACTTTGATCAGCCCTGAAAATGGAGGCAAGCTTACTTCACTAAAGTATAATGGAAGGGAATTACTTACGCCTAAAAGTACTGACTCGTTGGCTTATGGTTCTACTTTTTGGCCTAGTCCGCATGATTGGGGTTGGCCTCCCATCAGAAGTATTGACCGCGATGCTTTTTCTTCAGTTCTAGATGGTAATAAATTGGTCATGAAAGGGCCAGTTATTGAAAATTTAGGGCTTCAATTCATCAAATATTTTACCATTGATGTAGAAGATACTGTCCTTAATTTTACATATCTGATGGTAAATGTATCAGAGAAACCAAGAAAGGTCGCTCCTTGGGAAGTAACACGTGTACCAAAAGGAGGATTTACTTTTTTCCCTGTTACCAAAGATTATCCAGCTTTTGATTCTGTCGCTTCAGGAAGGGTAGGAAACATGTATTACTGTTCAACAGAAAACAACTTTTCCGGAAGGTCTCAAAAAATAAACTTTGATGCCAAAAATGGTTGGCTGGCCCACAGTGCAAATGGAATTCTAATTATAAAAAAATTCAAGGATTTATCTGTCGATGAAATTGCCCCGAAAGAAGGGGATGTGGAAATATACATAGATGATGATTCCAATTACATTGAGTTGGAAAATCAAGGTGCTTTTACTGAGTTATCTCCAGGCGATTCTATAGTCTATAGAACAACTTGGTATTTGAGGGATAACCCTATTAAGCCCTCCTTAGAAAACCTAGAAAAAATGAAAGCGGAAGTATTATCAATATTGAAATAGCAAGTGAGATTAAACATAAATCGATTGTATACCAGCAGTTTTTATAATCTATTGAGGGACTTAACAGGCTAGAAAGTAAACACAGTACTGCATTTTAAAAAAAATGAAGCAAAATGTAGGTTTGAAGGGTATGAAGATGACTTTTTAAAATATTTAGAATATTTTAAAGATGGTATGAACGCAATATTTGATGACATATACTTTGTTACCTGATAAGTAAAGTACTCACCACCCCTTTAAAAAGTTAGCCTTGCAACCCCTTCACACTACAGCTCTTTACTTACTTACCAATAAGATTTCTATTTTCTTTTTAGAAGGTGAAAATGCCTGTCTAACTTTCTCTATGATACTACTATCATTGCTACCAAAGAGTTTTTTCTTTCTTTTTACCTTTATGTAAGCAATATCACCAAGAAGGTTATTGATATTGATTTTTAGGTTCATTTCTTTTTCCAGGGATTCTATAGATTTAATTATAAAATCTTGTTTATCCCTATTAGACGTAAGGAAGTCAATATATTTCATGATAGTATAGTTTGTAATAGCGTTAATTATTACAAAAGTAGGGATTGTTCAGAACAGATAGAAGGATTTTTTAAAGTATTGAAGGATGATCTCTCTCAATTCGGCATAAGGTCAATTATATAACTAAACCAATCAATATGTCATGAAAAAGCCCTACCATCATGATAACACTATTTTAAACATTATCCTAGTCGAATGCATTTGTTAATAATAGGGTACTTAAAAACCCCCTCAATCCAATATGAAGAGAAAAGGGCAGGTATCAAAAGAGCACGAAAAGACAAACCCAGAAGATAAGAGGGTTGCCTCTAAGGGTCTCGATATTTCCGAAAGAATAGTTTCTATCTTGGAAGCAAAAGGATGGACACAAAAAGATTTAGCTGAAAAAATGGAGAAAAGTGAATCAGAGATAAGTAAATTGCTCTCAGGACTCCATGACCTTACATTAAAGATCATAATAAGATTAGAAACCATATTAGGAGAGGATATTATCATTATTCCACAAAGTAAAAAGCATTCTTCTTACAAAATACATGGCAAAAAAGAAGTTATAGGAGAATATTTATCTTCTATGATATCTCCTTCTGTCAGAAAAAATGCGCCTTATATGGGAGCATTTCCAAATAAATGGACCTCTATAAAAGAATAGGATAATCAATGACCATATAGGAATTTAGCAATTTTGAAATGATGAAGATAAAACAACAAATAGTTTGAAACATTCTACTGAGGCCAAGCATCTAAAGATCAAGACATATAGGTATTAAAAAAACTCCAAAGTGAAGGGCATCTATTTTCAATGGATCCCATCTTGTTCTCCTATCAGTTTTACATAGTGCCCAGTGATATTTTTTTGTTCACCCCATTCTTTGATATGTTCAAGTACCGGTAGAAATGATTCCCCTAAACCGGTGAGCGTATATTCAACCCTTGGAGGCATTTCTGCAAAGATTTCCCGGTCAATGAACCCATCACGCTCCAAATCTTTTAACTGTTGGTTCAGCATTTTTTTACTGATCCCTGGGATACTCCGCTGTAGCTCTCCAAACCTTCCTACCTTGTCCCTTAACCGCCAAAGAATGACCAACTTCCACCTGCCGCTCACAAAATGGATCGTGCTCAGAATAGGACAAGAAGCAGTAATCTGCTTTTGGTTTTTAAAATTGGTCGATGATAACTTTCTCATTTTCAGTATAGTAACATTTAGGTAACTACTTTACAATAAAGTAACTACTTGATAATAAGGGTACCAATCTAATAATTTTGAAATAAAATTCCAGAAATAATGAAAAACGAAAGAGTAATCGTAATAGGAGGGAGCTCAGGTATCGGTAAAGCTGTTGCCATTGAGTCTTTCAAACAAGGGGCGCAGGTTACCGTTACCGGTCTAACAGAAAAAAACTTTGGTGATCTAAAAAGTGGTTATCCAAATATTGCCATGGCGGCATTGGATATAAATGATGAACCTTCAGTCAATACTTTTTTTAATGGATTTGATTCGATCGATCATATTTACATTGCTGCCGGGAGCACAAAATTGGGCAGCATACTTGATGGGACAGTGGATGTGCACATGGCCCCAATAGACCTTCGGTTAAAAGGTGGTATCCATGTGATACGTGCAGCAGCCAAGAAAATAAACGAAGGGGGGTCTATTTGTTTCACTGGTGGGCTATCAACAGATCGTCCAGTGGCAGGGGCATGGGTCTCAGGGATCGGAACAGCGGCTGCGGAACAGCTTGCCCGCGTAATGGCATTGGAACTGGCCCCGATCCGTTTCAATGCAGTTTCACCGGGTTGGACAGATACGCCGATGTGGGATGCTGTACTGGGTGAAAGTAAGGAGGAAGTATTTCAGCAAGTAGCAGAAAAGCAATTGGTAAAACGTTTGGCAAAGCCTCAGGAAGTGGCCCAGGCCGTGCTTTTCCTTATGACAAACAAATCAGTTACAGGTGAGATCATCCATGTAGATGGGGGAGCACGATTGATCTAAATTTTATAGGTTGCTTTCACTTTAAAAATAGATAAAATGACAAAAGAACAAATTGAAAAAAACATTAATGAATTGGTAGCATTGGTTCAGGAAGGAAAGCCCATGGATGCTTTCGAGAAATTCTATGCCGATAACCTTCACAAAGCTGACCTAGATGGTAAACTGGTAGTTGGAAAAGATGCCAATCGAGAAATAGGTAATGAGCTAATGGCCAATGTCAAAGAGATCCGTGATTTCTCCTACGTTGGACATGTGATCAAAGGAAGTAGAAGTTTCTTGATATGGTCACTGGATTTTGACCATAAGACCAATGGTACGGTGAAGGTTACTCAAGTAGCTATTCAGGACTGGGAGGATGGCAAAATCGTGAGAGAACTTTTCCACACTTAAAAAAACAAAGGTCCCATCTTTTTTGAGATGGGACCTTCTGACTTGATATAAAATAAAATACATACCCGATGAAAGATTGGCATGCCCGGACTTGACCTTAACACCTGGAATTCTGTGCCAAGTGAACTGTCCAACGCAATAAACAAAGGATTGAAAATATGTTGCCTACATACCTGCTATAAGATAGGCTCCGTTATCTAGTGCCTTGTTCATAAGAGTTGGTATATCATTGGTGATAAATGCTAGCTCAATGCTAAAGGGTGGCTTTTCTGGATCACTACTTGATATCCTTCCTCAAAATCACTGGAGCAATTCTGTTCTGATCTTTGCACCTATCATATGGCAATTTTTAGGAATATCAATGTCCAAGTATTTGGACATTACACCAGAGATGTAAGATCTGTGTTGACCCAGATCAAAAACTATATCGAAACACCCATCAGGTAGGACATGAGCGTTGAAAATAGGACCATTTATAACTTTATACTCTCTAAATTGTAGAGAAAAGATCCTTTCTATATTATATCAAGGATAACCGATCGATATGATCATGTATGCCTTTTTTCAGGCTTTGCCCTTAGAAGAATGTTTTCCAATTTTTTGGATGATTTTTCTATTTCAGGATGAAAGGATGAATAATTATTGGTTTAGGTGAGTTTTGTTTAGTTTGTTGATTATAATGGGATATGGAACCGTTCAAAAACATATATAATGAAAACTTTTTCAGCTTATTTACTTCCTCATTGAAGCAGGTATATCCCACCTTTGAACCGGCTAGGTTCATGGATCATATTTATGATGATGAATGGGAGGGACGAGAGTTGAAACAACGTATGAGGCATATAACAAAGGCATTAAGGAAACAACTTCCTGATGATTTCCAAGAAAGTGTGGGATTGATAATCAGGACAATAGAGAAATTGAAAGAAAAAGGAATCAAAGAACATAGTGTGGAATATATGTTCTTTCCAGATTACATCGAGTGTTATGGGTTGGAACATGTGGATGTGTCCCTATCAGCTATAGAGAGGATAACCCAGTTCACTAGCTGTGAATTTGCGATCAGGCCATTTATAATCCGGTACCAAGGATATTTGATGGAAAAGATGCAGCTATGGTCCAAGCATGCCGATCATAGGGTCAGACGTTTGGCATCTGAGGGTTGTAGGCCCAGATTACCTTGGGCAATGGCGTTACCTGGGTTAAAGAAAGATCCTTCGCCTATTCAACCAATTCTGGAAAATCTAAAGAATGATGGGTCTGAATTTGTTAGAAGGAGTGTGGCCAATAATCTGAACGATATTGCCAAAGATAATCCCGATCTGGTAATCGAAACCGTTAAACGATGGAAAGGGGATACAAAAGAAACGGACTGGATCGTGAAACATGCTTCAAGAACATTATTAAAGCAAGGGAACCCTGAGCTCATGCGACTATTTGGTTTTGGGTCGATTGATGACATAAGGATATCTTCTTTTAAAGTACATACCCCTAAAGTCCAACTTGGGGATTATTTGAAATTTTCTTTTAGGCTCGAAAACATATCCGAAGGACCGGTCAATATCCGACTGGAATATGGTATATACTACAAGAAAGCCAATGGCTCCCTTTCAAGGAAAGTGTTCAAGATCAGTGAAAAAGGGTATGCTGCCAACTCAACGGCCTTGGTGGAAAGAAAACAACATTTTAAACCTATAACAACAAGGGTATACCATGCAGGGGAGCATCAGGTTTCCATTATCATCAATGGTGTTGAAGGGCAGAAGGAGAGTTTTGAGTTTTTCAAATAGCCTTCCTATGATCAGGGATATATCCTCCTCTTATAGCCAGATCCAACTTTATTCGATCAAGCTATTCAATTCAACAGAAGCATAGATTCTTAGCCTGGATCTTTCACTGGTATCCAGATCTTCATCTGTTTCTAGTAGTGATAAAGCCTGACGATAGAAACGCTCTGCCTGTCCATTTAATCCCCTTTTCAATGAATAATAGGCCATGTAATAATTGATCCTGGCAGATCCTGGATAACTATCATATGCAAGTTCATATAGCCTTGACCGATATTTATATCCTTCGTCTTTTTTCCAGGCCAGCCAGTCCCTGTAATCTGAATAGAAATCCATAGAGAAAGGCCGTGGATCCCCTCCTGACTTCAGTCCTTGGTAAATATTTTCTATGGCATCGAAGCCTTCTTTCCAAAAAGTATCCTTGAGTACGGCCATATCCGGTGGACCAGGCAGACCGGTGAGGACAAATGTGGTATCGATATAGTCCCTTCTTGAAACAAAGGAATCATCAAATAATTCCCCTTCTTCACCCTTTATCTTTTGGTCCAGGAATCTCAATATCAACTCATTAGCGGTCTCGAACCCTTCTTTGGTGTCCCCCGGATGGGCCCCGATAATGTCTGGGACAAATCTATCGAACATCCCATAATTAAGCATGGCAAACTCGGACATTTTGTGAAAGTGTGCGTAATATCGATCGGCATATTTTAAATGATGGGTATATTTTGGGTCTATAGAAGGATGGGGTGAATATATGAATAAAATCGGTACTTGAATGTTCTCTGGCCGATAGAAAACGGAACCATTCAAAAGCCTTTGCTCGAAAGCACTTGGCAACCCGCCTTCCAAGCTGATCAATGCCTTGAATTTCCCGTTCCTGGATACTGCAGCGGCCCCTACAGAGGAAGAGATCGCATTGGCAAGTATAGAGACCCGATCCATATCCACATCTGATCTTTCACTGACCTTTCCAAGTACAAACTCCAGGTCATCGACCGCTATCTCTAGGCCGATAGTAGATATTTCCATAGCGGACGAAAACCTCCCTTTTGGGGAGAAAGCGACAGCTACATAACCATGACTCGCCAAAAACTCACAGGTGATGCTTTGGAATGCCGGACTGCCCCCATTCGGATAGATAACAACTGGAAACTTTCCTTCTGCAGCTTTGGCGTTCAAACGGGCAAAGATATCCAGGTCAAGGAGCCGGTCCAATTGTCCGGCATTTAATGCTATTTCGTTTCCTGTATCACGGATGCCCCTTAGGTCCCGTGTCCGATCGATAAAAGTCTGCCTGGCGAAGGTCTTTCTTTCTCCGGACCTTTTAAAATTGGTCTGCATGCCCATTAGATCGACGTAATCCGAATATTTCAGGGGATCACCAGAACCTGGTCGTGCAGGATACCATACATCGATCTGGTATTGCCGTCCATTTTGGGATGTAAGGTCCTGATACAGGTTACCGTCCCAGTCCGCATAGGGGACAGCATTTTTAGTAGGGTCATAGGTGAACGATGTCTGAAACCCAACAGGGTATCCTCCGATTGGAAGGTCCCCCATGATAGGAAAGTCATCTACTGTATCGTGCCTTTTACATCCCAGTATGGCCAAGTGTAGTATAAGGATCGCTGTATATTTCTTAACGATGGTCATTTTTAATTTTTTGATAATACATTGTACAAATCCCTGTCGGAGTCTGGACTAAAATATGGAAAAGCTGTATCAAGGAGGTCCCAATACATGTTTTTAGGTCTCAAAATATGTAGGTGGCTAACTGTTTTCTGTTTTATATTCTTTCGGTGTCAGTCCTGTATAGGATTTGAATACCCGGTTAAAGCTTGCCTTTGAATTAAACCCTGCTTCAAATGCCAGACTGAGAATTTTCAGGTGATCATTATTTGGGTCTTTCAATCGCTCTTTCATCTCTTCGACCCGGTACTCATTGATCAATCGAAAGAAGTTCTTCCCTAACTCCTGATTGATGGCATTGGAAATGGTTCGCTCTGAAATATCGACGGCCTTACTGAGATCTGATAGGGATAGCCTAGGGTCCCTATAAGACTTATGGGTTTCCATGGCGGTTTTTATTTTTTTGATCGTTTCGGAGTATCGATCTTGATCTTGTCCATTTGTCCCCTCTAGGTCGATCAACTGATAGGTCTGCGCTTGTTTAAAGCCACTTATGCTCAACCAATATAATGTTCCAGCATATGCGAGCAAGGTAAAGGCCCTTGGACCGTCCCACTCCTCAAGTGAGTATTTTCCTCCCTCGGTCATGCCCATGCCGAGAAAGACCAGTATAAGGAGACACGATCCTGCAATTACAAAAATAAATAGATCGACCCATCGTAGATCGATCATATCTGTATACGAGACATTGTCCAAAAGTTGGCGTTGATAAGATCTGACCAGTCTAAATGAAAAGGACATGTAGATAATAACCGATAAAATGGCTGCAGATTCCAGGATCTCGGATGCATGATGAAACCAGGGCCATGGGTCGGTATCTACGACAATTGCATGATATATACTATGGAGGTAATTAAGGAAAATGGGTGAAAAATGCCAGAGATCCTTTTTTTGAAATGAAAACGAAGCTCTTGTAAGGGTCTTGATATAGAAATAAAACGAGGGCCCGATCCAATAAGATAATGAAAAAGGGAGCCAAGCGAGCCACTGATAGGTATTCCATATGGATATATCCAAAATGAACGGTGTAAACGTCAGGCACATGGAAAAGATAGTCAGGGAGAGAAAACGGTTTGCCTGCCGATTTTCATTCTTCTCAAGGAGCAGAAAAGCAAACACTGACCCATTGATCACTGAGCATACTGTTATCAGCTGTATAGGTGAGATCTCAAAATGCATTTACAACGTTAATAACAAATCCAGCCTTTACGAAGTCATTTGGTCCAATAATATTACCCTGTTAAAGCCTTATGGAATCCTACAATTTTTTAAAAGCTTATAATTGGTTGTATGTTCACTGTAACCAGTGTAGATAAATGCAAGATTATTCCAGCTTTATACTTATCATCAATATTTCTTCTACAGCCGCTTACAAGTATTTTCCTGGTGGAGTAGTTTATTGTGCTAAAAAGCCGCTATAAAAAATGTTAACCGAAGGATTGAGTCAAGAACTTGTACCAAAATATGGTATAAAAGTGACATCCATAAAACCTAGAGCAGTAGCTATTAAATTCTTTGATCATTTAGACCCTTTATCAAGATTTTAAGGTTGAAAATGCAAATAACATGAAATTAAGAGAAGAAATATTAAATAAATATAAAATTTTCATCATCAGATATTATATCTATACCAGTTTCGTTCACTAGTCGAATGATAAAATAATGTTACTTTTTAGCTGGAGTATCTTTCATACAAATCCAGCAATGGTATTTTTTAATATTAATAACGCTTTTGATTAAGCCCAATGGCAAGCAATAGGATCCAGTCACTACTTTTTCTACTACTAACTTTAAATGAGTATCTAAATTTTTCCAAATCCCGCTCACACAATCAGCATAATGAAAAAAAATCTACTGAAATTACCTGTAAATCCAGTATTTCTATTTCTTGTTTTTTGCCAAATTTTTAATACAAATCAAACTCTAGCTCAAGGTCTAGAAGACGGTTTTGAGGACCAACTGGTCCTTTCAGGGTTAAGTATTCCAACCGCTATGGAAGTATTGCCAGATGGTAGGCTTATTATCTTAGAAAAGCAAGGCAATATTTTGTTGACCAATCCGAATGTTGCAAATCCCACATCTTCAATTATTTATACACTGGATAATGTGGAAGCAGAATTTGAACGTGGTTTACTTACGCTTGCAGTAGATCCTGATTTTTCTACAAATAATCATTTTTATATTTATTATACTACCAATGATTATAGATTACGTCTATCCCGGCTAACACTTACGGAAAATGTTGCATCCAATGAAGTTATAATATGGGAAAGCCAAGAACCTTTTGATCCAGTGCAATCACCCTATCATTTTGGAGGTGCTTTGGCAGTTACAAATACAGGTAAAATATTTTTCGCCACAGGAGATATGATGTTTCCAGCCAAAACGCAGGACTTGCAATTCAATCATGGCAAACTACTAAGGCTTAATATAGATGGAAGCATTCCAGCTGATAACCCGATAGCCAACAGCCCGTATTATGCATGGGGTTTGCGAAACCCTTTTAAAGGTTTTTATGATGAGCAGACCAGTACCTTTATGATGGGTGTTGTTGGGGGCAATGACCACAGTAACTCATGGGAAGATATACATTATGCTAAAAAGGGAGCCAATTACGGTTGGCCAAATTGTGGCGATACTGGTAGAAATACTGATGGTTCTTGCATTGACGCAACATATACAGACCCCATATACTCATTTCAGCATAGACCTAATAGGGGCAATTCAATTATAGGAGGTTTTGTATATAGGAATGGTAATTTTCCTGCGGCTTATCAAGGTAGCCTCTTTATGGCTGATTATGCCCAGAGTTGGATCCGTTATCTCACATTAGATGATGAGCTCATGCCTAACGGAACAGGAGTTGGAGAAGATAAAGCAATAAACTTAAAAAGACCTACTGGCGGTAAAGGAATTGTAGATATCAAGCAAGGTAAAAATGGAGAAATATTCTATTTAGATCTGATTACTGGAGTGGTCAGGAAGATTTTCTTTAAAAATGGAACATTATTAAATATAATTTCGTCAACGGCCGATAAAAATATTGGAGAACCTCCATTAAACGTACAAGTCAATGGAGAGGTGAATTATACAGGGAATGGAACCTTGACCTATACTTGGTTTTTTGGAGATGGAGAGCAAAGTAATTCATTAGCCGCAGATCATACTTATAATTTACCAGGAACTTACAAAGCTAGATTAAATGTAGAAGCCTCAACAGGTGAATCGGTTACTTCAGAAGAAATATTAATTACAGTGGGTTCTCCACCAGAAGTACAAATAATTGAACCAATAGACGGGTATGAATTTATTGCTGGGGAGCGCATTGAATTTAGTGGGGTAGCTTCGGACATTAACGGGCTAACAGATGAAAATTACAATTGGAATATATTATTTAAACATAATGATCATACACATCCTGGAGGTATTACGGGATATGCTGGTACCAGTGGGACTTTAAATATACCAACTACTGGCCATAGCTTCCATGATGAAACAGGTTTTATCATCAACCTAGAGGTAACAAATCAGAACGGGATAACAACTAGTAAATCCGTCACAATTTTTCCTAAAAAGGTCAACATTACTTATAATTCCATTCCTAGTGGACTTACAGTTTATGTAGATGGCCAACCGAGAACTACACCTTTTATAATAGATGAGCTACAATTATTTGAGTCAGAGATTTCTGTGGTTTCCCCGCAGATACTAAATGGCAAAAGATATTTTTACGAGTCTTGGTCGAATGGAAAATCTAAAACACAAGTCTTTAAATATCCGACCACAGATCAAGAATTGACGGTAAATTTCAAAGCAGAAGATGAGCCAGATAATGGGAAACCTATTGAACCTATAGTAAAGATTCATGAAATTGAAGATATTTTTCAAAAATCTACTGATGTTGGCAATTTTGATATAAGAGGTTTTGGTGCTGTTTCGGCCAGTAATGGGCGGGCTGTTTCGATGTATGACAGAGGGGATAAAATAGCTGTCCCATTTTCAACAGGAGAGATATTTCCCGTTGATTATGAAGTCAGGGTACGCTTGCGTTCTGGTGATGTAGTTACAACAGATGGATATTTTACAGATGGGTACAAATTTGAAATAAATAATTCTTTGGTTGAGTTTAAGGGAGATCCTGCAAGTATCTCAGATTTTACCAATAACATAGGTGGTGCTTATTGGGGCGAGATGTTCTCGGGCCGCCAAACTTCTACTCAATCTGAACATATTTTAGAAATTGAGGCATTGAAAAGTTGGGCCGCCGTTGATATGATACAGGTTACAGTTTATTCAGGGCAGGAGGAAACAGAGGATTTACTACCTACTGTAGATGCGGGAGAAGACATAATATTAAAACTACCGACCAATGCAGTAGTTTTGACCGCAACGGGCACAGATCCTGATGGTGGCGAAGTATCATTCAGCTGGTCACAAAATTCTGGCCCTTCACAGATAATCGACAATGTATTTTTTGGTAAGGACTACGCACTAACAGACCTAGTGGAAGGTATATATGAATTCGAGCTGACCGTTACTGACGATGAAGGAAACTTAGCAAATGATAAGATAACAGTAACGGTAGAGGCGGCTGATATACCCCAAAATGAATTACCGACAGTAGATATCACTTCCCCATTGAATAATTTTAAGATCGAAGCGGAAATACCCATCACCATAACGGCAACAGCGGACGATAACGATGGGAATATACAAAACGTTTCATTCTTTGCAAATGGAGAATTGGTAGGTGAGGATATGGAAGAGCCATTTGATATCAACTGGATTCCAGATGGGACAGGTGTTTTTCAAATAACAGCCTCAGCAAGGGATAATGACGGTGGAGAAACTATCTCTGGGTTAGTTTCGATAACCGTGCTGCCCAAAGAACAGGATGGGGAACTTATAATCATAACAAACAAATATGAAGCTGAAGATTGGTTTGAAATAGTATCTGAAGAAGGTGCAAATGACGTAAAAGTATTAGGAGCTGGCAGCGCTAGTAATGGAGCATTCGTGTCTTTGTTCGATAAGAACGATATTTTATCTATTCCTTTTACTACAGGAGAAATAGTCCCAGTAAAATTTGATATCCGAGTACGTTTGCGTTCTGGAAACGTAAATACCAATAGTAATTATTTTAGTGGAGGATATGACTTCAAACTCAATGGAGAAGCATTGACATTTACGCCTGACATCGAAAGTATCTCAGACTTTACAAGAAACATAGGAGGTGCCTATTGGGGTAGTATGGAATCTGAAGAGTTAATTGCCGATCAATCGATGCATTTACTGGAAATTGAAGCACTTAAATCATGGGCTGCAATAGATTATATAGAAATTACAGTATATACTGACCCAAATCCTCCAGTAGATGAACTACCACTGGTTTCGGCTGGGGAAAACAGATCATTGACCCTTCCTGATAATAGCATTACTTTAGCTGGTACAGGTTCAGATCCAGATGGTGGTACGGTAAGTTTTGAATGGTCTCAATTGGAGGGACCATCTGTAGCTACTTTAGACGATAAAAACAGTTCAGATTTACTAGTGAGCAACTTAATTGAAGGAGAGTATATTTTCGATCTAACAGTTACGGATGATGAAAACAATACTGCAAATGCCCAAGTAAGTATTTTTGTGGAAGGTGTTATCCTGCCTCCCAATGAATTACCAATAGTTTCCATAACTGCTCCTTCAGACAATACCTCTCTAGAAGCAGGAGAGGAACTACAAGTAACAGCTTCTGCATCAGATACAGATGGAAGTATTGTCAAAGTGTCTTTTTACATCAATGATAAATTAATTGGCGAAGCAACCGAAACACCATATTCTATTGAGTGGGAAGCGAAGACAGAAGGAAGCCGATTATTAGAAGTAATTGCTACCGACAATGATGGAGGTGAAAGTAATACAGCTTCTAGGACAATTTCAGTTGTGCCAAAAATAATAGATCCAGTAGATGAATTACCCCTTGTATCCGCTGGGGATGATATTATTTTAACATTTCCAGATACGAGTACTTTTATTGTAGGTACAGGTTCTGACCCAGACGGTGGTACGGTAAATTTTGAATGGTCTCAACTAAGTGGAGATAATGGTATAAGATTAGTTGATACGGATAGTTCTACTGTTCAAGTAAGAGGACTGACAATTGGTAGTTATACTTTCCAACTTAAAGTTACAGATGATGAGGTAAATATGAGTTTCGATACTGTAGCTGTCAATGTATTCGAAAAAAATCCTTTGGTCTCTGTTAATGGTGAGTTGAAAAAATGGCATAAGGTCACGCTTGAGATAGTTGGGCCTCAAACTTCAGAGACAGCTATTTTGAACCCATTTCTAGATTATAAGTTGGACGTACTATTTACTAATGGACAAAAAGAATATCTCGTTCCGGGTTATTTTGCCGCAGACGGAAATGCTGCAGAAACCAGTGCAAGCAGTGGAAATAAATGGTTTGTACATTTCTCACCAGATGAAATCGGTACTTGGCAATATGAAATTATCTTTAAAATAGGGAACAATATAGCCGTGTCTACGGCAACCGATACAAATGCTCCAGTGGCGGAAGTGGACGGCATTACAGGAATATTTGAGATAGCACCCACAGATAAAACGGGGAAAGATCATAGGGCAAAGGGTAGACTGCAATACATTGGTGAACATTATTTACAATATGCCGAAACTGGTGAATATTTTATAAAAGGAGGAGCTGACTCGCCTGAAAATTTTCTCGCTTACCAAGATTTTGATAATACACCTAATAATAGTGCCTTTCTTAAAAGTTGGAGTGCGCATGAAAAAGATTGGAAACCAGGTGATCCTGTTTGGCAAGGAGGGAAAGGAAAAGGGATTATAGGGGCGTTAAATTACCTATCAGGTAAGGGGATGAATGCATTCTCATTCTTAACTATGAACATCAATGGTGATGATAAAAATGTATTTCCTTATTTGACCAGTAATGGTGATCCTTCTCCACAAGAAGCAAGGACCAGGTTCGATTGCTCAAAATTGGCCCAATGGGAAAAAGTATTTGAACATGCTGATAAACTTGGTTTATTCATGCACTTTAAGACACAAGAAATTGAGAACAATAACCTACTTGATGGAGGAAATCTCGGTATAGAGAGAAAATTATACTTACGGGAACTTATAGCTAGGTTTGGACACCATTTAGCACTCAACTGGAACTTAGGGGAAGAAAATGACCAAACTGATATCCAGGTCATAGAAATGGCAGATTACGTAAGACAAGTTGATCCGTATGATCATCATCTTGTTATTCATAGTTTAAGAACAACACAGAACTATATCAATAGATATACTGGCTTATTGGGGAATAATTCTGCACTTACCGGTGCATCTATGCAAATTACTTATGATGAGGTCCATTCAATTACCAAGACTTGGCTCGAAAATTCAAGACAAAGTGATAAGAAATGGGTAATCGCCAATGATGAACAAGCACCGGGTGTACCACCGGACAATCACATTCCGACTCAAGAAAGGGATTTGGATTATCCACAATCAGATATCAGAAAAAATGTGCTCTGGGGCAACTTAATGGCAGGTGGGAGCGGTGTTGAATATTACTTTGGCTATCAATGGCCAGAATGTTCCGACCTTACTTGTCAAGATTTCAATAATTATGATAACCTATGGGATGAGACAAATTATGCACTTACATTTTTTAGGGAGAACCTTCCTTACTGGGAGATGGAGAACTTTAATGAGCTAGTAGGAAATTCCAATGATACTAATGACAAGTATTGCTTGGCAAAGCCTAATGAGATTTATGTAATATATTTCTCAAATGCTTTTAATACAGGTAATATAGATTTATCGACTATAAACAATTCTGCGACTTTAAGATGGTTTAATCCAAGGACTGGAAACTTTGAAGGTGAAAATAAATTACCTACACTTTCTAAAGAAACTTCAATTGGATTACCGCCAAGTCAAGCCAATGAAGATTGGGTCGCTGTTATTGAGATTGACAATCCAAATAAAATAACTATTGATTGGATCAGTCCCGTGAATGATACCACCATTTTCGAAAACAACAACCTTACGTTGACCTCATTAATAACCAACGGTTCCGAAGGAATTGAATATGTAAAATATGAATATGGAGGAACTACAATAGGAGAATCTTCAATTACACCTTTTGAAGTGAAATGGGAGGGGATCAATACTGGAGATTATTCAGTCGTTGCAAAAGTATTTTCTGATACAGATAGTTTATTGGCGACATCTAGCAACCTAAATATTAGTGTTATCCCAAGGGTCGCGCCAATAGTAGACGCTGGCCAAGATCAAATTCTTACCTTACCAGTCAATAGTACTATTTTTAAAGGCTCTGGAAGCGATCCAGATGGTGGTAGTGTTACCTTTAAATGGGACTTATTGAATGGATCGGACCAAATTGTATTGGGAAATACAGATACTCAAGATTTACTGGTAAGTGGATTACTTTCAGGTGAATATACATTTAACCTAGCTGTAACCGATGACGAAGGTTCCATAAGTAATGATCAAGTAACTTTATTGGTAAATGAAGAACCTATGATCGAAAATATTGGGCCAGAAATTACTTTACTTTCCCCAAGTACTGATTTAGTACTACAAAAGGGTGAAAGTGTACCGATAAGTGCCGAAGCTTTTGATACAGATGGTAGTATATCTAGTGTGGACTTTTTTGCCAATGATCAATTATTGAAAACCGATAGTATTCTACCCTATGTTTTCAATTGGGAGAATACACTACCTGGTATATACAATATAAGCGCAAAAGCAATAGATAATGAAGGTGCCGAAAGTACTACAGACCCAGTACAAGTCACTATTGAAGAAACCCCAGAAATCATTGCTACTGATTTCGTTTTGGTCAATGCTGATAATGACCAAGACTTGTTCAATATCACACAAGGTCAAAGAATAATATTGTCAGATCTGCCTACCAATTTATTGAATATCAGGTTCGATACTGAGCTTAGTAATATTGGGAGTGTGGTATTTAAATTGAATGACCAAAAAATAAGGACAGAAGGGGTTGCACCTTATGCTGCATTTGGGGATAGGAGTGGAGATTACTACAATTGGATCCCAAATATCGGATTTTATGAGTTCACAGCAGAGGGGTTCAGTGCAGGAGGGGGAAGAGGTACTTTATTATTTACTGAAACAGTAAATTTTGAAATTACAAATACCGCTACCTCTAATTTCAGGATCAACAAACCCGCAAATGGCACGACGATAAGGGCTTACGAAGAAATAGAGATAGAAGTATCTTTACCAGAGTATAATAGTTCAAATCATAAAGAAGTTTCCTTTTATGTCAATGGGAAAAAAATTGGGGATGCCAAAAAATATCCTTACAAAATTACCTGGGGTACTTTTAAGACAGGTAATGTTATACTTGAAGCTAGATTAGAAAATGAAGGGGTTGAGCATAAACATGCTATACAGCTAAAAGTATTTCCTGTTAAAAACATATTACCTGAAATTGACTGGATATCAAATAACCATCAGATCTACCCATATACAAAGGATGTAAACCTAGAGTTAAGTGCAATTGATGAAGATGGGAGGGTACAAAAAGTCGAGTTTTATGATGGAACCGAGCTTTTAGAAAGTTTTGATGAACCTCCGTTCAGTTACACTTGGAAAGCTCCAGATCCTGGAAATTATAAAATTACAGCCATTGCCTATGATAACGATCAAGGGAAAACTATTTCAAGTGTGCTGTCTTTTACGGTTTTAAATCCTGATCAGCAACTGCAAAATCTTTCTAATGAAGACCTTGTCAATGAAGCATTATCTGAGCAAAGTATAAATTTCAATGTGGAATTCTATCCAAACCCAGTTAGTGATTTATTGTTGCTCGATATTGATTATCCAAAGGAAGTTTCTCTGCAATTAGAGATTTTTGACTTTAACGGTAAATTGATCAGAAGTGTAAATCTTATTGATACACCTCAAAATACATCGGCTTTAAATGTGGTTAACCTTAAAAGTGGTAATTATCTACTACGGCTTAGTATAGACGGAATTGTAAAAACGATAAAATTTAGAAAAAAGTAGAAACCATAAAAGCCTAGGTAGTATTCCATTTATAAGGATGGATTTTTAGCGATATTCTCAAAATTATAGTTTACAACAAAATATTTGAAAGCTATATAGTGATTTTCCCACTTCTTGGAAAAGGAAAGTGTTTTTCTCAACAGTCGACTACACCTTAGCCTTATAGTATTGCCAAACAACTCTATCATTGTTGCTTGTTTTTTGCCCTTATGATTTTGTTGTCCTTTTCCAAATATCTTTTGATTGAACGGGGAATCATTGGCTTTTAGGAAATGAAGCTGGATTTCTGCGTTATATAGCCTGCCAATTAGTAAATCTTAGGGAGCAAAGGCCTATAGTTTTTACATCCTTTTTTAAATCATGTACATTCCATGGACTAATAATATTTCAATACCTCAGAGGGAAAACCACTCCAATAAGAGCAAATGTAATAGACGTTCCTTATATGACTCAACTGGGTCTAGTTTGCAATCTATCAATTGACGGTTGCTATTATAGTATTTATGGTTTTGCTTACCAAGCGTTTTACAAAATAGTTGGAGTCACTCGATATATATATATATAAATTCACAACAAGAATTCTCAAAATACTTAACATAAATCAGATTATGAGGTTTTCACTTAGGTTTGAACGTATAGTAAGTCTAGTCGGTAATACCTTAATACTTTTCTCATATGTTACTATTTTCTAGAGATATCATCAAATTAGATAGCTTCAATATCAAGCTTATTACTTGTTAGCTGCTGTTTTTATTTCTTTTACCCAAAGATATCTCTAACTTTTCTCGAAGACTTTTGAGCTTGATTTTATCAAGATTAAAAGTTATTTCAACCTTATCTGTTTGAAGAATACTTTTTCCTTTCTCATCGAGTTCAATAAAAAGGGTGCACGACAAACTTCCCGATTAGGCGGCAGATTTTCCAGTTCTTATGATGTCAATTACCTTCGCCCAATTTGCACTTTTCTTGGTTACCCTGAGTTGGAGCATGGCCTGTGCCCCCTCCATAGA